>Ga0206129_10007307_pt1 | contig 10924 bp, 17 predicted proteins | sample Helgoland_Spring_8_FD_148616 | JGI IMG/M metagenome (GOLD analysis project Ga0206129, IMG submission 148616) | Pelagic subsurface seawater microbial communities from Kabeltonne, Helgoland, North Sea - Helgoland_Spring_Bloom_20160502_2 | ecosystem: Environmental > Aquatic > Marine > Epipelagic ...
CCAGAGACATTATGTGGCAGTTGCTACTGGAACTAGGCCATGACGTTATAGCGTCAGCACACGTTAACAACCTACAGATTAAGCTAGTCAACGGCTGCACCATCTCTCTGAAGGGTGCTGATAGACCTGAGACCATGCGTGGTGTTAGCCTGAAGTTCCTGTGTATGGACGAGTACGCAGACATGAAGCCAGAGGTCTGGGAGCAAATCCTGAGACCTGCTCTAGCGGATCAGAAGGGTGATGCGTTGTTCATTGGTACGCCTATGGGCCGCAACCACTTCTATGACTTGTACACATACGCTAGTGTGTCTGATGACCCTACGTTCAAGGGCTACCACTTCACTAGCTACGACAACCCACTACTAGACCCTGAAGAGATTGAAGCAGCTAAAGGCTCTATGTCAGCCTTCTCATTCCGTCAGGAGTTTATGGCATCCTTTGAGGCGCATGGTAGTGAACTCTTTAAAGAAGAACATGTTAGATTCAGTGAGGAAGAACCTTCTGATGGTAATTATTACATTGCTGTCGATTTGGCAGGATTTGCAGATGTACAGAAAGTCACTACTAAAACCAAAAGACTTGACCAGACGGCAATTGCTGTGGTTAAAGCGGGCGTCGAGGGCTGGTGGGTTGCTAATATTGTACATGGCCGTTGGGGCGTCGAAGAGACTGCCAGACGAATCTTTGAAGCAGTCAGAGACTACCAGCCAGTAGCCGTAGGCATTGAGAAAGGTGCGTTAAAGAACGCTGTCCACCCCTACCTGAACGATATAATGAAGAAGAACCAGACCTTCTTTAGGGTGGAAGAGCTAACACACGGCAACAAGAAGAAGACAGACAGGATCGTGTGGGCACTACAAGGTCGCCTAGAACACGGTAACTTAACACTGAACAAAGGTAAGTGGAATGCTCAGTTCCTAGATGAGTTGTTCCAGTTCCCTAACCAATTAGTCCACGATGACTTGATAGATGCTCTTGCATACATAGACCAGTTAGCTAAGGTCTCTTATGCTTTTGACTACGAGGAAGAGGACTACGAATTCCTAGACAAATACGCAGGCTACTAACTATGGAACTAGAAGGCAACGACAACTTCGCTACAGAGCAGCACCTAGAGAACTGGGTAATTGAAAAGTGTGACTCATGGCGTGACCACTTTGAAGCTAACTACTCACAACGCTTTGAAGAATACTACCGTCTCTGGCGTGGTCAGTGGTCTCCACAGGATCGTACACGAGATACTGAACGCTCTAAGATTATATCTCCTGCGCTACAGCAGGCTGTTGAGTCTTCAGTAGCAGAGCTAGAGGAAGCTACCTTTGGCCGTGGTAAGTGGTTTGACATTAAAGATGACATCTACGATCAAGACCCTAACGACATTGCTTTTCTCCGTAACGCCTTAGAGCAAGACTTTAAAAAGAACATGGTACGCAAAGGAGTAGCTGAGTGTCTAATCAACGCTGCTGTGTTTGGTACAGGCATTGCTGAGATTGTTCTTGAAGAAGAAAAAGAAATGAAGCCTGCTACACAGCCTGTAATGGGTGGTGAGCTTACAGCGGTGGGCGTGAACATACAAGACCGTACTTGTATTAAACTACGTCCTGTAATGCCGCAGAACTTCCTAATTGACCCCGTAGCTACAGACATTGACTCTGCCCTTGGTTGTGCAGTAGATGAGTTTGTGTCAGCTCACTCAGTAGAGCAGCTACAGGAAAGCGGTGTATACCGTGACGTAAGCCTAGAGTACAGCAGTCCTGACTTTAACATTGAGCCTGATCAAGACTTGACACGCTATGATGAAGATAAGGTTAGACTGACTAAGTACTACGGTCTTGTTCCTCGTCATCTTTTAGAAAAAGCAATGAAAGACTCAGAAGCTGAAGATGCAGAGATTGTAGCTTTAGATGAAGAAGGGGAAGAAGATTCTTACTACGTAGAGGCTGTGGTTGTTGTAGGTAACGGCGGTACTCTACTTAAAGCAACTACAAACCCTTACATGATGCAGGATCGTCCTGTCGTAGCGTTCCCATGGGATGTCGTTCCTAGCCGATTCTGGGGTCGAGGAGTATGTGAGAAAGGCTATAACTCACAAAAGGCGTTAGACACAGAACTACGCGCTCGTATAGACGCTTTAGCACTGACTATCCACCCAATGATGGCTATGGATGCTTCCCGTATGCCTCGTGGTGCTAGACCTTCTATACAGCCCGGTAAGACCATCCTAACCAACGGCAACCCTGCTGAGATTCTACAGCCCTTCAACTTTGGTAATGTTAACCAGATTACCTTTGCACAGGCTCAATCGCTGCAGACTATGGTACAGACAGCTACAGGCGCTATTGACAGTGCTGGTATATCTGGCTCTATCAACGGTGATGCTACTGCTGCTGGTGTCTCTATGTCACTAGGCGCTATCATTAAGCGTCACAAGCGTACACTGATCAACTTCCAAGAAGCATTCCTTATTCCATTTGTGACTAAAGCAGCTTGGCGTTATATGCAGTTTGAACCTGAGCTGTATCCAGTTGCTGACTACAAGTTCCACACCTCTAGCTCACTAGGTATCATTGCCCGTGAGTACGAAGTAACACAGCTTGTCCAGTTGCTACAAACTATGTCACCAGACACACCAATGTATCCTAAGTTGGTTACGTCTATTATTGACAACATGAACCTGTCTAACCGTGAAGAGCTTATTGCTACTCTTGAGCAAGCTAACCAGCCTAACCCAGAAGCTGAACAACAAGCTATGCAAGCACAACAAGCAGCACAGCAAGCACAACTGGCTTTCCAAGCTGCACAAGCCGCTGCTCTCAACGGACAAGCGCAAGAGTCTGCTGCACGTAGTCAGAAGCTGGCCATGGAAGCTCAAGCTATACCTCAAGAGCTGGAAATTGACCGTATTAAAGCGGTAACTACCAATCTTAAAGCAGGAGATGCAGATGACAAAGAGTTCCAAAAACGTCTTGACATCTCCAAACAGTTACTCAAGGAACGTGAAGTAGCGGTAAAAGAAGGAAACGTAGCTACTTCGGCAGCTCCTCAACAGTCACAAGGAATGATGCCTAATGGTCAGCAATAAAGATTTAGAAAACGTAGTAGCTCAAGTAAATGTAAAGTTTGAGGCACTATTTAAGAAGATTGCACAACTTGAGAAACAAGTGGAGACTAAGAATGCCAGTAAAAAAACGAGACCCAAGACTAGCTAGGGCTGGCGTAAGTGGATACAATAAGCCGAAGCGTACCCCTAATCACCCAAAGAAAAGCCATGTTGTTGTGGCGAAGCAGGGTGATCAAATCAAGACCATCCGATTTGGAGAGCAAGGGGCATCGACAGCAGGCAAACCCAAAGCGGGTGAATCTGACCGTATGAAAGCTAAAAGAGCTAGTTTTAAAGCTAGACACGGCAAGAACATAGCCAAAGGTAAAATGTCAGCAGCATACTGGGCAGATAAGGAGAAGTGGTAATGGCTGGTTTATATGACAACATCCACGCAAAGCGCAAGCGCATAGCCGCAGGCTCTAAAGAAAAGATGAGAAAACCCGGGACTAAAGGCGCTCCAACTGCTAAAGCCTTTAAAAAAGCAGCTAAAACAGCTAAGAGGAAGTGATATGCCATACGGTACAGGTACATACGGTAGTAAAGTAGGACGACCACCTAAGAAAAAGAAAGCTCCTAAGAAGAAGCCGGTAAAGAAATGAAGGGTCAGACACACGGTGGCAAAGGAAGTACCCAGCGAAAGACAGACCAGAAGAAGTTTGCCAGCAACTGGGACGCTATATACAACAAATCTACACAAAAGTCAAGTAAAAAAACAAATAAAGCTTGACTTTCTTATACTTTTATGCTATAATAACAAGGTAAGACTAACTAAAACAACGCTGTCCTAATAGGAGAAACAGTATGATTGACAAAGAACTTGAGCTATATTACCGTAACATTAGAGATATGTTTGGAACAGACGGCTGGAAGCAGCTGATGGAAGACCTTAAGTCTAATGCGATGGTTATCAACTCAGTAGAAGCTGCAAAAGATAATGAAGACCTTCACTTCCGTAAAGGCCAACTTTCTATCATAGCTAACCTACTAAACCTAGAAGCTCAAATCGACGCAGCAGAAGAGCAAGCAATGCAAGAGGAAGAAGAAGTAGAAGAAGCTGCCTAATGAGGGCTATCTACGAGTATCGCTGCGAACATGGACACACGAATGAACGCTACACAGATTCAGAGTGTACCCATATACCTTGTTTAGACTGCGATAAGATTGCAACAAGAATTGTAAGTGCTGTGCGAAGTAAGTTAGACCCACTATCTGGCGATTTTATGGGTGCTACTAGACAGTGGGAAAAAAACAGAGCGCAGAAACTACAGCAAGAGCGCAAGGCCAACTCCTAATTAAGGAAGCCCTGCATAATACACCTCCATAATGAGAATACTCACGGAGTTTAATAATGGCAACACTAATAGACGAGCGTCCCGAAGACGTAGAAGACAACGAAGAAGTAAGTCAAATTCAAGAGGAACCTCAAGTAGAGGACACTCCGCAAGAAGATGAAATCCCTGAAAAGTATCAAGGTAAGTCTACCGCAGAGATAGTAAGGATGCACCAAGAAGCTGAGAAGCTTTTAGGTCGTCAAAGCTCAGAGGTAGGGGAACTTCGGTCAGTCGTTGATAACTACATTCAGACACAACTCGACACAACACAAGCAACCCAAGAACCTGAAGAAGATATAGACTTTTTCTCTGATCCCGACAAGGCAGTCGAGAAAGCTATTAAGAATCACCCTTCAATTAAAGCTGCTGAAGCACAAACTCAGCAGTACAGACAAACTACAGCACAGGCTCAATTGCAACAACGTCATCCTGACATGCAAGAGATTCTGACAGATAGTAAGTTTGCTGATTGGATTAAAGGGTCTAAGATTCGGACACAGCTTTTTGTACAAGCAGATCAACAGTATGACGCTGAAGCTGCTGATGAACTCTTCACTACGTGGAAAGAACGTCAACAGGTAGTAGGACAGACTGTAGCTAATGAGAAGGCTAGTCGTAAAACCGCAGTTAAGAACGCCTCAGCAGGTAATGCTAAAGGTAGCGGTGAAGCAGCAAGTCGTAAAGTTTATAGACGCTCAGACATTATTAAACTAATGCAGACCGACCCTGAAAGGTATTTGTCTTTGTCTGACGAGATCATGCAAGCATACCAAGAAGGGAGAGTCAGAAACTAAATCTCTTTAAGGAAGTATTATCATGGCTACATCAGTATATCCCAATATGGGCGGAGCAGTAGACAACACTAGCGCCGCTAAGTTTATCCCAGAAATCTGGAGTGACGAAGTAATTGCTGCGTACAAGAGCAATCTTGTAATGGCTAATCTCATCAAGAAGATGAGCATGACTGGCAAGAAAGGTGATACCATTCACGTTCCTAAGCCTACTCGTGGTTCAGCTCACGCTAAAGTTGCAGAGACTGCCGTAACTATCCAGAACTCTGTTGAGTCAGAAGTCCTGATCAACATCAACAAGCACTTTGAGTTCTCTCGTCTGATTGAAGACATCACCGAAGTACAGGCTCTCGCTTCTCTGCGTCAGTTCTATACTGGCGACGCTGGCTACGGTCTGGCCAAGCAGGTTGACAACGATCTGTTTGAACTGGCTAAGTCTTTCGGCGATGGCGATGGCTCTAGCTACGTTAACTCTGGTTCTTTCCAGATCAACACTACCTCTGGCGCTCTTGAAGCATTTGACGCTGACGGTGCTGCTGACATTGGTGCATTCTCTGACGCTGCGTTCCGTGCGCTGATTCAGAAGATGGACGATGCAGACGTTCCTATGGACGGTCGTAGCTTCGTTGTACCACCCTCACTGCGTAACGCTATCATGGGTATTGATCGCTACACTTCTACTGACTTTGTTAATGGCAAAGGCGTAGAGACTGGCAAGATTGGTAACCTGTACGGTGTTGACGTATATGTTTCTACTAACGTACCTGTCATTGACACTACTGGTGGTGCTTCCATCCGTGGCGCTCAGTTGATCCACAAGGACACCAATGTTCTTGCAGAGCAGCAGGCTGTACGTTCTCAGACTCAGTACAAGCAGGAATTCCTAGGAACCCTGTACACTGCTGATACGCTTTACGGTTGTCAAGTAATGCGTCCAGAAGCAGGCTTCACCCTAGCTGTAGTATAAGCTAAACTGGGGGATTCTTCGGAGTCCCCCTTTCTTTATTCTCCCTTTCTTTTGTTTTCGTAGGAGCTACAATGGCTATATTTAGAGGTGACGGTGGTGCTGGTGATTCCAATACGGATGCCACCATATCTGCTGTTACAGCCCAAGCTGACATAGCTACTACGAAAGCAAGTGATGCAGCCGCTAGTGCAGTAGATGCGGCTAACTCTGCTACAACAGCTACAACTAAAGCTGCTGAAGCAAGCACATCTGCTACTAATGCAGCTAACAGCGCCACAGGTGTTGCAGCCTACGCAACAGCAGCAGAGAACTCAGCAACTGCCGCAGCATCCTCAGAGACTAACGCAGCCACTAGTGCTACAGGCGCTGCTACTAGTGCTACAGCAGCCAGTGCCTCTGAGACAGCCTCAGGAGCCTCTGAGACGGCTTCCGCTGCTAGTGCTACCGCTGCTACTACTAAAGCCTCAGAAGCCGCTACAAGCGCAACCAGTGCGTCTAACAGTGCTTCTACGGCAACGACTAAAGCATCAGAGGCTTCGACTAGCGCCAGCAATGCCTCAACCTCCGAAAGCAATGCTGCTACATCGGCCTCTAATGCTTCCTCTTCAGCCACGGCTGCTTCTAGTTCCGCTACGGCAGCGGCTGGTTCAGCAAGTGGTGCAGCTACTTCAGCTACCAATGCAGCAGCTAGTGCTACAGCGGCAGCAGCTTCAGAGTCCTCTGTATCTGCGGATGCCAGTGCAGCGGCTACATCAGCCACTAATGCTGCTACCAGTGCTACCACTGCCACTACAAAGGCTAGTGAAGCAGCTACGTCAGAGACTAACGCAGCAGCCAGTGCAGCTACGGCTACTACCAAGGCCAGCGAAGCAGCGACTAGTGCTACTAATGCTGCAACCTCAGCTACTAGTGCAGCCTCTAGCGCCACTACAGCAACGACTAAGGCTGCTGAAGCAGTAACCTCTGCAAGCAATGCAGCAACCTCTGCAAGCACTGCAACTACTAAGGCAGCAGAGGCAAGCACCAGCGCAACCAATGCAGCCACTAGCGAGACTAATGCAGCATCAAGCGCCACAGCAGCAGCAGGGTCAGCTACAACCGCTACCACTAAAGCTAGTGAGGCAGCTACAAGTGCTTCTAACGCAGCTACAAGCGCGTCTACAGCATCTACACAGACAAGCAATGCAGCGGCCAGTGCTAGTGCAGCATCGACCTCAGAGACCAATGCAGCCAGCTCAGAGACCGCAGCAGCGTCTTCAGCCACAGGAGCAGCGAGTAGCGCCACAGCAGCAGCAAGCAGTGCAACCTCAGCAGCAGCTAGTGCTACAGCAGCAGCAGCGGAGTTGTCTACAGCAGCTCTGAAGGCTAACAACTTATCTGACTTGGCTAGTGCATCTACTGCTAGAACTAACTTAGGTCTGGGTACTGCTGCTACTACAGCGGCTACGGACTACGCTACAGCGGCACAGGGTACGAAGGCTGACACAGCTTTACAATCTAACTCAACACTTAATGCAGACAACATGACTACTGGTACGCTGAACGGCGGCACATACTAAGGGTATATAACTATGGCAACAAAAATTGTAACAAAGAACAGCTCTACTGCTTCTGCCGTTCCAACAGCAAGTGATCTTGTACAGGGTGAACTGGCAGTCAACGTAGCTGACAAACGACTATTTACTGAAGATAACGCAGGTGCTATTGTAGAGCTGGGTACTAATCCTAGCACTCTAACAGTCACAGGCGAAATCACAGCCAACGGCGGCATTGCATTGGGAGACAATGACAAGGCTACCTTTGGTGCTGGTGATGATTTACAGATATATCATAACGGGGGGTCAGGCAACTATATTGATTCTGTAAATAAAGATTTATATATAAGATGTAACCTTGATGCTGGTATTGCTGGTGGGGATATACTTTTACAACCCAAGTCAGGTGAAAACTCTGCCATATTTAAGGATAATGGTGCAGTAGACTTATACTATGACAATGTAGCAAAGTTTTCCACCACAGCCACAGGCATAGACGTTACTGGCACAGCCACGATGGATGGGCTTAGTATTAGTAACGCAAGTGGAGGCAATGTTGCCCAATTCACTAATGTCTCATCTGCTGATCTGAACATAAATCTTACGTCTGGTGTAACACTGCTAACCCCATCTACAGGCATTTTAGCTTTTGGTACAGTAACAACAGAACGCATGCGCATAGACTCATCAGGCAATGTGGGTATTGGTACGAGTTCGCCTAGTTCACAGTTACATATAAGTAGTACTGGTGCCACAACAGCAACAATAGAAGCAGGAGGTGGCGGTGATGCGGTATTAGATATAAAAGCCGCAGAAGCTAGTGGTGGTGAAAGCATAATTAGATTTAGTGATAGCGTTTCTGGCGTAGGTTTTATTACATACGCTCAAAACGATGGTGGCTCTGATTATATGCGTTTTGGTACTGCCTCTACAGAACGCCTCCGCATAGACGCCAGCGGCAACCTAACTACACGACAAAGCACAGGCAACAACTTTAGAATTATAAGATTTGGCGATAACTCAGTTGAAGTAGGAAACTACAACGCAACCGATGGGTATCAAAATACCAGTTACCTTTCCAGTACGCATACTTTTTATGCAGGGACAGCAGGGGCAGAAAGCGTTTCTAGGGCTGTAGATATCGACTCCAGCGGTCGTGTGGGTATTGGTACTAGTGCGCCTTTGACTGGTATTGATTTAAGAGGCACAAGTGCATCCGCAGGAAATACTATACAAATCGTTGGTAACGCTGTTTCTACACTTTTGTTGGGGCAGGATGCTGATGGTGGTGTAATTCGCGGTCAAGGCGGTAACAACGCTCTAAAGTTCTACACTGGTGGTACAGGTGATTCTGCCGCAAATGCAAGTGGCACAGAACGCATGCGAATCACATCAGGCGGCAGTTTGTATCTTGGAGCCGGTTTCACTACATGGCAAAGCAATTCTTTTGCTGTTGAGGGTATAAGTTCAGGAGCCTATACCGTTACATCTCATATAAATGGTGCGCCAAGCGGTCAACCATATTCTTATTTCTTCTATAACAATGGCGTTATAGGAAGTATTACTCAAAATGGAACAACAGGCGTTGCTTACAACACATCATCAGACTACCGCCTCAAAGAAAACGTAGTACCAATGACAGGCTCTATAGACAGAGTAAAGGCTCTTAAACCTAGCCGCTTTAACTTCATTGCAGATGCAGATACGACAGTAGACGGTTTCCTTGCTCACGAAGCACAGGCAGTTGTTCCTGAATGTGTCACAGGCACTAAAGACGCAATGAAAGACGAAGAGTATGAAGTTACTGCGGCAATAGAAGAAGTCAGAGATGAAGATGGCAACATCACTACAGAAGCTGTAGAAGCCGTTATGGGTACTCGTAGCGTCCCAGATATGCAGGGCATCGACCAATCTAAACTTGTCCCATTGCTGACTGCGGCACTGCAAGAAGCTATCACTAAAATTGAATCACTAACAGCCCGCGTAGCGGCACTAGAGGCATAAAACAATGGCAGTAACTTGGACAATCTCAACACTAGAACGTAACTCATCAGACGATGGCGTTATTGTTGCACACTGGCGAGCCTCAGACAGCGAAGTAGTAGGCGCTGGTGATGACGCAGTAACACACTCAGGCAGCAGCTATGGCACTTGTGGCTTTACTCCTGACAGCTCTGCTGACGGCTACACAGCCTATGCAGACATCACAGAAGCTCAGGCTATTGGCTGGGTGAAGGACAGCATGGGTGAGGAAGCAGTCACTGGCGTAGAAGATTCTATCGCTGCACAGATTGCTGACAGCAAAGCTCCTGCGTTAGCTATTGGAACTCCTTGGTAATGATTGCAGAAATCTCCGCAGTTGTAGGTATCCTAAAGGCTCTTAACGATGGCATTGCTACCGTTAAAGAATCTGGGGATCACTTGTCAGGTCTGTCGGGATTGTTTACTAGCCTCACTGACAGCAAGGTAGCTGTAGAGAGCATTGAAGAGGCTACTAAGGCAGGCGATCATGTACTGACACAGGAAGAGGCTCTGGAGCTTGCATGGGCTAAGAACGCCATACGAGAGCAGGAGAAGGAACTAAAGAAGATAACGCCTAAGCTAGTCTGGCGTGACATGCTGATGATCCAGAATAAGTCTTTGCTAGATCACAAGCACAAGCTGGAGAAGATACGGCTGGCAAAGCTCAAGAAGCAACGTCAGGTAGGAGATGCAGTTAAGAACGTACTAGCTACTATAGTAGTCCTTGCTGTGTTTGCTGGCACATACTGGTTATTTAACACAGGAACACTTTAATGGAATACTTACTTGACATGTACGTGCTTGCTACTTCACTGGTCACTGTCGCTAGTGTTATATGTAACTACACAGAGACTCCGAAGGATGACGAGTTTGTTGCTAAGGCTTACAAAATCTTAGAGCAGTTTGCTTTCTTAAACAACAAAGCTAAACAATAAACAAGGACGTTGCCATGATGATGGAAGAGTCTACAAAAGACATGCTAGACGTTGCTGCTGCATCTACAGCGGTGATGTCACTAGCGGCTTGGCTACCACCTACAGCGTCTTTGCTGACTATTGTGTGGCTAGGTATTAGGATATACGAGTCAGATACTGTGCAGGGTATCCTAGGGAAAAAGAAACAGCTTGACAAACAAGACTAAATAGTGTATAATATATGAGTATTTTAACTTCGTT
>Ga0206129_10007311_pt1 | contig 10921 bp, 9 predicted proteins | sample Helgoland_Spring_8_FD_148616 | JGI IMG/M metagenome (GOLD analysis project Ga0206129, IMG submission 148616) | Pelagic subsurface seawater microbial communities from Kabeltonne, Helgoland, North Sea - Helgoland_Spring_Bloom_20160502_2 | ecosystem: Environmental > Aquatic > Marine > Epipelagic ...
ACCATCGAGCTAGAGGCCGACCGCATGCGTAATCTGCGCATCCGCGAAGAAGACCTCGCCTCTGAAATGACCGTGGTGCGCAACGAATACGAACGCGGTGAGAATAACCCCGTCAGCACCTTGATTAAAGAAATCTATTCGGCTGCCTTCGTCGCACACCCCTACACGCACCCGACCATCGGCTGGCGTTCAGACATCGAAAGCACTTCTCCCGAAAAGTTGCGGGCTTTTTACAATGCCTTTTACTGGCCTGAAAATGCTGTGCTGACGGTGATCGGCGGCTTCGACACCGATGCCACTCTCGAAGCTGTGCAGCAATTTTACGGTGCGGTGCCGAAAGCACCACATACGATTCCTGAAGTAGAAACCATCGAGCCCAAGCAACTTGGCCCCCGTCGGCTGATTATCGAACGCAGCGGCCAAGTCGGCGTCGTGATGACGGCATTTAAAGCACCTGCTGGTGCCCACGAAGACTGGGCTGCACTCGCTCTGATTGAGCAAATCGTCGGTGCCGACAAAACTGGCCGCCTCTATCGCGCACTGGAAGACCAAGGCAAAGCCAGTTCCACCTTCACTTATGCGCCACAACTCCGCGACCCCAGCCTCTTTACACTCGGCGCTTATTTGACTGCCGAAGCCACGCACGAAGAGACCGAAGCCATCATCCTCAATGAGATCAAAAAACTAATCGGCGGTGGCGTCACCGCAGACGAACTCGCGCGCGCCAAATCAGTCATTCAAGCCAACACCGTTTACGGGCGCGATGGCCCCTATGCGATTGCCAACCAAATCAACGAAGCGATCGCCATGGGAGACTGGACCAACTACGTCAACCTCCCTAAAGCGATTCAAAATGTAACCGCCGAAGAGATCAAACGCGTCGCCGCCAAATACTTCGTCCGCAATCATAGCACCACCGGCTGGTTCGTTCCACAGCAGTCGAGCACCGTCGCGCAACTCACCCATAGCTCGCATGGCCCGCACTACTTCCGCGATCCCGCTGTCTTCGGCCCTAGCCACAACGCCCCCGAAACAAACGCTCAAGCCAGTGCCAGCCAAGCACCGCTCGTCGATTTCTCCAGCCACATGCAGCGCGCCAGTATTGCCGGCATCGAGATCATCGCCATCGACATGCCAATCCAAGACGTCGTCTCTTTCGTCGGCAGCTTTGCCGCAGGCGAGACACTCAGCCCAGTCGATGCCCCGACACTCGCGGGCCTGACCGCGTTGATGCTCGACAAAGGCACCAAGCGCAACGACCGCTTTGCCATCGCCGAGCGTCTTGACACCCTTGGCGCTGGTATCGGATTTTCAGCGAGCGCACACAGTCTCGGCTTTTCCGGTCAATTCCTCCGCGAAGATGCTGGTGCAGTCATGGGCTTACTCGCCGAACAATTGCGCGAACCAGCATTCGATCCCGAGGTGCTCGAAACGTTAAAGAGCCGACAAGGCGCTGGGCTGCTGCAAGCCATCGATAATCCCGACTACAGAGCCAACGCACAAGTCGCACGCTTGCTTTACCCGCAAGGCCACCCGAATTACTCCGACAAAATAGATGTGCTCATCGAAGATTTAAAGGCCACCACCATTGCAGACATCGCGCAGTTTCATGCCGATCACTACGGCCCGAAGTCGATGCGACTAGTCTTCGCTGGCGATATTGACTTCGAGCAACTCACCGCCGCGGTCGAATTTGCCTTCGAGGGCTGGAGCGGAGGGGTGGATTACCCCACCGAGCTACCTGCACAGTTGAAAAACAATCAACAATCGAAGCGCATCTACATCGCTGATAAAACCAGTGTCGCAGTGCGCTACGCACAAAACACTGGTATCCAACGCACCGACGACGACTACATTCCATTCATGCTCGGTAATTACATACTTGGCGGCAGCTTCAACTCACGGCTGATGCAAGCAGTGCGCAAGCAACAAGGCCTGACCTACAGCATCCGCTCCGGCCACAGCGGCGACATTCTCACACCCGGCAACTGGAGCCTGAGCGCCAGCTTTTCGCCCGCCCTGCTCGATCAAGGCCTAGCTGCGACCGAGGCCATTTTTATCGAATGGTATGAGCAAGGCATCAATCCCACCGAAGTGCAGAAGGCAATCGATACTCTCTCTGGTGCTTATTTGGTTGGGCTCTCCACCACTGAAAGCGTCGCTGGACAAGTACACAGCTTCGTGCAACGCGGATTCGACCCAGAGTATATCGATAAATACCCGCAATACCTGCGAGCCGTCACCGCAGAGCAAGTCAACCGCACCATCCGCCAACATTTAAAGCCACAGCAGCACACGCTCGTCGTCGCGGGCTCACTCGACACGCCACAAGAGGCCGAGCCTGCCAGCATTCAGAAGCAACAAGACATCGCCATCCGCCTCGACACACCCGATGCCGGTTGGAGCATCGAAATCGACAAAGTTTACCGCACCAGCGAAAGTCTCGTCGTGATCGCCCAACTCCAGCATAGCGGCGATAGCGCTGCCGCCGTGATCAGCACTGTATCCGACAGCGTCAGTATTCCCAGCACCGACCAAGCGCTGACGATGAGGTACTACATCCTCGGCAAAACGTGGGACTGGGGGGTTGCTCCCGACTACACATTCATCGACTCGATGGACGCCTTCGGCACCGCACTGGATCAAGCCGAATTAATCCACAAAAAATAAATTCGCGCACTTTTCGATTGCCCGACAGCACAATCCCACACGTGATAGCGAACTTTTAAACCTGCACACCTGCACACTCTTCATAGTTTTTTCACCATGCCTAAAATCGACATCGAAACCCTCAAATTCATTCTGCAACGCAACGAGCCCGACATCCGCAAGATCGCTGGCATCATGCAGGAAATTGAAATGGAGCTCAAAGCAGAGGAAGAAGAAAAAGCCCTACGGCCACCGGCAGTTAAGAAGCAAAACGTCCTACTAGTCTCTGACCCCGACGGCTCACTGAGGGAGAAAGACATCGTCGGCTGGATCGCTCAAATCCCTGAGGAGGACGACATCGCTACGACCGCAAGTCGTATCCACAGCGCGGCTCACGAATTCAATACGACGCCCAAAGGTATCCGCATGCCAGTCGAAACGATTGGCGAAGCTTGCGAAATCATTACCGCAAAATTCTTCAAAGAGCAAAATGTCTGGGTCAAATCCAAGACCCCGCTGCTCATCATTCCGGTCGAGAACAAGATCCCAACCGACCATCAGGAGTAATTCAAATCAAAGCGCCCGAAACGGTCGCTTTTTTTATAGTCACGGCTTTGGTTAATCGAGATGTTGCTGGTGAGTTTTACAACCGAGCCGGACCAGTAGCTCTCACACAAGCCTCGGCACAAAAAACCACCCACTATTCAGAACGATGAACATATCAAAAATAGCCTCATTTGTATTTGCACTTTTTCTAGCAAGCACACCGTTTACTGCCACTCAACCAGCCGCCGCGCACTGCCAAATTCCTTGCGGTATCTACAACGACAGCGCACGTGTGCAAAGCATGCTCGAAGACGCTGCGACCGTAATCAAGGCCACTAAAATGCTCGCCGAGTTGGAAGGTAAGACGGGTGCCCAGTCGAATAATCAATCCACTCGATGGGTGCTCAACAAAGAGCAGCACGCGCAAAAAATCATCGCCACCATCAGCGATTACTACCTCACGCAGCGCGTCAAGCCGAGCCAAGCCGACTACACCGAGCGCCTAACTAGGCATCACGCCGTGATCCTGGCCGCGATGAAAGCCAAGCAAAATGCCGACAGCACCTACGCCACCGCACTTGCTGAAAGCATTAAAGCGCTCAGTGCCTATTATCCTGGGCACTCGCACTAGGTACTAGCTCGCCCGCACCAGCACTTTAGCCGCCGCGCCCAATCCCAAGGTTAGGCTCTCTTTAGCTAGCCCCACTTCGAGGCGCACTGATTCGGCACTCAAACTGCGCGCCACGACACGTAGCGAAACGCCGAGCGTGAGACCCGCTCCGGCGATGTATTGCAAAAAGTCAGGATCTTGGTCGGTAATACGCGCCACCGAAAGCGGTGTATCCAAGCAGCACGCCACCAAGCTCTCTGAGCTGCCGGGCAATAACTCACCTGCTGCCGAAGGGATCGGATCACCATGCGGGTCCTCCGTGGGATGGCCCAGGTATTGATCGATCCGTTCAAGTAATAAATCCGAAACCACATGCTCCAAGCACTCGGCCTCTTCATGCACCTCCGACCAATCGAAACCAAGCACCTCGACTAGAAATTGCTCAATCAAACGATGCCGCCGCAACACATGCAGCGCCAGTTTGCGGCCATGCACCGTCAAATGGACCCCGACCCGCGGCGCATAATCAACTAGGCCGGCATCGGCCAATGCCTTGACCATGGTAGTCGCCGTACCTGGCACGACGCCCAAAGCCTCAGCAACACTCCCCATCGAGACTTGATCCTTTCCTGATTTTTCAGAAACGAGGTATATGTGCTTAATATAATCTTCAACCGTAGAACTAGCCATGTATGCACCACGATCACTTGCAGAGGCCCGTACGCCAAGATCATTTTTTGAAAGTTCCTACTCTTACGCTTAACCCTAATCAGCCTTCAGCCAAGGTGCTCTGTAGATTAAGATGATGATTAGGAGTAAGATTAGGAGGTCTAAATGAGGCTCGTATACGACTCACTTTAAACTAACTTCTACCTCCTAGCTTCTAACTCCTCTTTAAGCATGATCGCATTCCTCAAAGCATTCGCCCTCAACACCTGGTACATGGTCGCCGAGATGGCACCTTACCTGATCTTCGGATTCGCGATCGCAGGCCTGCTGCATGTTTTGATCCGCAAAGAACAAGTGCAACGCCTGCTCGGCAAGCCTGGCCTAGGCGCAGTGTTCAATGCCTGCTTGATCGGCGTCCCTATGCCACTCTGTTCTTGCTCTGTCATACCAGTCGCCGCCGCCCTTCACAAAAGCGGTGCGAGCCGCGGAGCCACCGCCGCGTTTCTTAGCTCCACCCCACAAACTGGCGTCGATAGCATGCTAGCGACCTATTCTCTCATGGGTGGCCTCTTCGCCACTGTGCGCGTCGTAGTCGCTTTCGTCTCAGGCATCGTCACCGGATTTCTGATCGAACTCTTTTGTAATAACCGGGTGGAGGACAACGCTCCGCCCAGCTCTCCAGCCTCAAGCCTGAGCCCTACTCTTACTCCTAATCCCCAATCAACGCCGAGTGAGATTACGAGTATGAGTAAGACTCCTCAAGTCTCTGCCCTCAAGCCTCAGGTCTCTAGCCCTCAGCCCTCCCGCCTCTCAACCGCGCTCCGCTACGGCTTCATCAACCTGCCTGCCGATCTTGCCGTCGCACTACTAGTCGGTCTCGCGCTTGCGGGACTTATTACTACACTGCTTCCGCCTGACTTGATCAGTGGCCCGATCAGCACGGGCCCGCTCGCCTTCTTACTCGCCACAGTTATCAGCCTACCACTCTACATTTGCGCGACTGCATCGATCCCGATGGCGTATGCGCTCATGGCCGCTGGACTTTCGCCAGGTGCAGCCCTTATTTTTCTAATTGCCGGACCAGCCACCAATACCGCAACCGTCATCAGCCTCTGGAAAATGCTCGGCCACAAGGCCACGTTGATTTATCTCGGCAGTCTGATCGTCATCGCATGGATCGCCGGTTGGCTGCTCAACAGTACACTCGGCACGCAAACCATCGAGCACAGCATGCATCAGCACGCAGCCATGGCACCAGAATTCTGGCAACACGTCAGCGGCATCGCCTTAATCCTCATTTTGCTAGTCTCCCTATACCTCAGCCGACCGCCGAAAGCAGCGGCTAAATCCTGTTGCAGCGGATAAGACTGGAAAAGCATTTGCCCTGCGCAGATCAGCGGTTCAGCTTAAAGACTTGCAGCAACTACACGCACAAATTGAAAGCTACGCGGGAGCATGGACCCCGCTCGCCTTGGTGGGTATTTTCCTACTCAGCTCGTTGCTGATTATCTGGCGCTTGGAAATGATGATGCATCGGGGCGTCGAAGGCACGGTGCTCGGCACGCTGTTTATGCCCTACTTTTCTGGGCTGGGGAATTTGGTCTTCGTCGGCGTAGTGCTTAGCCAGAACGGCCCAGCTGAACAGGTCGCGATCAATAGTTGGACCAATAATGTCACCAACCTGTGTCTATTACTGGCAGTGCCCGCATTTATTTGGGGCCTTCAGCTCAAACCGAACTCACGGGCGAAAAAGGCCCAGCGCGAATCGAAGATTCATCGCCTCTCACTCGCTCTCACTCTGGTCGCAATGATTTTCTTCAGCCTCATCGTCTGGGTGCTGGGGCAAGACGGAGAGATTGATCGCTTCGATGGCCTCGCCTTGGTCGGGCTTTTTCTGTTCTGGCAATGCTTCCACGTATTTGAAGTGCTCAAGGAGAACACCCGTCAAAGCAGTGCTTGGCATCCAGCGATCACGATTGATATCGTGCTGATTCTAATCGGCAGCGCTCTCACACTGGTCTCTGTGGATGGCATCGTCGCAGCCATCATGCGCAGCGATTCGGGTTTTATCAGCGCAAATCAACTAGGCTTACTAACTGGCTGGCTGATGGTGCTGCCCAACACGGTGCTCGCATTTTACTACGCATATAAGCACCGCGCGGATGTGGTTTACAGCTCTCAGATTGGCGACGGTCACATTTGCATTCCATTATGCATCGGCCTGTTTGCCATCTTCAAACCGGTGCCGCTGCCGACGATGTTTAGCCAAGGCTTGCTCTTTCTCGCAGTTGCCGCGCTAGTGCATTTATTCTGCGTCGTGCTGCTACGCGGCATGCCCAAAGTGGTCTCTGGCGGGCTGGTGATCGCCTACGGCTATAGCCTATATTGGCAGTTTTCTGGCTAAGTCACGACACCCGCGCCACTCGAATTAGAGCTGCAGTGGATCGACTGCGAAGAACTGGCTGGCATTCAAAAACTCGCCCTGCGCGGTCAACCACCGAGCATCTTTAGTCACCTCTTCCATCGACTGCGCGGTATTATTACAGAGTAAAAAGACACGTGGACCAAGGCAGATGTAGGCATCAATCCCTTCTCCACCGCCTTCACGAGTAAAGCCGAATTCGCCGCCGAGGTTATTACGTGTATCGCCTACGTCATTACGCAGCGCCACACTGTCTTCCATCATTTCATTGAGAAAATCGGCCTCACGAGGGCCTTCATAATACTTCAGAGACAGCGTCGTCACCTCAGTCGCCTGCACGATCGCAATCTCGTCAAATACCGGTCGACCATAGGCCTCGTTCAACTTAGTAAATGACTTTTGGATGCGGGCAATGGCTGACTCAAGATTCATATCAGTACTAAAACGAGCTTCTTCGAATGCTTCAAGGTTCTTTACGTACCAACGGTTCTGCGGTACCACCAATCAATCGGTCGCCCTCAGCGAGGGTGTAGCCACACAGAAAATCTGCAACAGGTAACATCCGCGCACCAGGGCGCTGCAGTTGATGGCAGCAAAGCACACCCTCAGCGGTGGCCACGCGCACTGCAGGGCTAGTACTCAATATCGTGCCAGGCTCGGCAGATACGGATTCATCGATCTCGACACTGGTGCGACCGATCTTAATCCGCACTTCGCCATGATCAAAATACCCACCAGGCCAGGGCGTAAACGCTCGCAAGCGATTATAGATCGTAACCGCTGGCAAGGTGAAGTCGACGGCCCCGTCTTGCTTGCGCATCTTCCGGCAATACGTAACCAGACTTATATCCTGCGGTGTAAACTGTAGCTCGCCCGTCAGCATCGCCGCTAAGTTCCGGCGCAACAGCGGCACCACCGCCTCGCCCACTTTAACGCGCAACTCGGGCCCTGTATCCTGTTCGCCAATACGGACGGTTTCGAAGTCCGCCACACCGCCAGCATCCATTTCTTTAACGACCTGCATAAGAGCCACGCCAGTTTCGGCATCGCCCGAAGCCAAGGCGGTCTCTACTGGCGAAGCGCCACGATACTGCGGTAGCAGTGAGCCGTGAAAGTTCAACATGCCAAACTGTGCGGCCTCGCGCAAAGGCTGCTGCAAGAAATGCCCATAGGCCATGACCAGCGCCACCGAGGTCTGCTCTGCCACCATCCAGTCGGCCAATTCACGCGTCGGTTTTTCTGGCTGCAACAGCTCGATGCCATTCGCCAACGCCCAAGCTGCAACCGCGTTCGGCTGCAACTGCTTGCCACGCCCCTGCCGTCGATCTGGTTGCGAGACCACCGCACGTAGCATACATTCGTCCGCAGCATGATGCTTTAAGTAATTCAATACGGGCAGGCAGATCGCATCCGATCCAAAAAAAACAATTGTAGGCAGCTTACTCATTCTATTCTAAAAAAGGTCTTGTTGGCCGATCGCATCGCGACCCGCATCGGTCGAAGAGCTGTGCAAAAACAACCAGTGCAGGCTCAACGAATGAAGGTCTGGCTCTTCATAGAGACGACGCAGCAGTAAAGCAGAAGCAAGCGTGTCGTACAGCGCACAATGATAATGGCGGCGTTTTGCAGGACAATACAGGGCGGCATGCTTATCTAACGACGTCTGTAAATCAAACAGCACGATCAGATCGCCGAGCTTATGGCTGTCAAGTTGCGGATAAATACGACGATACAGATACAAGCTATCCAACCATGGCCCCCAATTAGCGACCGATCGACCCACTGCCGAGAAATCGGGCGAGCTGCGCGGATACGGCCAAACGCTACGCAACAAGCCATCTTCAACCGCCGCATTGTGTGCACAGAGCGGTCCCGTCGCGCGCAGTTGCGCAAAAAAATCCCACTCTGTATCAAAACGCGCCTGTTCTGCGGCAGCCTGTTCCGAAATGCCGTGCTGCTGACGATCCCGATCACTGATCGTCCCAATTGCAGCGCACAGCCGTGTGTAAGTCGCCACGATCTTCGCCCCAACTAGGGTGACCACGCCATACTCGACAATACCACTCTGGCGGCTGCCTTCAAAATCAATCACATGTATCGGCGTATCAATCACGCCGAGAACGTTGTTCCGACTGTGCAAGTACGACAAGACCGGATTTCACAAAGTGAATGGCCCGACCACATCAAACTTAGTAGGTCAAACAACCCAATCGATGGGATTGTGCTGCGACAGTGTCAGCCATGCCGCTTTAAATCGCAGATTAAAATCCCCTGACTCTACGGTTGCCAGAGCATGCATCGCACCCCAGATTGCTCGATTTTCAACACGTACTACCAGTCTATATGTCACAACTCACACGCGCCCAAAAAGACGAATTCATAGAATTTATTGCCTACCTTTGCGAAGAGGCCTCTAAAGAGATCCTGCCACACTACGGACCAGATGTCGAAATCGAGCGTAAGTCCGACAAGACACCAGTCACCTTGGCTGACCAAAACGCCGAAAAGCGCATTCGCGAAATTCTCGCCCAGCGCTACCCAGAGCATGGCATTATTGGCGAAGAATACGGCAGCGAACGCGACGATGCGGATTTCGTCTGGGTGCTCGATCCAGTTGACGGCACCAAGTCTTTCATTTCCGGCGTGCCGCTGTTCGCGACCTTGATCGCCCTACTTTACAAAGGCCGCCCCGTGATCGGTGCGATCAATCAGCCAGTGCTCAAGCAACTCGTGATCGGCGACTGTGAAACCACGACGCTTAACGGCAAGCCTGTCTCAGGACGCGATGCCTGCCCACTGGGCGAAGCAACTCTGTGCACCACCGATCCAATTCGTACCACACTTTGGCAGAATAATGCCGACTGGACTGCGCTGCCTCCAAAAACCGCACTCTACCGCTCGTGGGGCGATGCAGGTGGCTACATCTTACTCTGCTCCGGCTTCACCGACATCATGTGCGACCCGATGATGGAAATTTGGGACTGTGCGGCGATCATCCCTTGCCTACAAGGTGCGGGGTTCACCGTAACTGGCTGGAAAGGTGGCGACGCGTTCGACGAACGCTGCATCATCGCAGCCAAAGCGCCGCTGCACGCCGAAGTCATGGCGACGCTTTACCCGAACGGACAGTAAGATTGCATTTGATAAAAATCACGCACACAGTAATCCAGAACCGAATCTGCAGTGTCCTCGATTTTTCAATATGTAAAACAAGCCGCAATCGCGGCCAAGGAGTATAACGTCCTCGATTTTCTTCCGCTACGGAAGTCGCTCTCGGGTTATCGAAACGACTTTAAGAGTCATCTCGTCGGAGATACGCGTGCAGGGTTTAATGTCGCTCTGTTGGCATTTCCACAAGGAATGGCTTATGCGTTGATCGCGGGGCTACCGATTCAATACGGAATCTATGGTTCGGCCATCGCGGCGATGGTGGCACCGATTTTTGCCAAGAGTCACTACATCACCCTAGGGCCGACTAATGCAACTTCGGTTATGCTCCTGAGTGCCTTTGCCAGCCTCGGCATCGTAGGCACACAAATGCTTAGCCTCGTGCCATTGTTAATCCTGATGGTGGGGCTATTTATCGTCGTGGGCGCCTATTTTAAGGTGGCCAATTTTGTGCAGTATATTTCGCGTTCAGTGATTACAGGCTATATCACGGCGGCGGCATTGCTCATTATTGCCAATCAAATCCCCAAAGCGCTCGGTCTTAATCTGGTAAGCAACGGAGCAACCTTTTACGACTCGCTGACACTGATCGTCTCATCAATTGACTCCATCCACTGGATCACTGTCGGCATCAGTCTCAGCACGATGGTGCTGTATGCCTCGCTCAACCGTTTCTTTAAGACCCTGCCGAACGTTGCGATTTGTCTCATCACACTGTCAGTACTCACTGCGCTCACCATTGGCCAAGATGCCGACGTCGCCTTCCTCTCTGGCATCAACGCCGCAGATTGGTCACTTCAAGTGCCCTCAGTATCACTCACAGATATCCAGCTACTCGCCAGCCCAGCTTTGGCCAT
>Ga0206129_10007313_pt1 | contig 10918 bp, 19 predicted proteins | sample Helgoland_Spring_8_FD_148616 | JGI IMG/M metagenome (GOLD analysis project Ga0206129, IMG submission 148616) | Pelagic subsurface seawater microbial communities from Kabeltonne, Helgoland, North Sea - Helgoland_Spring_Bloom_20160502_2 | ecosystem: Environmental > Aquatic > Marine > Epipelagic ...
AGTGTTTTCCATTTTATTATAAATATCTATCCATTTATTTGATTCAATAGGTGTTCTATAGATTATGAACCACATAATAAATGGGCTAAATATGAAAAATATAATTGGATGTCTCAAAATATTATATATTATTTTTTTTATTTTCGATGATTCATCATATTGATTTTTAGTCATAAATATTGTCTCATTATATTCTATATGTCTCCCGTTATTATTATGGTGATAGATGTGGGTTATTTTCCATTTGGATGGTGTAAATATTAAATATGATACAATTTTTTGTATATATTTATTTATTTTTTTGTTAGAGAAAAAAGAATTATGACCAGTATCATGAAATATAATAAACCATTTTACTAATATAAGTGTATTTAAAAATGACCACAATATAATATTAATATCATGCCTTATATATAATATAATATAATTGAATAGTATTGTTAGTGATAGTTCTTTCAATGCTATTATATTATCTGTTCTATAATTATTTATATGAATATCTAATTTATTGTAATCCATTATATAATATATACGTTTTAAATTCAAATTTATACTTTATAATTATTTATTACCTTATATATATTCTTCGCAGTTTTAATTTATTCATTATATAATTAATTATAAACAATTGGACTAAATATTTGTGTATAATGTTTTTTAAATAATTTTGTATAATTATTTATAATATTATAAATTAATCCTATATCTCTAAAATTATTATAGATTGTTAATTTATAATTATTTTTATTATTAAGTATAACTTTCGAATAAGCTACTGGTCCTGTCAAAAATAAAACACCTTTTTTACCAACATCGTTTTTATGAATATTATAATTATTTATATTATATGTGACTTGATCAATTATTTCTTTCATCAAAGGAGGTTTTTTCTTATGATAATATTCCAATTACAATATTCACCGTATTTATAATTTAATTCTTTACTCCAAGATCCTTCACAATCACCTATATTACATCCCCAGTGTGTTAAAATAAACTCATCATTTTTATTTATATTTATGATTGAATCGAATGGTATATCACAACTACTTTTAATATCTAAATAAATACCACCTTTTTTGTACATTAGAAGATATCTAAAATAGTCTGTTCTTGCTGGACCATATTCAGGATTTATACTATTATACTATTATATGTATTTAAAATATGTTGTGAGTAATTATTTTTAATGAAATCAATTATATCATCATCGTCATATAAAATATATTTATAATCAGGATTTAACTTTTTTAAGTTATTAATATTATTTTGGATATCAGAATTAATGTTTTTAGTAGGATATGTTTGATGTATTATTTTAGGTATTTTATTACCTTGAAAATATGATAATATTAACAATACTATAATATATTTCATATATATATATATATATATAATAATTCATATTAATATTATATTCTTATTTCTAATTGTTTTATCCTATTTTCTAATTCTTTTATTTTGTCATGATCGCTTTTCTGAATAACATTTACTTTAGATGGCTTCAGATTCATCCTTTCTTCTGCTCGTGCTCTCTTGTATATACATATCAAACATAGAATAAATAGTGAAAACCCACCTATAATTTGTAATATATTATATATAATATCTATCATATTTATGGTAGATATTATGATAATAATAAAATCAAATTTGAATTATATATAAGTAAATATAAATATAAATATAAGTATGAATATGGACCATGTGCCAGAATTATGGAAAGAATTGAGATTAGAATTTAAGGATAATTTGTGGAAAAAAAATGAAGAAATATATTATTCATTGACAGAAGAAGATGAACCTATTAATAACTTGAGTACTATAAGAAATAGGAAATTAAATTTAGCGGACCCGGGTTTGCGGAAAATTGTGAAGAAACCTGAGAAGGTTGAAAATAAATCCGAGCAGATCCAGGAGAAAGCTCCGGAGATGGGGAATAAATCAGGCGGAATTATGAAGAAACCTGAGAAGATGGTAAATAAGTCCGAGGGAATTATGAACATATCTATAAAAAACCCAAAAAACCCCCTAAAAAAATTACATTGTATTATTTGTTGACATTATTACTAAATGCTATATGCTAAACCTCCCATACCACTCATTATCCTTAGAACATTATAACTGACTACATAAACACTAATGTTATGAGTCTGTTTATTATTTAATTGATCAAATGATAAATGAACATTATCTAGTCTAGAGAAGTTACAAGTCCCTGATGGCTGGTGTTCTTCTGGATTTAAAGCAAATGAATACATATAAATATGTTTAGTAGGTATTTTATGACCTGCTTGTCGTGGTTGACATATTCTAAAATAACTGGCAGATCTTTCTTTAAATCTGATATGACCATTTAATTTAATAGTTCCATTTCTAAAACCTTCCACCGACGATAGTCCGGATATATGTTCCTTACAGGGGCCAGTTCGATCATGACTATAATTAAAATAATCATTTCTATGACGCGTCTCGCGATTCTCTACAATCTTGTCCAGTGCATCAATATCATGCGCGTTTTGGCTGCTTTCACTATATTTCAAACCATATTCGCGTCTGTGTAGAACCCATATAATTTCTTTGACGGGGTGATTGAAGTCAATTCTAAAATTAGGATTAGATTTACCATTTTCGATATATTGTATTTGTTCTACGAGGTATTCATGTGAAACTTGCGCGAACCTCTCCCTTTCATCTGTATCCAAATATATATAATCTGTAAAAACTTTTACATTTATGGATGGGGACTGGAGAGGAGACAGACTCGATGCGTCTGTATTTATTAAAGCAGTCATTTCTCTAAATTTAATATCTAATTCAACTTCATGATATTGCAAAGCAATCAATGGCAGCGCTAACCCTACATTACGACAAAACCAAAATTGCAAAGGCACATATAATTTCAATTTGCGCTTATCCTGGGCGGCCATAGTTTGCGTCAAATAAGCGGTTTTTGCAGAATGTTTATTAAGACCTAACCAATCTGCTTCTTCATGATCTGTTAATTCATTCCATATATCTAACCATCTCGAACTATGTTTGTCCATTTCCTGACCACCTATTCTTATAGAACATTCTTCTATTAAAGCATGACCTGTATTATTTGTCCAATTTATGTAGGATGCTGAATGACCGGGCGGCAAGTCGCTAATATTAATCGACAGATCACATTCTAACCATATTTTATGAATTAAATCACCACTCCTAGATAGAAGGACTGTCTTCGACCCGCCCGGTGATAAATCCTCAGAACTTTGTTCAAATATTTGTTGAATGGCTTCTATGGAAAAGTTTGTATGGCGGCGATAGACCACTTTAAAAAAAGTAATTTGCGGATTACCAGTTAAATAAATATCTTGAGCACCATAAGCGACAAGTTGCATTAGTCCTCCACCCATATTTAATATATATTATAAATATAAAAAAAAGTATAAAGCGCCGCGGGTTTATAATTGCTGTAAGATAAACCACCATTGGGGTGCCGCTTGTAGTGTGCGCATAGACTGCGCGGGGAGTCGAACCTTGAGAGTCCCTTGTAAAATACGCCGGATTATTAATTCTAGAAAGTAAAAGTCCAGATGGAGGTGTTCTTCTGGTTTCAGAGCAAATGAATAGCGGTAATATGGTCAACAAAACGATTTAAATTCAAGCTGATGTTGACAAATGCGGAAATATGTTGCGACCATTTTATTAAAACGATAATAAAAACAGCCAGCGTAGTAAAAGGTTCATATGAAGTTGCAGTCTTAATAACTTCTTCACTGATCCCTGGCTCACATAATTGCATTAATCCCTCATGCATGTGCCAAATAGCATATAAAATTTTGGTTGAAGTAAATGTAGCTATTATTCGTTAATTTCTTCAATATTTTTTCTATGTTATTATATAAAATATGGCAGAACTTGGTTGTTTGAAAGACGGCAAATTTCAGAATTTAGAATGTTTAGGTCAACTCGTAATGGCCGGCACCCCCATTACGGGCGATCATAATCTGGTCGTGGGCGACGTCTCCGTCGATGGATTGACATCGAACGGCGACTTAACGGTCCTCGGCCGCTTGACCGCTCTGCAGGGTGCGACCATGACCTACTTGAATGCGTTGAATGCGAGCATGACCAAGTTGAATGCGTCGAATGCGAGCATGACCAAGTTGTTTGCGCCAAATGCGAGCATGACCCACTTGTATGCATCGAATGCGAGCATGACCAAGTTGAATGCGTCGAATGCGAGCATGACCAAGTTGAATGCGTCGAATGCGAGCATGACCTACTTGAATGTCAGCGGGAGTATGACCACGGTGAACTTAACATGTCCTCGAGCGGTGGTCTACTTGAATGCATCTAAGGTTGAATCGACAAATTTAAAACAGGGACGCACGGTGGTCACACAGTTAGATTCTGTTGCGGAAACCGGGGCAAATTCCCTGAATGCATCGAATGCGAGCCTGGCGGGGGTGAATGTCAATGCTTCGTTTACTATAGATGGTGACTTGAATGCATCGAATGCGAGCATGACCTACTTGAATGCAACGAATGCGTCTATAACCCACCACTTGAATGCAACGAACGCGTCCATAACCCACCACTTGAATGCGTCGAATGCGAGCATGACCAAGTTGAATGCGTCGAATGCGAGCATGACCCACTTGTATGTTAGTGGGGAGATTACTACGCGGGTCTTGCATGTCAAGGGGGCTCTAAACGTCGCCGCGTCCGCTTCATTCGCCATAACGTCCGCCAGCCTCACCGGATACATGAGCTCTTCATCGTATGTCAGTAATAAAGCTGTTATCGAACAGAATTTGAATGCGTCGAATGCGTCCATGACCCACTTGAATGCGTCGAATGCGAGCATAACCCACTCTTTACGTGCAATAAACGCGAGCATGACCCACTTGAATGCGTCGAATGCGTCCATGACCCACTTGAATGCAACGAATGCGAGCATAACCCACTTGAATGCATCGAATGCGAGCCTGTCCCAATTGAATGCGTCGAATGCGAGCATGACCTACTTGTATGCAACGAATGCGTCCATAACCCACTACTTGAATGCAACGAACGCGTCCATAACCCACCACTTGAATGCGTCGAATGCGTCCATGACCCACTTGAATGCAACGAACGCGTCCATAACCCACCACTTGAATGCATCGAATGCGAGCATGACCAAGTTGAATGCGTCGAATGCGAGTCTGACCCACTTGAATGCGTCGAATGCGTCCATAGCCCGCTTGAATGCGTCGAATGCGAGCATGACCTACTTGAATGCGTCGAATGCGAGCATGACCTACTTGAATGCGTCGAATGCGTCCATAACCCACTTGAATGCGTCGAATGCGATCATGACCCACTTGTATACAACGAATGCGTCTATAACCCACCACTTGAATGCAACGAACGCGTCCATAACCCACTCTTTAAGCGTAACAAACGCGAGCATGACCCACTTGAATGCATCGAATGCGAGTCTGACCCACTTGAATGCGTCGAATGCGACCATGACCCACTTGAATGTATTGATGCCTTTGAGTTTGACCCACTTGAATGCGTCGAATGCGAGCATGACCTACTTGAATGCGTCGAATGCGTCCATAGACCGCTTGAATGTTAATGGCAGCGCGAACCTGAATGTGTATACAGGTAGCAGGAGAATTATCTCGACGCGCACCCTCTCGGCGTCGTATCAGTGCTACGCGCCGTTGGGCGAGTGGCCCGGCGCCCAGACTGCAAACGGCTGCGGTTTTCGTAGTCACTGCTCGCTTAATGCATCCGATAGTGGTACGATAGTAGTAATAAATGGGTCGAATTCAGTAGATATATCACTCCCCATCCCCGAGCTCGGGTCCGAGTTTTTTTTTCTTTTCGAGTCTCCGGGGTCCGATGCCAGGTCAGTTTCCCCAAGCTATATGGTAGATGTGACGATCACGTGCTCAAATAATTCGCCCTCGCCCTCTTTTACCGGGTCTCTGGTTAAATATAATTCGGCCTCATACAGTACCTGGGAAGCTGGGTACGAGCATGGCAATTTTCTAGACAGTCAAAGCCAATATTCATCGAAAGTATGGATTGACCAGTTTAAGGACGAGAGCAGCCGGTTTTTTGGCGCAATTTGGGACAGCCATGGATACAGCTTTGAAACGAGCGATAAGCGCTGGGGCCCCGCGGACCTGGCGGATCTAGATCCCAGATCACTTCTCCAGCTCACATATCAGATCGCTCCATACATTAAAACCCCTCCTTACGGTTCTCCAAAAACGTTATATTTTGACGGCCGCCTTAGGGGGGGGGCGGACGGTTCATATATACATATGATTGGAACAGATAACAATCAGTGGTTTGTAACTGGAACAGTACTCTGCGATATTGACATGGGAAGGCTGCGCGACGTCGATGAGTGGCTGAATGATCTGGAGGACCCGTTGTGGGATGTGATCCGGCAAACGGTCAGCTCGAGTACCCGACTATCGCCGCCGGATGTGTTATATGCAGACGGCACCACGACAGAATCCCCCTCCCAGCACCCATGGCACGGGTATGACGGCCTCTACCACGATGACCCCCGCGCGGTGCACCAGGACGAGGTTCCACCAGGGCCGACCCAGGGTGAATTTCTCGTACCCCCCGCCTCTCGTTCATACTAATTTTTTTTTCTATGTTATTATATAAATATGGCAGAACTCGGCTGTTTGAAAGACGGCAAATTTCAGAATTTAGAATATGTAGGCGGCCTCACCCTGCGTGAAGGTATCAATGTGGTCGTGGGGGATCAGAAGCTCTCAAACCTGGTGACGAACGACCACATTACCCGCGGCGGCCATAGTATTAGCGGCCAATTGTCGGCTTCCGGGGCAAGTTTTCGTCATTTGTATGTTAGTGGGAGTGTGAACGCGGAGGGCTTGTATGTTAGGGAGGTTGCGACTCTGTCAGGAGACTTGAATGCGTCGAATGCGAGCATGACCTACTTGAATGCGTCGAATGCGTCCATAGACCGCTTGAATGCGTCGAATGCGAGCATGACCCACTTGAATGCGTCGAATGCGAGCGTGACCTACTTGAATGCGTCGAATGCGAGCATGACCTACTTGAATGCATCGCATGCGAGAATAATCAGCTTGAATGCAACGAACGATCAACTGTTAAATTTAACAGTGGTTCAGCAGGTCGTGTCCTCAGATCTGACCTGCAAACTCTTTATTGCTAGTAGGGGTACTAAATCCAACTACGCCGGGTCATTGCATGCAAACAATGCGTCCATAACCCACCACTTGAATGTATCGAATGCGAGCATGACCAAGTTGAATGCGTCGAATGCGAGTCTTACCCACTTGAATGCGTCGAATGCGTCCATAACCCACTTGTATGCAACGAATGCGTCTATAACCCACTCTTTAAGAGTAACAAACGCGAGCATGACCCAGTTGTTTGCGCCGAACGCGAGCATGTGCGTGTTGCATGTAGAGAATAAGGCGGTCATGACCCACCTGAATGCGTCGAATGCGACCATGACCCAATTGAATGCCTCCGAATCCCACCACGCGTCGAACGCGAGCCTGACCCACTTGAATGCAACGAACGCGAGCCTGACCCACTTGAATGCGTCGAACGCGAGCCTGTCCCAATTGAATGCATCGCATGCGAGAATAACCCGCTTGAATGCATCGCATGCGTCCATAGACCGCTTGAATGCGTCGAATGCGAGCATGACCTGCTTGAATGCGTCGAATGCGTCCATGACCCACTTGAATGCGTCGAATGCGAGCATAACCCACTCTTTACGTGCAATAAACGCGAGCATAACCCACTCTTTACGTGCAATAAACGCGAGCATGACCTACTTGTATGCAACGAATGCGTCCATAACCCACCACTTGAATGCAACGAACGCGTCCATAACCCACCACTTGAATGCATCGAGTGCGAGCATGACCCGCTTGTATGCAACGAATGCATCCATAACCCACCACTTGAATGCAACGAACGCGTCCATAACCCACCACTTGAATGCATCGAATGCGAGCATGACCCACTTGTATGCAACGAATGCGTCTATAACCCACCACTTGAATGCATCGAATGCGAGCATGACCAAGTTGTTTGCGTCGAACGCTAGCATGACCAAGTTGTATGCAACGAATGCGTCCATAGCCCGCTTGAATGTATCGATGCCTTTGAGTTTGACCAAGTTGAATGCGTCGAATGCGAGCATGACCAAGTTGTATGCAACGAAGGCGTCCATAGCCCTCTTGAATCTGCCGGCCTTTACGTTTAAAACCCACTTGAATGCGTCGAATGCGAGCATGGTCAAACTTAGTGCTGACGTTTGCGCCCTGACTAAGTTGAATGTTAGTGGGTCGTCCACGATTCGAGACTTGAACGTTAGTGGGTCCACGACCCTGCACAACTATCGGGGGGTACGGCCTACCATGTCGGCGAGTAACCTCTCGGCCTCGTATCTTAGTATTTGGAAGTGGGACCACGACGACACGGCCACGCCCGGCGAGCAAGCAAATTTCGAAAAAGCTATGAAATCAGGTTATTACTATGGTGGAAGAGGCTGGGAAGCATGGGCCACCGCCCATTTCTGGGCCAATTCGGAACTGATGCCCGATTCGATTCCACCGTCCTTCGTGTGCGCAAATTTACAAAAGTATAACGCGCGGTACCTGAATGGGTACTGCAAGGCTCCAAACGGGAGTTACCAGGGCGGTGAAGAAAGTAACTACGAGGATAGCGAGTGGTATGGCTATGGGCATCGGCGCGAGGATCCCGAGGGGTGGGGGGAGGGGAGGTGGGGGAGTCTGGGCAGCAGCGAACCTTGGCGCAGCTCAAGCACACGCTCTCCCCTCTATCTCTCCGCATCCCAAAGTGGTACGACAATAGTATTAAATAAGAGTCCAGTAGATATACAACTACCACCGTCCGAAACCGGTTTAGAATATTTTTTTATTTTCGATGAAAGTTCTGCGTCTAATGTAGATGTGACGATATCATCAAAGTATGGCACGACGGATGGAACCGGTACCCTCGGCCTTCCCACCCAGGATGCAGATTATAATGGTTTTGGAGGGGCTCTGGTTAAATATAATTCTGACGATGGGACCCTCGAAGCAGAGGCCATACGGTACGAAAGACCCGTGCCCGAAGTATTGAAGTATACAACCGGCCGGCCGCCGGTGTGGATCGATGAGAGGTTGGACGGGCGCAACGCCAGCCATTCGTGGCGGCGCCCGCAGTGGGTTCCACCGACGTTGTATTTTGATGGACGCATCAGGGGAGGGGCGCCGGGATCATATATACATATAATTGGATTGGGCGCTGGCGGCGTCGCCGCGCGCCCAGGCCACGATTGGTTTGTAACAGGAACAGTACTCTGCCAATTTAAAAGGTTGAAGGACGGGGTCGCCCGAGCCATTCAAGAGCCCTACAAAACGTACCCCCTATATTCGGGCGGTACAGGACGGTGGGGAAGCGTTAACAATACGGCGCCAAGTGACTATACATATGTTCCGGAGTCAAATCACGAAACTGTGTTGACTACTGAAACAATCAAAAATTCGACCATAAGCTCGGTGGCCAGATTCTACCCACCGGAACATGCTTACCTGTAGGCATCCTGGTGACTATATTTATGTTGAATATTCACTTGGAAACTTATAGTCCCCAAGATGAAAAATATTCTTAATATCTTAGGAAAAATTTTGGTTGAAGTAAATGTAGCTATTATTCGTTAATTTCTTCAATATTTTTTCTATGTTATTATATAAAATATGGCAGAACTTGGTTGTTTGAAAGACGGCAAATTTCAGAATTTAGAATGGGAAGGCCATTTAAGTGTGTGGCCATCCGGCGCCGGAGGCGATGGCACTATGTCGTCGGGTGACGACATTGTCCACTTTGTGAATACTAAAGGCGTCGATGTTGTAAGTAACCAAACGGTAATAGGGACAGTAACCGCGGAGAATGCGAGCATGAGCCTCGTGAATGCATCGAATGCGAGCATGACCCTCTTGTATGCAACGAATGCATCCATAACCCACTTGAATGCATCGCATGCTCGCATAACCCACCACTTGAATGCATCGAATGCGAGCATGACCCACTTGTATGCAACGAATGCGTCCATAACCCACCACTTGAATGCGTCGAATGCGAGCATGACCAATTTGCATGTTAGTGGGAGCGCGACCACGGTGGACTTGTATTGTGAGGACGCGCAGTATGTCAAGGTCCGCGCTGACACTCTGATCGCGCAGAAGTTATCCGCGGACAGCCTAGTCGTCGGCAGGAGTTTCACCACGGAGGGTTTTATCGTTACCGGAGAAATGAGCCTGACCGGGGGGCTGCTGACTACTAATATGTTCTCATCGCAATGTGATACGTACGTTAGTGGGACCGCAAGCATGACCTACTTGAATGCGTCGAATGCGAGCATGACCTACTTGAATGCGTCGAATGCGAGCATGACCTACTTGAATGCGTCGAATGCGAGCATGACCTGCTTGAATGCGTCGAATGCGAGCATGACCTACTTGAATGCGTCGAATGCGAGCAGTACACTGCTGTCGGCGAGCCGCGCATCTGCAAGTACGATGATGGCTGAGTGTCATGGGCGGATAGATATATGTACCATGGGCCAATTGAATGCATCGCATGCGAGCATAACCCGCTTGAATGCGTCGAACGCGAGCCTGTCCCAATTGAATGCGTCGAATGCGTCCATGACCCACTTGAATGCAACGAATGCGAGCATAACCCACTCTTTACGTGCAATAAACGCGAGCATGTCCGACTTGAATGCGTCGAATGCGTCCATGACCCACTTGAATGCAACGAACGCGTCCATAACCCACCACTTGAATGCATCGAATGCGAGCATGACCAAGTTGAATGCGTCGAATGCGAGTCTGACCCACTT
>Ga0206129_10007318_pt1 | contig 10915 bp, 9 predicted proteins | sample Helgoland_Spring_8_FD_148616 | JGI IMG/M metagenome (GOLD analysis project Ga0206129, IMG submission 148616) | Pelagic subsurface seawater microbial communities from Kabeltonne, Helgoland, North Sea - Helgoland_Spring_Bloom_20160502_2 | ecosystem: Environmental > Aquatic > Marine > Epipelagic ...
GAGTGTTATTTTGCTATCAGGTCTAGGTACTTTTTTATCTATTAGATTTGGTGATGAACTTATGGATGTTATTAGTCATAAGGATAGAGACTTCTTTCATCGACATGCTTTTAAGCATGAGGCAATTATGTTGATCTTTTTTATAGCCATTTTTATTGGATATTACAAACTTATTAAAATGCTTGGAATCGATATGAATGCATAAAAATGAATTGAGTCTTTGCAGGCTATATTAAAAACAGCCTGCAAAGGCACATCAGTGATCATTAGAGCGCTTATTAAAGAGCTATAATAGATGTTTGGCTGATGATGCAACTCTACGATAGGGCAGCCATATTAAATTTCCGTACTTAGTACTGATTCAATTTCAAATAACCGATCTTCTTCAATATTACTTTCATGTGCAGCAATCTCACTTTCTACGGCACTCGCCTTCTCGAATCTTGCAATATGGAATAAGGCTTCTCCCTCATTTACCAATGGCAAATTGCTTAGACAGATAATAATGCCATCTGAATTTGCTGTTAATACTTCTTCCTCAGAAGAGAAGGGGGCTGATATCACACCTAATGTATCACCACGTTTTACCCGTGCACCAAGGCTGCATAACGGTCGAAACAGCCCATCTAATGGTGCTCGAAACCAACTACTTGACCTTGCAACATAAGGTTCAGCTTTTACCGTTGCAATACGTTTAGAGGGAAGCATACCTAGAACCCGCATAGCGCTGACTATTCCACGAACTCCTGTAACAATGCATTTTTCAGATAAGCGAAGGGCTTCACCAGATTCATAGGTGATCACTGGAATGCCTAGTTTTCCAGCTTCATAACGCAGTGTATTCTCTATTAACTCTGAATTAATAATGACAGGAATAGAAAAGCTTTTTGCTAGTTTTTTGACCTCATGATTCTCCAGCGCTGCGCGAATCTGTGGGAGATTGTCTCGATTAACTGCGGCAGTATGCAGATCGATAATATGCGTGCAATGTTGGACAATTTCATTAAAGAATTTATATGCTACACGAGAAGCGATAGAGCCTTTTTCACTGCCGGGAAAAGATCGATTCAGGTCACGGCGGTCAGGCAGATAGCGGGATTGGTGAATAAAGCCAAATAGATTGACCACTGGAACAAGTACTAATGTTCCATGTAGCTTATCAATTCCTCGAAAACTGCGTACACGTCTAATAATTTCAACACCATTAAGTTCATCGCCATGAATTGCGGCACATATTAATAGTATTGGTCCAGAGTACTTACCGTGGATTACTTCTATAGGCATGTTTAATGGAGCATGCGTGTATAGGTTAGCCGTTGGAAGATCAAATTGAATTCTTTCGCCCGGTTGAATGACGTACCCTGCAATCTCAAATACATTCTTATTAAGAGATTTACTTAAGCTCAACTTATGAAATCCTTGTGCTATTTTTGATCGCTAAATTAAACATCTTTCTCTACTTCATCGGAATCGTTTGGTTCTTCAGTATTTAAATCTATCACTTCCGGTCTGCGACGTCGTCTGGTTTTTGCAGGAATCATGTCACGCATAGATTCTAATTTCCCAAAGCAAAGTAATTTATCCTCGGCTTCAATAATACGATCCGTTCGTGGATTGGGGATGACTTTCATACCTCGATATAGAGTGAGTACATTAATATCTTTTTCAGCAAGCATGACATCTTTAATTGTATGGCCAACAAACCTTGCTCCTTCTGGAACATAGATTTCACTGACGCCATATCCTTTACTTACTGTTAATCTTTGCCGTATATCGATCTCAGGGAAATCAACCTGTGCAGAGATGTAGTCAACTATAGCGCCTGCTACATCTAATCCGGTGCAAGACTCGATGCCTTCAAGACCAGGAGAAGAATTTACTTCCATGATTTGTGGCCCATTTTTACCTTCTAGCATATCGACACCAGCAACCTGCAAGCCTAAAATTTGTGCCGCACGAACGGCTGTTTCCACGTATTGATCATCCAACTCTACTGCTTCAGCAATGCCACCACGGTGGACGTTGCTACGAAACTCTTGGCCCTGTGCCACACGGCGCATTGCAGCAACAACACGATCACCTACAACAAGTGCGCGTATATCTTTGCCTTTGCTTTCAGCTACAAATTTTTGCACGAGCACATTTTGTTTCTGGCTTTGTAATAGCTCGATAATGGATTCAGCCGCGTTGATAGATTCCGCCAGCAATACTCCAATACCTTGCGTTCCTTCAATTAGTTTAATGACCACAGGAGCACCGCCAACACGTTCGATAGCAGGTAGTACGTCTTTTCTATCTCTGACAAAGGTTGTTCTAGGTATTCCGATATGGTGTCGACTTAATATCTGTAGACTTCGCAGTTTGTCACGTGAATTGGTAATGCCGTGAGCTGTATTAGCACAAAACACGTCCATTTCTTGAAATTGTCTGACAACAGCAGTTCCATAATAACTGATTGATGCGCCAATTCTTGGCAAGACAGCATCATAATCACTCAGCACTTTTTGGCGAAAATAGAGATCAGGTATGCCTTCTTGTAGATCAATAGCAAACTTAAGTGTGTCTAGCACATCAACTTCATGTCCACGCTGCAATGCTGCTTCTTTAAAGCGACGCGTGCTATAGGATTTAGGACCGCGTGAAAGAATAGCGAGTTTGATGGTGTGCTCCTGAAAGAGATGATTTGTATTAATTAATCGGCTGCATTTTACGCTAAAAAACATATATCGAATAAGATTATTTTTCTTGAATACAACAATTTACTGAGTAGAATCAGTAGACTTTCCAACTAATTTAAAGCCTGACTCAGACAGGTAAGCAAGGTACATATATTGAGCGACGATATGAGTAAGCTATGCACTTTTGGTTGGCGAGAGTGGGTAAAACTTCCGGATTTGGGCTTGCCTGAGATTAAGGCGAAAGTTGATACTGGAGCTAGAACCTCAGCATTACATGCTTTTGAGCTCTATCCTTTTATGGAAAATGGGGTTCAATGCATCGAATTTAGTATTCAGCCACTGCAAGGCAATAGTGACTGTGTTGTCAGATGTAAAGCTAATGTCATTGATAGGCGTATCGTGACCGATTCCGGTGGACATAAAGAAGAACGTTGGGTCATTGAGACGCCACTTTCAATTGGGGCTTATACCTGGCCTATTGAAATTACACTGACCGCTAGGGATAACATGAAGTTTCGTATGTTGCTTGGTCGGAACGCTATAAAAAATAGGGCACTTGTTGATTCATCGGCTTCATACCTGGTTGGTGAAAAGCCATAAAGAAAAACACAATGTATTGATAACTAAGCTGTAAGAATTTCACTTTAGTAAGGTAGCAGTTTTATCTCTTCATAAGCTGAGTAGGCTGTTGGGTGTTGTATAGAGGCATCTCTTTGGCGCGCCTTGATTTCTGAAGTGAGAAAGGCGCGGGTGCTTACTAGGTCATATTTTTTCTGATGAATGGTGAGGTCATTGCACGTAGGAGCGCGCTATAGTTGAGTTGGAAGTGTACCTCTGCGCCTACAGGTAAATAGTGCCCTGTAGCCTCTAATATAAGATGGTCACTACTAGCACCACAGACTGTAATGCCTATATCGGCTTGAAGGCCATCTGGATCAATGTCTTGAATGCCTAGCGCAAGAATGGTTTGTGTAATGTTGCCACGATCTTCAGTCGGTCGGTTGTTGCCAAATGCCGATTGCGCAATGTCTCCTGACACTTTTGAAGGTTTCAGTTTCGATTCTATAACTTCTGCGATTAGTGTAATGGCATCTGTATATAAGCCATCGATTGCTTGCCGATGTAGTGTCTCTCGTCCTAAAAGAATGGCTTCTCCTAGACGAAGATTATTAATTCGTCCTGTGTCTGCATCGTTGAGTGCCCAGGTTAAATTAGCAGAATTGCCACCGGAAATGGTGCTTATAGCTCGCCCTGAGCTTGCTTCTATATTATTGGCTAATTGAGTTAATGCCGACATATTAGAGGCGTTGGGTGATACGCCATTACGGCAGGCGAGGTTTATACCAATGCCTTCTAATATAATATTAGGCATACAGCGCGCTTCTCTAGCCGCGGCGATGAGATTGTCAGGCATGATCCCTTCACGAAGATCTCCTAGCTCCACCATGAGCAAGACTTTATGGGTACGATTAGTTCTTACAGCCTCAATGGAAAGTTTTCGAACAATACTCATTTCAGTATTAAAACTAATGTCTGCGAACTTAACCACTTGCTCAACTTGACTACTCATGGGGGATCTAATCAATGTCATCACGGCAGTAACATTTGCTTCTCGCATTGATTGAATATTTTCAATTCGAGAATCCCCCAGAGTACTTATGCCAGCTCGCAATAAGGTCTTCGCAATACGTGGCGATCCTAGTGTTGCCTTTGTTATACCGGTAATAGAGATACCACGACAATCAAGTCGTTGGATTAAAGTGCGGGCATTATGATGAATCTTATCTAGGTTGATCTCTAGTCGGGGTGCATGCTTCATGCAGCGACGAGCGATATATCTCGTAAGTCTGGAAACGCGATAAAGATCATCTCTATAAGACGCTGTTTGGTGTCAGACAAGGGATCAGTTACAGGCATAGCTAACTGCTGCTCGTACTGCTTGATGACCTTAGTAAGTTCCATGTCACTCATATTTTCATGGTTGATCGCCATTCCAATAACCTTTGTATCTGAAAATGTCTGAATAAGATTAATCTCATCTATAGGTGTTGGCATCTTCATGGCGTTGAAGTCACATCGGTTCAGGCGAGATGGAGCATGCTGCAATATAACGCCATGAGGACAGCTACCACGAAGAATGAATGCCGAAGACGAGAAAGCAGGGTGACTTAATGCTCCTTGGCCTTCAATGATAATGACATCTGGATTCTCGTTTTCACAGGCTTCAACAATAGTTGCTTCTAATTCGCCAGAACAAAACTGTGAGGGAATAGCGTCGAGAGCAATGCCGTAGCGTGCCCCTTGAATCAGTCCAGTTTGTCCAGTTGCAATCATCACTGCTTTCACGCCACATTCATTAAGCAAACGAGTCAGAATTGTTGCAGTTGTACGTTTTCCTATAGCACAATCAGTACCTAGTATGGCAATGCGGCGGCAAGGTATATTCATAACTTGACCTGAAAAAAGCCGTAGATCTTTCTTATCGCGTGGCTTTCGTATATCTCGAATCACTACATCATTTGCAATTGCAGCAGCCTTGAAAATGGGGTCATCATTTAGAAATTCATGTAGGCCGTTAATAACATTGATTCCATTATTCATTGCCTCAATTATGACACTGCGTTCATGTATTGATAACATACCGCTGGAAGGCGCCATTCCAAAGATGAAATAGTGTGGTTTGTCTTTTAATGCAGCTAGAGACTCTGCTAGATCACGATGGATAGGGATCCCATTAGCTATGTCATCGAGTACCTCGCCAGTATCAAGGCCAGATTTTTCACTATCAATTACAGATAGTATCTTGTATCGCTCTGAGTGCCGAACAAGCCCATTAGCAGTCTTGCCATCAATAGCCGCAAAATTACCTTCACAGTAGATAATGGCTGTTTCAATAGATGCTTTATTATCAGTGTTGTCTCGACTAATGGTGCTGCTATTTTGAGATGTAGATGGTGAATATGTTGACATACTTGTCCTCGGTAAATGCTCAGAGGAGGCGACAGGGTGGTGGTGACCAGAATTAGCCACATATCAACGAGTTGTATCAACTAAGTAGGCTTTACAGCAGAAAGGAGTCCCACAGTACTTAACTATTCATCTTAGCACGTATTCAATTGCATCTTTGATGATTGGCAATGCCGATCTGAATTCATGGACGAGTTAAAGTGTTATTAACAACTATAATTAGTAATATAAAAATTTCCTTGTTAAGTAATTATTGAGATCTAGAGAGAGGAGGGTAGGAACTCCCTCTGGGGGTTACACATAACGCCATCGCAGAGCCCTCAGTCCAGCTCTGGGTATCTTGCATAAGTAATAAGTTATCTCTTAACTCCATAAGTGGCTTATAACAGCACTGAGTCGCTCTATTAAGAACTATCAAGAACTATTAAGTTTTTTACGTTCAACTCAGGTCTTGTTCTTGCTATTCTGTCTCTGCTTGCAATTATTGTTATAACTAACTCTGTATTTCTCAGTATTAGTGTTCTTTTTATAACAGAGGGACATATTAATGAAGAAAACATTGCTTAATCTAAAATATTTAGTCTTGCCTATATCGCTACTCGTAACATTGTTTGGGGTTGTTTTGGGTGGCGTATGGGTTTGGACAGGACTTGTGTTACTAGTAACTGCGATCGTTACTGATACGGTTGTTAGTTCGCAGGCCACTGGTATCAGTCATGATAAAAATGATGCCTCACTAAGCTATCCGTTGTTGCTCAACAGTTTTCTATACATTGCAGTACCCATCAATATCTTACTTTTTTTGGTCATTGCATGGCGAGTGCATGAATATGTCACCGGCGTCCCAGTTCAATTTGTAGAGATCATTGGGATTACATTACAGCGTGGAACGACAGGATTAGAGCTTAATGGTGCAATGATGTCGGTAGCCGTTTGGTTAGGGCTGGCTATAAGTATTTGGCATGAGATCGGGCATAGAGGCGGCCTAAGCTTTGTCATTGCACGCTGGATGATGGGGTTCGTGGGGGCTGCTCATTTCCCTTATGCCCACATCTACGATCATCACCTTAACCTTGGATTAGACAAGGATCCCGCAACTCCACCAAGAGGTCGAAATGTATTTACGCACTTCATCCTTTCTTACTATGGTCAGTCCAAGTATCTATTCAAGTTTGAAAAAGATCGTCTTACCCATTCAGGTTACTCATACCTGTCTTTTCGAAACAGTTGGATACGTGGGTACCTAATGAGTGTGCCGGTGCTTGTTTTGTTCTGGTTCGCAGGTGGATGGATAGCTCTAGCTGTGCTTCTTTATCTTTGGGTCATTCCAAATTTTGAGTTAGAAGCGTTAAATTATCTGGAACATTATGGCCTGATACGTGAAGAGGAGAAACCCTTTGAGCCTCGGCACTCATGGTGTACCACAACTGCTTTCTCAGACGTTTTATTTTTTGGAATAGGCCGTCACTCAGATCATCATGCCCGTGGTGAAATTGAATTCTGGAAATTAAAAAACCTAGGCGCGCCAAATATAGGGAAAGGATATCTGCCTTTGTTTGTACTTACATTAATCCCACCCCTGTGGCATCGGTATATGAAACAGGTACTGGCAGAGTGGGACGAAAAATATGCCAGTTCAGGCGAACGACAAATTGCCGAAAAAATAAATGAAGAAGTAGGTTATAAACTAAATCTTTCTGAGCGAAGACAAGATCGGACATATTTAATTGAGGATAGGCCTAGCATATGCCAGTAACCCTCTAAGCATAGTGTGAGGATGCATGCTTTTTTTAGGTCGCTTTTCTAGTCGAAGGGTTTTTTGAAGGCTGTACGATTCTGACTGGCTGTAATGATGGCAAACAGCAGACGGTACCAGTCGTGAAAATAGTAGATGCCACGCTTAGTGAGCATGTAGTTTGGATGCGTACTTGTCTTCCTACTTAAGAAAAATCTAAGCCAATCAGTACGATAAGGAAGTAACACGTTTACTTAATGGTGCCCGGGGCCGGAATCGAACCGGCACGCCCGTGAAGGCGAGGGATTTTAAGTCCCTTGCGTCTACCAATTCCGCCACCCGGGCTAAAGGTGGGTATGATTTCAAGTATGGAGGCGAGTAGCGGAATCGAACCGCTGTACAAGGCTTTGCAGGCCTCTGCATCACCACTCTGCCAACTCGCCAGTATGTTGCTTAAAATCACTTGGTACATCCCAAACTTTCTTTGGGTCCACGAGAAATCTCGTGCTTTATCTTCTAACGAAACTACAGCTAAAGTATAGCCTGGTATCGTTATGCTTTTCTCCTACCACAATCACATTAATGTTTAGGTCCAGTAAGTAAAGATGGACACTAAATGGATTAGCGTGAATGGCAGCCCGAAAGGGCTAGTGAGTGATTGGAGCGGGAAACGAGATTCGAACTCGCGACCTCAACCTTGGCAAGGTTGCGCTCTACCAACTGAGCTATTCCCGCACTTGAAAAGTGACGTTGTATTGTATTGATTTAGTGCCGCCTGTCAATCACAGTTCGGCCCGATCGACCAATAAATAGGCAGGATTCACGATATGTTGTCGAATATATTTTTTTATCTGCTCAGAAGTGTCGATTGTTTAAGCAATTTTCCGGATAACACAATTAAAATCCTATTTTACAGGCAGAACTAATAATGTGGTGGCTGTTCGTTAGGATTGCTTTCACCAGGTAGTGAGGCTTCGATCTGCTTGAGATTATCTCTCAGCATTTGATTCCGTAGCTCCAATTTATCGATCTGTTGCTGCATCTTAATAACGACTTGATTCAGCTCTTGTAGCAAATCTTCTTGGTAGGCTAGCTTGGTTTCAATATCAATGAATCGGGTGTCTTGGGTCATTTTTTTGTATTTTCTGCTGATGATTATCGACTGTAGCGCAATTATCGCTAAGGGCGAGGTCTTTGTTTGTATTTAAGTCCTAGCATACGTCATTCATTTTACGCTGTTTAATAGATTTTTCGTCTATTTCCGCGTAGTGTTTTATCGCAATTGCCTGGCGAATAGCCATGGCTTGCTAGCGATTCATTATGCGAGATTAATCATGATTACCCCGGTAATTCTCTGTGGTGGCTCAGGTACACGCCTGTGGCCACTTTCTAGGACCTTACATCCGAAACAATTCCTGCCGCTGTGCTCATCAGAATCGATGTTGCAAGAAACGGTAGGCCGTTTAGACGGCTTAGAACTGGCGGACCTCCATATCATCTGTAATGAGGAGCATAGGTTCCTTGTAGCGGAACAGATGCGTGAGATCGAGCAGGTGGTGCCGCAGATTATATTGGAGCCTGTAGGGCGCAATACGGCACCTGCGATCGCTTTGGCTGCTTTAGACTTAATGGCTCAAGCTAAGGGCGATAGTGTGATGTTAGTGCTGGCAGCGGATCATCGGATTGAAGACACGCAGGCGTTCCAGAAAGCGGTTGCAGCAGCACAGGGACATGCGGAGAAGGGCTATTTAGTTACATTTGGGATAACACCGACCTACGCGGCAACGGCTTATGGTTATATTCAAGCAGGGAATCAAGCGGTTGATGGTTGTGCTGAGGGATTGCCAGTGCAGGCTTTTGTTGAAAAACCGAACCAGGTGACTGCAAATGCCTACTATGCCAGTAACAAATTTTACTGGAATAGTGGCATGTTTATGTTTCGTGCCGATCGTTATATTGAAGAGCTAGAAAAAAATTCCCCTGAGATCCTGAATGCCTGTAAACAGGCGATATCTAGCGTTAGTAAAGATTTAGATTTTATGCGGATTGATGCAGAGGCATTTGCTGCTTGCCCAGAAGACTCTATTGATTATGCGGTGATGGAGAAAACTGATCGCGCCGTTGTTATTCCTCTAGATGCCGGTTGGAGTGATGTCGGTAGTTGGTCCAGTCTATGGGAAGTGCAAGAAAAAGACGCTAATAACAATGTGATTAAAGGTGATGCCATTGTTGAGAATACAACTAACAGCTTTGTTTTTTCTGAAGAGCGATTGATTAGTACCCTAGGTGTAGATAAGTTAATTATTGTCGATACCAAAGATGCACTTTTGGTGGCACATAAAGATCAAGTGCAGGAAGTGAAGAAGATTGTTGAGCAGATCAAACTAGCTGGACGTCAAGAACATATCAACCACCGTGAAGTCTATCGTCCTTGGGGTAAATATGATTCGATTGATGCTGGGCATCAGTATCAGGTAAAGCGTATTACAGTTAAACCGGGGCAGAAGCTAAGTCTGCAGCGACATCAACATAGGGCTGAGCACTGGATCGTGGTTAAAGGCATAGCAGAGGTGCGCTGTGGTGATACTACACAGTTACTAGAGGTTAATGAGTCGACTTACATTCCCTTAGGCGAACTGCATCAGTTGGGCAACCCTGGTGATTTACCCTTAGAGATTATAGAAGTGCAGTCTGGTGGCTACTTGGGTGAGGACGATATTATCCGTTACGAAGATCGTTACGGTCGTGCCGATGAAAACCTTACAGATTAATACAGGTATTCAACTTGATCGTTAACAAAGGTATAGCGTGGTTGCTTATACCAACCGTAGAGTAGAGACCACTTAGGTTCTTTATGGACTTTAGATTCATAGACCTTTAATTCGCCAGTCTTGTCATTCATCCAGAAGTCTAAGTCATATAATTTCTTGGGCTCACCAACTACATGAAAGTCGGTGCAGGCAAAATAAATATCGCTGCCAATCTGACGTACTGGATCGTGAATCTGTACAAATTTAAGTTGTAACACTTCACCGGTCTTATCATCTCGAAGTTGAAAGATGCCATTGGCACCGGCCTTCGTTTTGATGTGCTGCGTCATGCTCGACTTAATGTCTTCAGCATAATATGAGGTAGCTTCGGCAGGCTCTTCGGCGGTGGCACTTAGCGAGCAATATAGGGTTAGTACAAAAGTAACTAACCCTGTTGCTAACGCATTGATAAAGCGGGATTTTCTATGCGTAGTCATAAATAGATCCCTATGCTTAATCCTTTAAGGCCTTACCGCCATGCTCTTTAGCCTTGGCCTTCATTTCTTTACCGCCATGCTCTTTAGCCTTGGCCTTCATTTCTTTACCACCATGCTCTTTAGCCTTGGCCTTCATTTCTTTACCGCCGTGCTCTTTAGCCTTGGCCTTCATTTCTTTACCGCCATGCTCTTTAGCTTTGGCCTTCATTTCTTTACCGCCATGCTCTTTAGCTTTGGCCTTCATTTCTTTACCGCCATGCTCTTTAGCTTTGGCCTTCATTTCTTTAC
>Ga0206129_10007321_pt1 | contig 10914 bp, 6 predicted proteins | sample Helgoland_Spring_8_FD_148616 | JGI IMG/M metagenome (GOLD analysis project Ga0206129, IMG submission 148616) | Pelagic subsurface seawater microbial communities from Kabeltonne, Helgoland, North Sea - Helgoland_Spring_Bloom_20160502_2 | ecosystem: Environmental > Aquatic > Marine > Epipelagic ...
AAATACACATATAGATTATTTTCATCATTTTGTAGCTACAAAATGTAAAATCGGAAAACATTTCCTAGCTGTAATTTGTAATTTCGGTCAAATATTTTGAAGCTATAAAATGTGAAATCGGAAAACATTTCCTAGCTGTAATTTGTAATTTCGGACAAATGTCAAATGTGTAATAATTCTTATTAGGATAACATTTTGTAGCTTGAATATGTTAAATTCAATTACGGATTTATTCAAATAATGATAACAGGAATATCTTTTTTTTTAAGTTTAGTAATGTTATAATTGCATTATTAATCCACAAATTTACTTTTACATTTTGTAGCTTAAATTTGTTTTTTATTTAAAATTATCAAAAAATCCAAAAATATATAAAACAATTTTTATTTTCGGATTGTGGAAAATTTTAAATATAGGATTAATTTAAATTTGCGTTAAATTATTTTCTAAAACTACTGTAATTACAGCAAATTATTGAACCTGATCAATTTGATAATTTACTGTTTGTGTTGATTTGGGACGCCAAAACTCCACAATTATTTAACACTTCATCACTTTTCACCGAATTCATCAAATTCCAACTCAAGTTTCAATTCTTCGATTTCGTCACTTTTAGCTAACTTAGACCAAATCGTTTTGTTGTGACCAGATTTAGAATAATGTCCAACCTTCACTTGGTTTGATAGTTTTGTTGTCTTTTCGGCATTTCAATGTTGGGTTTTGTAGATTTGAAATAATGTCAGCTCGGTAGTTAGACTGGGAATTTTGAAATGGTTGGTAGTATTACTTTGCCAGAGCGTAGCGTTTCACAATGGAAGACTTTAGGCTTTTATTGAGTAGGGTTACAGCTCTTTTTTAAATTGGTTTACTTTCCAACTTGGTTTAACAAATGGGCTCCATGACTTCCGCCCCGATCGAATTGTTCGAATAGAATGCCTTTAGGTATTTTATTCAAATTGTTCAGATCCTCTTTTTACTAATCACTCACAAACATATTCTTACGAATATTTTTATTGCTTTTCACACAAATATTTTAACCTGTATTCACATAATATCCTTTTTTCTTTCGTTTTCTTTTATCTAATGAATATGTGTATTTTATTTTTTCGTCATTCTCATCGTCAATATTATAATTTATTTCTTCAATATTTATTTTTTTATTTACTATTTTTTTGTAATAACTTTTATCATTATTTTTCATGTGTAATAAAATTAATTCTTCGCAATTTAATATTTCATTCATCATATTAAATTCATCATAAATTTTTATTATTTCTTCTTCATTTATTTCAAAAAATTCTCTATTAAACCTTTGCTTTTCTAATCTTTGTTTAAGTAATCTTTCGTAATAATACGGATATAACAAATTGTCTGTTGTGTATACTATTTTACAATTTATTGGATTTCCTGTTTGAATATTACTTACTCTTGTATTTATAAGTTGAGTTGTTACACCACATTTTATTAAATTATTCCAGTTAGGATTTGATAATGCATATAAAATTCCTGATTTTTCCATCTTATTAAATTAATTGTAGAAAAAAATTTTATACTATTAATCTATATATATTTTCAGAAGAATGTATAAGAACATTTTCTATGACAAACTAACAAAAATTGAGTTGCGAAAAAATAATAAAGAACCCGCAACTACTTGGTCTCTTGATTGTAATAGAAAAAAAATTGTTAATATGCAACGATTTAATTGTGGTATCCTCACAGGTAAAATTAACAATATTGTTGTTCTTGATGTTGATGAAAAAGATGACGGAGTTATTGAATTTAATAAATATATTGAAAAATATAATAAACCAAACACTTTTACTGTTAAAAGTCCCAACAATGGTTATCACTATTATTTTAAATATACTAATTCTAACGAATCTGTTCAGCATCTTATTAATAACTCTCTTACAAATTCATCAAAATATAGAAATGGTAAAGGTATTGATATTAGAACTGACGGAGGATATATTGTCTCGCCTGGCTCCTCTCTTAATAATAAATTTTATACTGTTATTAATGATGTTCCTATTATTGAATTATCTGAAGAACTCGCTTTATGGATTTTAGAATTTGAAACTCCAAAACAAAAAAATAATAAAAAAAATAAACAATCTCAAACTGTTAAAAAATCTAAAAATAAAAAACTTTCAAACAGTTTTACTAATCCATATATTTATAATGTTACTGATGAAGAAATAAAAATATTTTTAAATAAACTTGATAAATCGTATTATGAAGATTATGATAAATGGCTTGTTGTTCTAACAGTTCTTAAAAATCTTAATAAGTTTGATATTTTTGATGAATTTTCTAAAAAAAGTGTAAAATACAATTACAAAGAAAATTTAATTTATTGGAATCATAATAGCGGACGTATTGATATTAATTATTTGATTATTAGACACAATAAAGAAACTAAATTTTCTGATCCAATTAAAATTGTTGATAGATATAAAAATGTTGACGATAAACCAAATTTATCAAATATTGAAACACTTGAAATCGAAGAAAAATATGTTAAATTTAATAAAAATATATTTGATTCTCATAACACTATTTTTATTCAAAGTGATCCCGGAACTGGAAAAACTACTTTTGTTGCTAAACATATTCAAAAATATATTGGTCAAGGATTTCAATTTATTACTCTCGTTAATAAAATTAAACTTGGAGATCAACAATTTAAATCTTTTAATGATAATCATGTTAAATTAGTTAGTTATCAGGATCCAAATAAAAATATATGTGAAGATAATTTACTTATTTGTGTTAATAGTCTTCTTATATTAAAAAATATACCACCATCTTTTTTTGAAAACACTGTCCTTTTTTTAGATGAAATTGATGATTTTATTCACAACCTCACACATAACAAACATCTTGATATGAATATTAAAATTATTTATGATATACTTATTAATATGATTAAAAAATGTTATAAAGTTATCGTGTCTGACGATTATATTAATCAAAATTCAATTAATTTGTTTGATTTAAGAAAAAATAAAAACAAGATTTTTATTATTAATAAATTTAAAAAATTTCAAGATATCAGTGCTGTTGATGTTAAAGATAAAAACATGTTTGTTAATAAGATATTTTCTCAAATTGAAAGTAATAAATATTTTTTATTTGGGTGTGACAGTTGTACAGTTGTTACTGATATTTATTATAAATGTATTGAAAAATACAAAACCAAAAAAGATAATTTTATTCTAATTACTAGTAACACTAAATTTCAAATTACTGACGCATCTACACAATTTAAAAACAAATTCGTATTTTATTCTCCTTCAATTACTACAGGTATCGACTTTTCTATTGATATCAAACAAAATCAATTTATTTATGTTAAAGGTGACACTATTAATCCTAGATGTATTTTTCAACAAGCTTGTAGAAATAGAAATATTGATACTCTTTATTATTATTTTGAACCCAAGTCACATGATTTTATTTATAATTCGTTAAAAGATGTCACAGAACATTATTCAAATATTTTAAATTCTTCTATCAAAATTAATCAAGTTTGTAAACAATTTGACAAATACGAAGATGCTTATATTAATCACAATACATATTTTAATCTTTTTTGTTTTAGTGAATATATTAATGACTCTTACAATACTAACAAAAAAATTCACTTTCAAAATATCTTGAAAAATAAAGGATTTTTAATCACATCGCTTGAAACTAAACCTGTTCCTGAAATTAAAAATAATAATAAATTTATTTGTAAAAATATTAATAAAGAAATTGTTGATAAATATATTGAACTACTTGAAAATAATAAAAGTGTTTGTCATGATGAATTTCAATTTATTCATGATAATATTGAACTTTTAAATTTACAAACACTTCAAAATATTATTCAATACAAATCACTTATTTATGATAAAAATGAACTTAATCATTACTTTAACTTTATCAAATTAATACAAAAACCTGATAAAAATATTAAAAATATATCTCTGACTGCTAAATCATCTTTCTTAATTAAACAATATGGATCTGTTAACCTTAAAGTTTATATGATTCGCAATTTATATAAAACACATAAAATCCCTTACTTATCACTAGATAAATTTGATACTATTAAACAAATTAAAATCTCTCATGAAGAATTAAAATTAATTAATGATATTTTTAGATTAAATCAAAAATTGCCGCCAAGCTCATATGATTTTTCCAAGTTTATTGTTTTATTAATTAACAATCTTATTTCTAATTTAAAAATAATTTCTAAGAAAAAAACAAAAAATTCATTCCGTAACGAAATTACAGTTTATAAATATGAACAATATATTATTTCACATTATTATTCCCTTTTTAAAAATTCTTCGCCTTTTAACTTTTCAGTTATTGATAATAACATTAAATCTTTTATATTATAATACTTACTAATATATATGTAATATATATTTTATTTTTTTAATATATATTTATTATCTTTTCTCTTTTTTGTCGTCCAATTCGTAAATCTATTTTTATATATTTTATTGCGAATTGGACGACAGTTTTAATCTACCATACTTTTTTTTTCTTATTACTTTTATCTCTTTATTTTAAGTAATTCTGACATATCTAGATCTTTTATAAAATAAAAACAGCTATATTTCTTTTTTATACCATTATGTTCTCCATTTTGTTGCTTGTTTATTATTCCGTACTTTTCTGTTTTTAATATCGATTTTAATAAACCTATCTCATCTCTATTTTCATCTTTATTTTTAAAATACATCCATTGACTACATCTATACATCTTCTTTATCTCCGGTAACATCTCTTTTAAATATATTTTTAGTTCTTCATTACCATCTAACTCATATGAAAATTTTCCACGATTTTCATCGTCTAAACCTATCATATTCTCTAGATTTTTTATTAATTTTATTCTATCTTCTTTATATTTTTCTTCCTTTTTTAATACCTTCCTTTTTAATACTTTCACATTTTCTATATTATTATCAATTTTATCAATCTCAGTTTCCATCTTATTAATATAATAATACTTTTTATTTTTATATTTTTAACAATTAAACACTTTTTATTTATATTATTTTTATCTTTTGACTTTTTAAATCTGCACTAAAAATTATTTTCTAAAACTATTGTAATTAGAGATGTTTGTTGAGCCTGTAATCTTGCCTTGTTACACAAGGACTAGACGCATTTTTGTAACAATTATTTAACACTTTATCACTTTTCACCGAATTCATCAAATTCCAACTTGAGTTTTAATTCTTCGATTTCGTCACTTTTAGCTAACTTCGACCAAATCGTTTTGTTGTGACCAGATTTAGAATAACACCGACCTTCGCTTGGTTTGATAGTTTTGTTGTCTTTTCGACATTTCAATGTTGGATTTTGGGAATTCGAAATAATGCCACCCCGGTAGTCAGACTTTGTCTGTAACCTTGCTGTATCACAGACTAGGAACTTTAAAATGGTTGGTAGTGTTACTTTCCCAGAGCGTAGCGTTTCACAATGGAAGACTTTAGGCTTTTATTGAGTAGGGTTACAACTCCTTTTTTAAAATTGGTCTACTTTTCTAACTTGGTCTGACAAACGGGCTCCATAACTTCCGCCCTGATCGAATTGTTCGAATAGAATACCTTTAGGTATTTTATTCAAATTGTTCAGATCCCTTTTTACTAATCACTCACAAACATATCCTTACGAATATTTTTATAATTTTTTATTAAATAAATTTTTTTTCAATGTTTTTACACTTTCATCTTATTTCTATATGACTTTCCATTGTTTCTTCGTCATATTCTATTTCTAATATTCTACCTTTTTGATTCTTTATTTCATCTATATGGGATATTATTATACATATCTCATATTCTTTTTTTATTATTTCAATTAAATTTGTAAATTTATTTACATTTACTTTATCAGCAGCACTTAAACCTTCATCTATTATTATAAAATTATTTTTTGTCATTATATTCATTGAATTTAATCCTAACCTTAACGACAAATTAAATGCTATCCTTTCATATCCTGATAATTGACGCGCATTCACTTCTTTTATTATATTACTCTTTCTATTCATTTTTTCTAATTTGTAAAATATTACTTTATCTTTTTCTACTTTTATTTTCACTTCATAATCAGATATACTTCTTATTGAGTTATTTACTTTTTTTTCCAATAATTTTAACTTGTCATTCATTATATACTCCAACAGTCCATTCTTGTACAACTCTAAAATATTTTTGTATGTGTTTATCTTATTCTGAATATCTTCACTTTCTTTGTATAATTTGTTTTGTTCATCCATTAAACTTTTATTTAATGTTTTTTTTTCTATTAGTATTATTGTTTCATTGTTGTTTTTTTTTATATCTTCGTCTATTTTTTCATATTCTTCATTTATTTTTTTTAGTTCTTCTATATCTACCTTTTTTTTATTATATTCTTCTATATCATTTTCAGTTTTACTTATCACTTCTAATATCTCCTTTTCTTTTTCTTTTAAAGATTTTAATTTATTTATGTTTTCCAGTTTACAATTATTTTCTTTTATTTCTTTTTCTGTTTTTTTAATTTTTTTATTTATTATTTCATTTTCTTTTATTTTTATTAATTCTTCATTTATTTTTTTTAATCTTTCATTATTTAGTTTTATTTTGTTTTTTATTATTTCATGTTTTAATAATTCTTTCTCATTTTCATTTTTATTTTTTTCATTTTCTTTTATTTTTATAATTATTTTTTCTATTCTCTCTAATTCATTTTCTATATTTTCGTACTGTTTTAGTTCTTCATTTATTTTTTCTATTTTTTCAATATATCCTATACTCTTATGAATTTCTTTGTTTTTTTCACAACATTTGCATTTTTTTTCAAATTTATGTTCTAATAAATATTTGTTTGTTTCCTTGATAATTTCTAAATTATTTATTAACATTTTTTTCTTATTTATTTTTTTTGTTATTTTTTCTTTGTTTTTTTCATATTCATTAATATTTTCATCTTTATCTATATTATTTTGAATTTTTTTTATATTCTTTTGACTTATTTTTTCTTCTTCTTTTAATTTTTTTATTTTAGTGTGTATTTCTTTACTTTCGTTTTCTAATTTATTTTTATCTTCTAATGTTTCGTTCTTTTTTTCATACAAATTATTTAATTTTTTTTCTTTATTTTTATTTTCTTTTGTTATTGTATTTTCGTCTTCATTATTATTTTCTAGTTTATTTTTTTCTTTTTTTATTATTTTTATTTTTGTCTGGTTATCATTTAATTTTAATTCACTTTCATCTATATTTATGTTTATTTTTCCTATATTACTTTCTAATACATTTTTTTTCACTAACACACTTTTATATATATCCTTCAATTCTTCTCCTTTATTTTGTTTAATATTTATTTCTTTGTTTTGAGTTTTTATTAAATTTTCATAATTTACTTCACTCATCCTTTTTTTAATACTTGACATTATATTTAGTGTTAAATTACGGTCCTCGACACCACAACGTTTTCTTATTCTCTCATATACATCTAAACCTAACATTTCTATCAACAATCTTTTTTTTTCTTTATCTTCCACGTCTATAAAATTTTGACCTACTTGTAATATTATTGATGTCATTATCATGTCATTATAGTTTCCAAACATATTTACTATCTGTTTATCTATATTTTTTTTACCATCCTCGCTTATATTTTTATTTCCTTCATCTTTTAGTTCACTTATTATTTCTTCTTTTGATAAATATCCCTTAAATATATGAACGTCTACTCTTCCTTTTATTATTTTTCTTTGTATTGTATATTTCTTATTGTTTAATTCTAGTCTCAGTATTGAATAACCATTTTCACGCCTTATATTTAAGATCTCTTTCCCTACTCCTCTGCTATATTTATCGTATAATGTAAACAGTAATATGTCTATTATTGAAGATTTTCCCAAAGCATTCTTACCTGTCAACATATTCACACCATTCAGTTCATGAAATTTTATTAAATTATCATTTCCATATTTTAATAAACCGCTAAATTCCAACTCATACAATTTTATTCCGCGCGATACAACTTCTATTTTTTTATATTCTTCATCTATCATTTTTTTTAAAACTTCTAACCCTTTATCATCCAGTTTTATTTTTTTTTCTTCACAATATCTTTTTATTACCTCACTTGGATTTTCTTCAGATATTTGTTTTATGTCATCTTTATTATTTTCTTTATTTAATATCTCTTTTCTTGTTATACTTTTTATATCATATATCTCTTCTATTTTTTCTTCATACTCATACATTTTTAAAATGTTTATATTCTCGTATTTTAATCGCAATCTACATTTTTTACCTTCTATGTTTTCTATTTTTGTATTTTTTATGTCTCTCACTATGTGTGTTTTGTATATGTATTTGTTCTCTATCTCCATCAATTCACTTGTTTTATTTTTTAAATTCCACACTAACATTCCATGATTATTTATACTTTCTCCAAAATTTTGTTGAATTAATGAACCACAGTATGCTATAGTTTTCTTTTTATTCATATATTGATATAAATGTATATCTCCTAACATTGTATAATCGTAGTCTTTAAAATTAGAAGCCTTTATTTTATTTTTATCTTCAAATTTATATCCATCATTTGTTTGACTTTTATATAATGTGCCATGATATAATCCTACATATATTTCACCTTTTTTTTTATTTTCTATTTTTGTTACTAAATTATTTGTCATTTTTGTTACTCCAAAATTTATTCCTCTTATTTTATATATTTTGTTTTCCGTCAAATAATTTATTTTATTTTTTTTTATTAAATTACATAAAGTCGCTTCTATTGAATCTGTCCTATGTTCATTATCTATTGCGACATCGTGATTGCCTGGTGTTATTATTGTCTCACATACATCTCCTAACTCTTTTAAAAAATTACGAGCCATTACATTCGCCTCTTGATATACCTTCGTTTTCTCATGAAATAAATCACCTACTATTACAACTAACTTATCTCTTTTATCTCCTTTTATTTTGTTTATTGCCTTTTTTAATACATCTTTATATTCTTCTTGTCTTTCTAAATTTGCTGTTATGTGAATGTCTGCTAAATGATATATCACTTCAACCATATATATTATTAATATTAATTTCTTTTTAATTTCACTTTTTTTATAAACCTATTTCAATTGTGCTAAGTTTTCAAACCTGATCAATTTGAAAGCTTTCACAGTGGACTAACTAGAGACGTCTTGTTTGAATACCAACAGGATTGACGATTTGATATTGTCCAATTATATCACTTTTCGCCCTGAGCGTAGCGTTTCACAATGGAAGACTTTAGGCTTTTATTGAGTAGGGTTACAGCTCCCTTTTTTAAAATCGGTTTTCTTTTCTACTTGGTTTGACAAATTGGGGGCTCCATGACTTCCGCCCCGATCGAATTGTTCGAATAGAATGCCTTTAGGTATTTTATTCTAATTGTTCTGATCACTTTTTTACTAATCACTCACAAACATATTCTAAACAATTTTTTTATTAAATAAATTATCTTTTTTACACTATCTTATATTTATATCACTTTTTTAAGTACCAACAAAATTAGTACATTTTATATTCACGTTTAATGTAAGTTAATCTCATTGTCCATTACAACAATAATTATAATATGATTCAACTTCATCATCTTCAAAAATATTACTACTTATATCACCTATATACTTATATTCTATTTCTGATTCACATTCTTCTCCATTAATATTAAATTTTACTCCATTTTTTATTATTTCATTACCAAACTTTATTATTGAATCACTCACGTTAATAACAAAGTTTGTTTCCAACGATGAAACTATATCATTATATTCTGTCATCACAAATATTCTTAAAATTTTGTCTTTTATTAATATTCTTATTTTACAATCATTATTAAAATATAATTCATTCACACTTTCATTAATTTTTTTATCATCATTATATTCTGTTATGTAAAATCCTTTTTTATTACCAACGCATTTATTGAAATATGACATTTTTAATACAGTTTTATTATCATTTTTTATTTTTAATAAATCTATTTCTTTTATGTAATTTTCACACCTTCTATGAAAATTGTAATCATCTTCAGTATCACTTTTTTTTATGATGTATTCCAATTCTTTTATTTCAAATTCATTAACTTTCATTTTAATTTGTTATTTAACTAGTTTTTATAACATTTTTATGCTTAACATTTTTTTATTCAATTTTTTTACCTCAATCGAATCCTAAACGGTATTTTATTCATTAAAAAAATAAAATTTATTTTAATGCAGTTGTTTTATTTTACAGCTGCTAATTTTTCTTTTATAAAAATTAACTTTTTTTGAAATAATATTTTTATTATTAAATTAACATTATAAGAAATTATAAGATTTTATGTTACTTGTTACATTCCCCATTAATGGGGAAACTGAACAATTTTAAGGAAGTTACACTTTTACATAATTATATCACTCATATCAATAAATTATAGCTCTTTTACAATTATGTTATTAAACAGCTTTATTCAAAATTCTGCACTTGAAAAACAATATTTTATAAAGCATTTTTATTAGAACCTACTATTTTTTAAAACAAAAAAGGTTCCAGACAAAGCCTGACCACCACTCTTATCAAATTGTTGTGATCCCTTTTTCACACACATATTTTGCTTTAAATCTTCGAACAAATTTATTGAAATTATTTTTTATATTTTAAATAAATTTCTTAACTCTCTTTTACATAATTTATTTATTTCTTTATTAAATTCATTATCTTCATAATATTTTAAATTTAATTTTTTATTATCATTAATAAACTCAATAAACTCAATAAATTCATCATTTATACAATTATTTGTTATATAATCCATTTTTCATTTATTATTTAATATATTTGTTTTATTTCAATTTTTATATAA
>Ga0206129_10007330_pt1 | contig 10902 bp, 10 predicted proteins | sample Helgoland_Spring_8_FD_148616 | JGI IMG/M metagenome (GOLD analysis project Ga0206129, IMG submission 148616) | Pelagic subsurface seawater microbial communities from Kabeltonne, Helgoland, North Sea - Helgoland_Spring_Bloom_20160502_2 | ecosystem: Environmental > Aquatic > Marine > Epipelagic ...
TCCTCTCCCGATGGTAAATGACCTTTTGCTCGACGAGGAAGTTGATCCGGTTTTGGCGAAATTATTGGAGTTGGCGGGCGAGGAAGAAGATTGGATAAGAAGGGCGAATGACAGTACAGGGGTAGTCAATTTTATAACAGCTAGGTTTGAAAAAAGTCAGATTTCAGGTCATGAAATTTTTGCCGACCTAGCGATTGCTTTATTTGATTATGCCAAGCAGGGAATCAATCAGAAAGAAGCTCTTGTTGATACATTAAGTTGGATTAATAATCAGTGGGGGATCGCCATTATTTTCGAAGGAGATGGTTTTTTCGTCAGTGAAATTCCTCAATCTGTTCGTTTTGGACCAATAACTTGGGAGCGAAGTATTTATGAAAATGATTTCATGGGCTCGTTACAGGGCGAGAGTCGGGAGTTTGTGATCGGGGACTTGGAAAACCTCTTTCAATCAGTCGGATTGACACTGGGGAGCGAAAAAGAATCGATTAAAAGGAAAGTCGAAAGGCTGATTTGGGAAGATTTAGCCTTGCGCGCAGAGGAGACAGAGAATGCAAAGCTAGTGTTTGAAAATAATCAATTGTCTTACAACGGAACCATAGAACAGACTTCGAAGAAAATTGATCCACAAGGAAATTCGATTTTTGATACTGTGGAAAAAGAAGTGCTCTTTATTTTTACTCAGCAACATGCCCGCGATAAGAAACTGGGTCCTTTTATCAAAGTCTTACAAGATGCAGGAGTCCGATTCGAGGAGATGAGAAATGGAAACTTGATGATTCGTAAATATTCGAACCTGTGCATTTATTCAGATCAAGTTTCGCAAGATGGTGCAGCTTATATTTATCCCGAAGTTACGATTCAATTCGCGGGAGTCGCCCCCCTTGGCCCCAATACTTTAATTCGTTATATTAAAGTAGAACTCGGGGAAATAATCGAAGAGCCTCTTGACTTAAGTAATGAAGAAATCGAGTAGGTTCGATTGAAACCTTGATTACAGGTGGCTTTTTTGCATTTCCACCAATTCCCCAATCCCTTTTTCTGACAGTGCAAGGAGTTCATCGAGTTGGGTGCGTGAATAAGTGGCTTCCTCCCCGGATGATTGTATCTCCACAAATTTCCCAGACCCAGTCATGACCACATTGGCATCGACCGAGGCGTCGCGGTCTTCTGGGTAGTCAAGATCAAGAACACAGCGATCATTATAGACACCCGCACTGATTGCGCCAAGGTGGTCAAGGATCGGATCTTCCTTCAGTTTTCCTTTTTCTAATAAACCATTAATCGCAATGCGAGTGGCAAGCCAGGCTCCAGTAATAGATGCTGTCCGGGTACCGCCATCGGCACGAAGTACATCGCAGTCGATCCACAGCGTTTTATCAGGGAATTTCTTTAAGTCTAATACCGCCCGTAATGAACGTCCAATCAGGCGTTGAATTTCGATATTCCTACCATCCTGTTTTCCTTTGCTGATAGGGCGATCTTTACGTGTAAGTGTGGAGTAGGGGAGCATGCTGTATTCGGCTGTGAGCCAGCCTCCTCCCACTTTTTGTTGCCGCATCCAACCTGGAATTCGATCTTCGACCATGGCCGCACAGATTACCTGAGTGTCCCCAAATGAACATAGTACTGACCCGTTTGCATGGGGGGCTATATTAGTTTGAAATGTAACTTGCCGCATCTCATCGATTGCACGCCCCGATGGGCGGACAAAGACTTGATTGAGCTGTTCGGCAAGCGGAGATTGTTCGGAGTTTTCAGGTTTCATAAAATTGAAGTGGTTCTGGGTTGATGATTTTCGCCCCGATTGGTGCAAGGGCATTGGTAAACCATTCCCGCGCCTCTGGGTCGCCATGGTGTAAGAAAATATTCTTGGGGGCTAGTTTTTCCGCGTAGGCGACTAATTGATCTCGGTCTGCATGCCCACTTAGATCAAATTGTCTAATTTTAGCCCGAATTGGCTCGATATGATTGTATGCATTAAATTCAAATGGTGTTCCTGGTTCTGATTGGAGAAGTTGCCCTCCCGGCGTACTGGGATCGCAGTACCCGACAAAGAGTATGGAGTTGCGGTCATCGCCAAGCATGGAAGATGCCATTACATAAGACGGGGTATGCTCGACCAGCATTCCACTGCTCACCAGGTAAATTCCTTGCATGGGAGGTTCGCGACCGGGCTCAAGCTTTCGGGGGAGAGGACGGGCACCTAAGCTCCTCAGTACTTTTCGGTTAAAACGAACCCGGTTGGTGTTTTTAGAAATTTCGTGAAAGTGATTCACTAGGTCCATTCCTAAGCCCGAGCAAAAGACAGGTACTTTGGGAAGGGCATTTCGCTTGAATGCATCGTCCAGAACGGAAAGCATTTCCTGCATTCTACCCAAGGCAAAAACGGGTATGAGGACAGAGCCACCACGGGATAATGTTTTGCTGGATTCTTCGAGGAGGTTTAACATTTCCGATTCCCGCTGGCGGGATGGTTCTCGAACAGAAAGGCCACGAGTGGTCTCGGTTACCAGCGTATCCACTTTTTCAAGGAGGGGTTCGGCACCATCCAATGTACGGCTTCCGTCAAAAAGAATATCTCCGGTGAAAAGAATTCTCTCTTTGGGTGTTTTAATTTCTACGGACACTGCGCCTGCCACATGACCTGCATGATGAAGCACTACATCGATTGCCCGTCCATCCTTTTCCAACCTAAATGGACGTTTGATTGAGAGAATTTTGACGCGATCATAAAGAGAGGTCAGGTCGTCTCTTCCATAAAGCGGAAGTTCAGTTAAATTGAGTTCATTCCGTTGTCTTTTCATCACGGAAATTGAATTGGATAGCATTCTTCGAGCGAGCACAGAGCTCGGATAACTCATTAGGACCGGAGCATCCTGATGTTCGCGAGATAGCAGTGGTAAACTTCCCAGGTGGTCTAAGTGGCAATGGGTCAGGATGATAAAGTCGAGAGTGTCCCGATCTAGGACCGCGTGCCTGGGAATGGAATCTTTGCCCGCATACTTGGGATGCAATCCAGAGTCGATTGCAAAGCGAAAGCCTCCCACTTCACAAACTGTGCAATTAGCACCAATTCCGCCATGCGGGTTCAAGTCAATGAGTTTCATGAATGAGAGGGGTCAAATTCGGGCTCGTCGGGTATATCAAGTCTGAATGGATTAATTTTCACATGAACTTTCTTGTTTAATTCGTCCAACCCGTGGAACGAGCCAGATGCTTCCGCGGACAAGTGGGTGACATGATAACTGTTGTAGGAAAATGATTCACCCGGACCAATTGTCGGAGTTTCTCCCACAATTTTATCTCCTTCCACCACCGTGGTGGTTCCGTCGCTATTGGCAATAATCCATTTTCGACCCAGAAGAGAAACTTTCCGGTCACTCAGATTTCGGATGGTAATAAAGTAAATGAAGGCATGTAAGTTGATCCCCTTAACAGTTGATTTTTCTTTATGATGAACCAATTTGTCTAGGGACGCGTGTAGTCCTTCTAATTCTGTACTTTCTTCATTCACAATATTATTCTAGTTAATCATACCATAACAGGCTTGGCAGAAAGACCAATTCTTTTTGAACTAATTCACAAGAATGTAAAAAAAATGTGAAAAACGCTTGCACCTCAGCTCAGAGAAAACAGAAAGGAAGAATGCAAAAATTCGCACTTCTATCGGTTAGTGATAAATCAGGCTTGGTTCCCTTTGCCCGAAATTTAGTTGATCAACATTCTTTCACGCTTCTTTCCACTGGAGGGACTGCTCGATTATTGAGAGAGGAGGGCATCCCTGTAAGCGATGTCAGTGACAGGACGGGATTTCCGGAGATGATGGACGGCCGAGTGAAAACATTGCATCCAAAAGTTCATGGTGGACTGCTTTGCCTGCGTGACAACCCGGAACATTTAAAAGCGGCGGAAGATCATGACATTGCCCTGATCGATTTGGTGGTGGTGAATTTATATCCTTTTGAGGAAACCGTAGCCCGTGCGAATGTTTCCTTTGAGGAAGCAATCGAGCAGATTGATATTGGGGGTCCATCCATGTTAAGGAGTGCGGCCAAAAACCATCGCGATGTAGCTGTGGTTTGCGATCCAAGTGATTATGATCGGGTCCTGAATGCGATGAAACTGGATGATGATTGGAGTGGATTACGCAGGGAGCTGGCATTAAAAGTGTTTCAAAGAACATCCTCCTACGACAAAGCGATTAGTGAATACTTTTCAAAGCAAGTGGAAGACGAACCAGACATGGAATCTATTTCTGGTTTTCCGTCCACACTTGATTTTCAGTCCAGTAAATCAATGACTCTGCGATATGGAGAAAATCCTCATCAACAGGCTGCTTTGTATGGTGATTTCCTGAATTATTTCGATCAACTCCAAGGAAAAGAATTAAGTTATAACAATATTTTAGATATTTCTGCCTCGGCTTATTTAATTGGGGAGTTTGAAAGGCCAACAGTGGCAATCCTCAAGCATACTAATCCATGCGGAGTAGCAAGTGCAGATGATTTGGAAACTGCCTGGGACCGTGCCTTTGCAACTGATCGACAAGCGCCTTTTGGAGGAATTATTGTAGTGAATAATACCATGGATATTGGTTTGGCTCGCAAGATCTCGGAGATTTTCTGCGAGGTTATTATTGCCCCCGGATTTACAGAGGAGGCTCTTGCACTTTTTCACAAGAAGAAAAATCTTCGATTATTGGTCTCCAAGTCCGGTTTTGGTGCAGAAACTTTGCAGGAAATTCGTACAGTACCAGGCGGTTTTCTTGCTCAAGATCGGGATCAAAAAAGAATTAATCCCAAGGACTTTCAAGTCGTTACCGATCGGCAGCCAAGTGAACAGGAATGGCGATCGATGTTATTTGGCTGGCGAGTTGTGCGTCATGTAAAGAGCAATGCAATCGTGTATGCGGGCGATGAGCGAACATTAGGAGTAGGTGCCGGGCAAATGGCTCGTGTCGATAGTTCCCAAATCGCGGTTTGGAAAGCGGGTGAGGCGGAATTGTCCTTAGGTGGTTCCGTGGTTGCATCGGATGCATTCTTTCCTTTCCCGGATGGTCTTATTGCCGCGGCAGACGCCGGTTCCACTGCTGCGATTCAACCGGGAGGGAGCGTGCGGGATGAGGATGTAATTGCGGCGGCCAATGATCGTGGTATGGCAATGGCATTTACAAATGTCCGACATTTTCGACATTAATATTTTGAATGATTATTGCATTCATTGGTGATTTTTTAAGTTTTTAATATTATATAAACTGATCATTATGAGTGTCCCCTATTTAAAAGCATCCGGTTTTCTGGTTACTATCGTTTTGGCGTCATTAGTCAGTAGTTGTGGAAGTGCCATGCTATCTGACGAGCACTTAGCCAAGCGTTCAAAAAGTCAGTTTTCGCAGATGAAAAAATCGGAAAGGCTCTCCACTAATCCTTCTCACCAGGCCATGATTGAGCGGATAGGCAAGCGGATTGCAGGTGTCGCAAAGGTCGACCTTCCAGGAACAGAATGGGAATTTGTGGTTTTTAACAAAGCAGAACCAAATGCCTTTGCCATGCCCGGAGGGAAGGTGGGAGTGAATAGTGGTCTTATTACCTTGGCCAATGGGAACGAGGATGAAGTGGCCGCGGTAATAGGTCATGAGATTGCCCATGTTGCATTTCGCCACAGTAACAAAAGAATGACTCAAGCAATGGGCATTGCCTTGGGGGGAGTTATTTTAAATACGGCAATGCGCAAAAAAAGCACCACTGATCGAGTTCTTGCCACCGGAGCCTATGGAGTGGGAACAACTGTGGGGATGGCACTTCCTTTCTCGCGGTCACAGGAACGAGAAGCGGACCACAAGGGATTGTTTTATGCCGCCCGGGCGGGCTACGATCCTCGGGCTGCTATTTCTTTCTGGCAAAAAATGCAGGGCGGAAAAAAAAGAAAAATGCCCGAGTTTTTATCCACCCATCCCAATCCCGGAAATCGAATTGAATTTTTGCGGTCCAATATGGACCATGCACTTGCCCTTTATCGACAAGCCAAGTTGGCTCGCGGGGAAAAACCAAATCCATGAGTATATTATTAGATTCTCCTGTTGATGCCCTGCGTCAGTATGTCAGTTTTCCAAGTGTTTCCGCAGATCAAAGCTTTGCGGACGGCGTCAGTGGGGCGCGTGAATTTGCCTGTTCCCGTCTTAAGGAACTTGGATTTGAAGTGGATTTAATTCCTACCCCAATACATCCTATTATTTTAGCGACCCGTGGAGACCCGTCCTGGCCCAGGTTGGTGATTTATGGTCATTATGATGTCCAGCCACCAGACCCTTTGGATCTGTGGACGACTGACCCCTTTGATGCGGTGGAGCGTGATGGCAGGCTTTATGGTCGGGGTGCGGCGGACAATAAGGGGCCGCAAATTGTTCATATGTCTGCCTTGGCTCGAGTTTTTCGAGATAATCCAGACTACCCGTTACATATTACCTACTTGATTGAGGGTGAAGAGGAGATTGGTAGTCCGAGTTTTCGTGGGTTTTTAGAAGAACATAAACAAAAACTACAAGGGGATTTACTCTTAGTCTCAGATACTGGCAGTCCAGGGGCCGATCAATTGGTAGTCACTACCGGCTTACGTGGCTTAAGTGCTATGGAGGTGAAGATTTTTGGCCCTAAGCAGGACTTGCATTCGGGAGTTCATGGGGGTGCATTGCTTAACCCTCTGCAGGCTTTGATGCAGGCATGTGCCTCGCTTCATGACCAGGAGGGGAGGGTGACTGTGCCCGGTTTTTATGATGCAGTTCGACCGCCCGAGCAGTGGGAGCGCGAAGAATTGGCCAAATTACCAATTACAGAGGAGGACTATGCGAAATTCCTTGGAGTACCCAAGTTTTTTCCTCCTCCGGGATATTCTTCACTTGAGGGAATACGTTTTTGTCCAACATTAGAATTTAATGGCGTAGGGGGAGGCTATCAGGGCGAGGGTTCGAAGACGGTAATCCCAGCTGAAGCGTTTGCTAAAATTACTTGTCGATTAGTCCCCGACCAAAAGTCAGAAGATATTGCCAATAAGGTTCGGCAAGCGATCGAGGAAGCCTGTCCCACTGCGGTTCGGGTAGAAGTACAATTGAAGGGGGGAGGAGATCCTTATGTTGTGATCCCACCGGGTAAGCCAGGTTCGAGTGGTCAGGAGAGTGAATTGATGAAGAAAGCCTTTTCTGTGGCGGAAGATTGTATTGAGTCTGGCTTTGGGACACGACCGATCTTCCTACGGGAAGGGGGAAGTATTCCCATTATTCAAGACTTGAAGGAATTAGCGGGGTTAGACTCCCTGATGATCGGTCTTTTTACAAACGAAGACAATTTGCATGCACCGGATGAAAGTTTTAATCTTACCATAATGGACCGTGCCATTAATTCCTTTGAGAAATTCTTTAAGCAATTAATCCGAGATTGATTTGGGATTAATTTTTTGGGTTATCCAGCGACGAATAGCTTGGCCCAATAGATCGAGAAAAATTACGATTACCAGGATGCAGATCAAAATAGTAGTCACTTTTTGAAAGCCACTTGCCATCTCCATCGCCTTATTTAATTCCATTCCAATTCCACCCGCTCCCACTAAGCCAATAATACTGGCCGATCGGATGTTATATTCCAGCATCCATAAAGAATGACTCCACACCTGTGCTTTCACATTTGGCCAAAGTCCATAAAGAAAAGCCTGGATGGGATTCGCTCCGATAAGCTTCAGTCCACGAGCCACTTTTATGTCCATCGATTCAAAGCTTTCGCTAAAAAACTTACCGAGGTAGCCCAAACTGTAAAAGGTGAGAGCACAGACCCCGGCAATGGGAGTGGGGCCAAAAAATATAACGAATAAAAATGCCCAAATCAGGCTGGGTAAGGTTCGGGTTATATTGAGAAACATTCGAGTTAGTTGAACGAGCCAGATGGGCGAAATATTTCTTGATGCTGCAAGGGCAATAACTAAGGAAAGATTGACCGCAATAAAGGTTGAGACGATTGCGATTTGAAAAGTTTCTCCCAGAGAATCTAAGATAAGTGGGAAGTCAGAAAAGTCGGGTGGGAAAAACTTTTTTAAAAAATAACGAACCCCTGCCATTACATCTGCGGGTCGATTATCTTGAAGAAGGTTTTTTCCTGAAAAAATGGTGAGGAATAGAAAAAGGATCACTAGAATATTGAGCAGATTAAGGCGATCGTACCAATTTCTACCTGGTAATCCGGATGGTATTCTTGTTTCTTTTTCCTCAGGCTTCATGTTTTTTTTGAACTTCTCGTAAGTTCCATCCTTCCGGATGGGCAGGGTTTAGACTGAGTGCAAAATCGGCGAACCTGGAAATGAGTTGGGGGTCATGGAGTGCACACATTACAATTTTTCCATTTTGAGAAGTTAAATTTCGAAAAAGTCCCATAACCCGACCCGCGTAATAAGTGTCCAAATTGGAAACCGGCTCATCTGCCAAAATAAAGGAGGGATCCTGAAAAAGGGTTCGTGCAATTGCGGTTCTCTGTCTTTCTCCACCTGATGTTTGCGAAGTCCACTTGTAAGCTAAATGATCGATGCCAAGGTCTTTTAGTATTTCAAATGCTTTTTCCTTGTCCGGCGTTGGGAAGCCGATAATTGATTCTTTTAGGCCATATTGTGCCACTCTTCCATACAGTACATTTTCTAAAACAGTAACATGATCGGTTAACCGAAGACTTTGAAAAATAATTCCAAGATGAGGGCTGATATTTTCTGTTTCCCGAATTTCCCCGGTATTAATTTTAAATTCAACTTTCCCCTCGGTGGGAGTTTCTGAACCCGAAAGACACGAAAGCAGGCTTGATTTACCCACCCCGGAAGGACCCAGCAATGCAACAATTGACCCACTGGGTATGGAAAGGTCTAAATTGCGAAAGAGCCATTCACCGCCCCGCTTCAGTCCCAAGTTTTCAGTATGCAAAGAAATCATCTGAATTATGAAATGAGCACTCGATTATCCTGCTTCGTATGAGGATAGGGAAAGAAAAGTTAATCTTTAAGTGTGGATACTTGAGACTTTGCTTCCCGCGGCGCTTGCAGATGTTCAACAGAATTGACTCCCACAAGTGTACCTCCAAATAAGCTTTGAGATAGTTGTGGTTCTTCTTCCACGATTCCAAGTAATGCATCCTGAATTAACTGACGATCTTGCGAGGGAAGGGACTTGCGGACGCAAAATGTATGGGATGCTACGGGGCCCTGTCTTTGGATCACTTTAAGCCTTGATCGTTGTTCTACGGTAAGGTGCTTGTCCTTTTCGAAAACATAATAACTTACCGCTGCTGCTTCAGCCTTACCGGTTAATACTTGCTCGACTGCGGAAACATAGCCGGACCCATAGTACACATTTCCTTTTCCAAAGAATTTCTCAATACTACCTCCTTTGGGAAGCAATCCTTTTTTCATTAAGTCCCAACAGGGAATCAAATAACCGGAGGTACTCGTCCTGGAGGAGAAGGCAATGGGCTTTCCTTTTAAGTCGGATATGTCCTGATAGGGTCGTTCTTTGAGACATAACCATACACTGTAATAGTAAGCACCTCTGTAGGGTTTTCCTTCAGGATTAGTACTGCTGTGTAGTCCAGCAAGAAGAACATCTGCTACCTCATTGTCTGCAAATGAAATCGCATCGCTTGAACTAACATATCCAATATCAATCGTTTTATTGGCAAGCCCCGCTTCGATAATCGATTTGTTGGTGGGAGTCGATATTTTTACGGGTATTCCTATTCTTTTGGACAACGCCTCCCCAAGAGTGTTTTCGTCCTCTCGTTGTGCTTGCACATTTTTATTGGGCTTCAGTGCTATATTAATGGTCGAAACCGAGAGGGGGGAGGTATTATCTTCCGAATTTCCATCTCCCTCCTTTGTGAATTCTGAACAGGCTTGAAGTGAAAAAAGTACTACTATGCTAAGAAATAATTTAGACGTCATTTGTTTTTGAGATTGAGTCTCAACAAAATGGCAAGCAAGCAAAAAAAGTCAACAAGACTCGTAGTTAGGTGCTCGCTTACAAGAAAAAGAAATGAATTTGAAGTATAAACTCTAGGGTGGTGAGAGTCTATGAATCAAGAGGTAGGATATTCTTTTTACTTTCCTTTGGAGACAACAAAAGTGGCTCGTCGATCCAATCGGGACTGTTCTGTATCGGCATCTGGTATCGCAAGTTCATCTCCTAAAGAAATGATTTCAATTCGATTTCCGTCACATCCAAGTTCTATTAAATAATTTTTCACTGTCCCGGCACGTCTGTCACCAAGAGATTTATTGTAGTCGGGAGTTCCTTTCCAATCACAATAACCTTCAACCAAGAGCCTTGCTCCGAGATTAGAATTCATAAACTCGGCTATCTCAGCTATTTTTACTCTTTCTGAAGCGCTTATATTGTACTGATCGAAGCCAAAGAACACCGGCTCAAATGGACGAACCACATCGTCAGGGTTATCAAAACCGCTCAGACCTGCATCCCTTGGTGCGAGCGGGTCAATGGTGGTAAGATCGCCTCGTAGGGGGTCTCCAAAACCAGCAAGGTCATCGGCTCCATTGTTGAAGCCATTGTTGGTGGAGTTGCTGTTTGTTGTATTATCACCTTCTCGATTAAGCGTAGTTTCAGGCTGTGCTTTTTTGGCACACGATGAAAGGAAGAGGATAACGATTTGAACCGTTACAAAAAATGAAACCTTCATTACAATTATTTCAGGAGTCTTTGAGAACTAAAAAGTGTGCTTTTCGCTCTAGTCCTGCAGTGGTAGGATCCGCATCTGGTGTAGCCACTTCATCTCCCATCGAGATAACTTCCACACGACTGGGGTCGGTGCCAAGATCAATCAGGTAGTCTTTGACGCTACTTGCACGTCGATCGCCGAGAGATTT
>Ga0206129_10007332_pt1 | contig 10900 bp, 9 predicted proteins | sample Helgoland_Spring_8_FD_148616 | JGI IMG/M metagenome (GOLD analysis project Ga0206129, IMG submission 148616) | Pelagic subsurface seawater microbial communities from Kabeltonne, Helgoland, North Sea - Helgoland_Spring_Bloom_20160502_2 | ecosystem: Environmental > Aquatic > Marine > Epipelagic ...
CCCCAATCAGATCATTGCCATCGTTGCCATCGTTGCCATCAATGCTGTCGTTGCCAAGTCCGCCGCGAATCGTATCCGCACCGTCGCTGCCCGAGATGGTGTCAGAGCCGCCGTTGCCGCGAATAATATTTGCACTGTCTTCGCCAAAAATGCCATCGTCGCCAGAGCCGCCAAGGATGCTGTCATTGCCCGCGGCACCACCGGGGCTCACGTCGTCCGTATCGCCGTAAAGTGTGTCATTGCCAGATCCGCCCTCAAGCGCATCGCTGCCACCGCCACCGTAGACGATGTCGTCCTCAAGGCCCGCTTCAACGCTATCGTTTCCGTCGCCCGCGCTGATTGTGTCCTCATGCCCCGAAGGGCCAGAACCATCGCCCGCGTCCACTTGGTCTCCGTCACCGTCTGTGTAGCTGGCATCAATGACATCTGCACCGCTTGTACCGTCGACCAGTATTGAAAGTGAGAAAGCCGGTGCAGAGGTCACATAGGCGGTGCCGCTGGTAGTGAACCACGTGTTTGGGATAAAGTAGACGTTGCCGTCTGTGCCCTCATAGTAGGTGCCTGTGTCATTGATGTTGGAATAAAACGAGCCGTTACCTGCCCAGATTCCAGACCAATTCCACCCACCCGCGCCAATGGTGGCACCGATGGTGAAAAAGACCTGTGTCGCATCGATGGTGTCACTCACATCAAGCGATGCATCGCCGAGCGTGACCAGATCTCCATTGGGCATATGCGTATTCCATTCTAGGCACATGCATTGGAAACAGTGCGTTTCCTTTGCGTTTCCAAAATGGATAAAATTGAAATTTGGCGCGTTTGCGTACGGATTAGGACGATTTTAGGAAGGTTTTAAAGGGTTTGTGTCGCCTTTGTGGCAGGGTACTTGGCCCGTTTCTGCGCGCCTATTGTTTTAAAAAAGGCGCGCAGTGTGTTTCGATTAGGTCCGTAGATCAAACTCATGCATCAGCGGCAACGTGCGCGCGCGCTTGCCCGTGAGGTCGAAGATTGCATTGGTGAGTGCAGACATTGACGGTGGTGTTCCGGGCTCTCCCGCACCACCAATGTGGCCACCGCTTTCCATGACTTTGACCTCTGTTACAGGCGCGTTGTGAATGCGCAAAGCGTCGTAATCAGGGAAGTTGCCTTGCTCGACTTCGCCATCCGCAAAAGTGATTTCCCCAAAGAGCGCCGCTGAAAGTCCATAAATCATTCCACCATAAAGCTGTGCTTCCAAATTGCCGGGGTCAAGGATCGTGCCGAGATCTGCTGCGACCCAAGCGCGGTTGATGCGGATACTGCCGTTTTCGTCAATCACCTCGATCACTTGAGCGACTGGCGTGCCAAAGCTGTGCGCAAATGCAACGCCACGCCCGACGCCTGCTTCTGTCTTACCCGTCCAACCCGACATATCGCGCACGGCCTCGAGCACGGCCGCAGAGGGCGCATGTTCATCGCGCATCATATCAAGGCGAAAGGCCAGGGGATCCGCGCCAGCCGCATGGGCGAGCTCGTCCAGAAAGCTGTCATGCATGAACGCGTTGACCGAATTTCCCACAGAGCGCCAAAAGCCGAGTGGCACACTGAGATCAGTGAGATGTCCGGCAACGCGGTAGTTGGGAATTTTGTAGGGTTGATCGAAAGCACCTTCGACGTGAACTTTGTCAGGCCCGCCGCCGCCAAAGCCCATCGAGCGTCCGAGCGCATCAAACGCGACAGATGGGCCCGCGACTTTTGCATCAAGCAGGACCGCTTTACCGTCCTTTACCGCGCCTTTGTAACGCCCAAGGGCGGCTGGGCGATAGAAATCGTGGCGCATGTCTTCTTCGCGGCTCCACGTGACTTGAACGGGGACGCCGGGCGTCTTTTGAGCGATCTGCGCGGCATAAAGTGCAAAGTCGAATTCACCGCGCCGTCCAAAGCCACTGCCAAGCAATGTCGTATGAAGCGTGACCTGATCGGACGTAAGGCCAACCGCGCCGGCGCATTTGTCGCGCACGATTGTAGGCCCTTGATTGCCGCACCACAATTCCAATGAGGTATCTGTGAATAGCGCCGTTGCGTTCATCGGCTCCATCGTGGAATGCGCAAGAAAGGGCATGCGGTACTCTGCGGTGATTTCGGTGACACCCGCGATTGTTGAGTCTACATCACCATCATCGCGCAGTATAGAGTTCGGCTTGGTGTCGAAGCTCTGTTCAATCGCGCTCCAAATCTCGTCCTGGTCGGGAGGGTAGGTGGCAGTGGCCCACTCAACCTCCACTGCGTCTGCCGCTTGGAAGGCCAGCCACGTATTGGACGCGATCACCGCAAACCCACCATCAAGCTCGATCACTTGCTCCACGCCAGCCATGCCCAACGCCTTAGTGGCATCCATTGATTTCATCGGCGCGCCAAGACGCGGGTTCATGCGCACAGTTGCGTATTTCATCCCCTCAAGTCGCACATCAATGCCGAATTCTGCGGTGCCTGTTGCTTTGGCCAGCATATCCACACGTGGCATGGTTTTGCCGACGTATTGCCACTCGGATTTTGGGCGCAGTTCGACTGAAGGAGGATCGATCTTCGCAGCGGCGGGTGCAAGATCGGAATAAGAAATCGAGTTTCCGTCAGGCTGATACACGCGCCCGTTCATTGTTTTCAAGTTGCTCGCAGCAATACCAAAGGCGTCTGCGGCGGCTAGTTTGAGCGTTTCTCGTGCGGTGGCCCCCGCCTGGCGCAAGCGGTCATAGCCGTCCATCATTGATGTAGACCCACCTGTGATTTGCATGCCGAGCAATTTGTTGGCCTCGCCCAAGGCTTCGGACACGGTCTGCATGAATGCGGTTTTTGAATACTCCGCCATGGGCAGCGACGCGCCCATTAAGGCGCTGTTGTAATAGGCCTGCGCGGGTGGACCGTGCATAACGCGAACATCTTCCCAAGCGATATCAAGCTCTTCCGCGGCGAGGGCGGCAAGCGTGGTGTGTACCCCTTGCCCCATTTCTGCGCGTGGCGTGATGATCGTGACGCCCTCTTGATCAATAAAAATGAACGGATTGAGTGCTGCCTCATTCGGGCCCGCCTCAATTGGGTTTTCCAAAGGGCGGGTGTATTTGTACGCCCCAAATGCGACGCCACCAACGATAGCGGCAGAACCAATGAGGAATGTGCGGCGAGCGATTTTTTTGAGAGAGGCCATGGGTTACTCTCCCTTCGTGGCTTTGGCAGCGGTGTGAATCGCGGCGCGAATACGCGGATACGTCCCGCATCGGCACAGGTTACCCTGCATTGCGTCGTCGATGTCTGCGTCTGAGGGGGCGGGGTTTTCGGCCAAAAGGCTCGCCGCTTGCATAATTTGGCCTGACTGGCAGTAACCACATTGCGCGACCTGATGTTCGACCCATGCGGCTTGCAGTGCGTGAAAGCTTTCTGGGGTTCCGAGGCCTTCAATGGTAACGACCTCACCCTCCACATCTGAGAGCGCTGTTTGACAAGAACGTACGGCCACGCCATCGATGTGCACCGTGCAGGCCCCGCAGGCTGCGACGCCGCAGCCAAATTTTGTGCCAGTCAGGTTTAAATTATCACGCAAGACCCAAAGCAGGGGCACGTCATCGGGAAGATCCACGCTGCGCTGGGTGCCGTTAACGGTGAGTGTGGTCGCCATGGATCAGTCCGCTGTAAGGTTCTAACAAAAGTAATCATTTATGTCAGGCAGTCAATTGACAATATCAAGGTTTTTTGTCAGACGGGGTCTATGAGCAGTGAAGTCGTTGAATCCGAAAAACAAAATTTAATCTCGAAAGCCGCTTTTGAGATCTTTGCGGAACATGGGTTTCGCAAAACGTCGATGCAGTTGATTGCCGATCGGGCAGGTATGTCGCGTCCGGCTCTTTATCAGTATTTTCAGAGCAAAGAAGATGTTTTCGGCTTTATGGTAACGAACTTCTTCATCAAGATTGAAGCCCGCATTAAGGATATATTTGCGAATTCTGGCCCGCCTGCACAGGTGTTGAAAGATATGTTCGATGCCTTTGATCCTGAAGGGGTCATTGCGCTGCTTTTGAATTCAAAGAACGGGCATGATCTGATGGAGGCCAAAGGCGGCAGCGCGCAAGGATTTGTAGATAAGGTGGAAACGGATATCCGTTTGGCCCTGACAAAGTGGTTGCGCGCTGAGACGCGCGCAGGGCGGATAGTGTGTCCCGATCCAGAACTGATGGGGCAAACGATCATGTTGTCCTACTATGGCCTGAAGCGACCTCTGCCTAGCTACTCGGATTATAAAGCGCGAACAGCACAGCTTGCCGAGGTGATGGGGGCAGGTTTGTTGATGAAATCTTTGGGTAATGCCAGTGGCAAAACATCGGAATGGCGCATTGAAGCGGTGAAGCTGAACAAATAACGATATTTTTGTCAGGCTGTCGTTGTTTCACCCTAAATTAAGCTCTGCACGCAGTTTCTTGGTGAGTTTAGCGATGATCATCTCATAACTCGCCTTGATATGCGCCTTGAGTTCATCCTCCGGCAACCCAGGATCACCGTAGACCTGCACCCATTTCATTCCGCGCGATGCCAAATAGGGCGCGGGGCGAATGCCGGGCATGTCGCTTAGAACCTCAAAGCCAAGATCGGTGACCTTGAAGCTCACCGCATTGTTACCATCCGCTCTACCACCGACCGCGTAGACCTTACCGCCGACCTTCCACACATCGGAGTTGCCCCATTGTACGACATACGTGCTTTGGGGCAAAGATTTGCAATAGGCGCTGATCGCATCGCGGCTAAGCATCACATTTGCCCGCCAGCGATCTCCATGGTTTGTCCGTTGATGGAGCCTGAGTTTTCATTACAGAGATACACCGCTGTATGCGCGACCTCCTCGGAGGTGATCAAGCGTTGGTGACGGTTCGTCTTCACCATCATTTTTAAAGCCTGCTCCTCGCTAATGCCCGCCCGCGCAGCAATGGAGACTGTGTTTTCTGACACAATCGCTGTGTCCACATAGCCCGGACAGATCGCGTTGAAGGTGATGGGGAAACCCATGTAATCTTCGCTTAAACCCCTGATAAGACCGATCATTCCGTGCTTGGATGCCGTGTAGGCAGGCGCGCCGCGCAAGCCTTTGATGCCCGCAATCGAAGCCACAGCAATGATGCGGCCATAGTCTAGCCCCGTCATTGATTTCATCGCTTCGCGCATCGTGAGATACGCACCATCGAGATTAATCCCGATGACCTTGCGCCAGAAATCCATGTCCATCTTATGCAGCGCTTTGCCCTCTGCGATACCCGCGTTGGCGACGCAGATCGCGATGGGGCCACGCGCGGCAACGGCGCTGGCGAACCCGTCCACCACAGAGGCCTCATCCGCGACATCCATCGCGAGCGCGTGGATCCGCCCGCCCGCGACCTTGTCGAGCACGTCTTTGCGACGTCCCGTGATCGTCACCTCTGCACCGGCTTCCGCCAAAGCCTTTGCGATCGCAAGGCCAATGCCCGTGCCGCCGCCCGTGATCAATGCGTGTTTGCCGTTTAGATCCATGATGTCTACTCCCTTTGACGCTCACACTACCGCGCGCTGAGTGGGTGACAAGACGCGCCGTGTCGTCACGTGGTGTTTTAGGTCACTCCGGAGAGACGCGGTGAAAGGATAGCCCACATGCGAAAGCTCCCCCTTGTTAAGCTCATTGATATTCCACCCGTTTGGCTTTTCGGATTTTGTGTGCTCTCATGGATGCAAAGCGAATTTCTGAACTTTGGGTTAAGCATTGGTGGCGTTTGGAGCGACTTTCTAAGCGGATTGATGGTTGGGGCGGGCTTTTTGTTGATGCTGCTCGCAGTGAGTGAGATGCGCAAACATCGCACCACCGTCATTCCACATTTTAACGCGGATCATCTCGTGGTGAGTGGCATTTTCAAGCGCAGCTGTAATCCGATTTATCTTGGGGATGTGCTGATCCCTGCAGGGTTGATTCTGCGTTGGGATGCTGTGTTAGCGCTGCCTTTGATCCCTGTATTCATAAGTATACTGAAACGCCGCTTTATTATGCCCGAAGATAACCGCTTATGCATCACCTTTCGCGCCGACTTTGCCAAGTATTGTCAAAGCGTTAGGCGGTGGCTTTGACAGTGACGTCTGATTTGCGACATTAAGTCCGCTTGTCGCGACCTTTGCTTGCACGTCTCGCGCGTGCCCTTTAGCAAGGCTGCAACATTGTGCCGCTCGGCCAGTGATTTGGCTTATTTTGTTACAAGGGGGCAGATCTTTGAAAATCGGAACACCAAAGGAAGTGTTCGAGGGAGAAAACCGTGTAGGCATGACGCCTGAAAGCGCGAAGCAACTCCAGAAACTCGGATATGACTGCATGATCGAAGCGGGCGCAGGTGCGAACGCTGGTTTCTCAGACGCGCTTTATAAAGAGGCTGGCGTTGAAGTTGTTAAAACCGCAGCGGCGCTTTGGAAGAGTGCGGACATCGTCGCCAAAGTGCGCCAGCCCGAAACGGCTGAGCTGAAGCGCTTACGCGAGGGCCAAACGCTGATTTCCTTCTTCACTCCGGCTGCGAATGAAGCGGGCATGGATGCGGCGAAGAAAAAGGGCACGAACGTGATTGCCATGGAAATGGTTCCACGTATTTCGCGCGCTCAAAAGATGGATGCGCTGTCGTCGATGGCTAATATCGCAGGCTATCGCGCGGTGATCGAGGCGGGTAACAACTTCCCTCGTTTCTTTACAGGTCAGATCACAGCGGCGGGTAAGGTTCCACCAGCAAAGGTTCTGGTTGTTGGTGCTGGCGTTGCTGGCTTGGCTGCCATCGGGACGTCAACATCCCTTGGTGCAATAACATACGCCTTCGACGTACGCCCCGAAGTGGCCGAGCAGGTCGAGAGCATGGGTGCTGAGTTCGTCTTCCTCGATTTTGAGGAAGAGCAGGCAGATGGCGCGGCCACAGGTGGCTACGCCGCTGTGTCCTCCCCCGAGTTTGCCGCCGCACAGCTTGCGAAGTTCCGCGAAATCGCACCGGACATGGACATCGTTATTACGACAGCACTGATCCCGAACCGCGAAGCTCCAGAGCTTTGGACCAAAGATATGGTTGAAAGCATGAAGCCCGGCTCTGTGATCGTCGACCTTGCCGCTGAGAAGGGCGGCAATTGTAAGCTGACTGTCATGGACGAGAAAATCGTCACGGATAACGGCGTCACAATCATCGGCTACACCGATTTCCCATCCCGTATGGCGGCACAAGCGTCCACGCTTTATGCGACGAATATTCGCCACATGATGACTGACCTTACCCCTGAAAAGGACGGCCAAATCAATCACAATATGGAAGATGATGTCATTCGTGGCGCGACTGTGGCGTTTGACAAAGAAATCACCTTCCCACCGCCACCGCCGAAAGTTCAGGCCATTGCGGCTAAGCCGAAGGAAGTCATTCCAGAACCGACACCAGAGGAAAAGCGCGCCGCAGAAACGGCAGCGTTCAAAGCGCAAACCAAACAGCAGGTGACGTTGCTTGCTGTTGGTTCTGTGCTTTTGTTGGGTGTTGGTCTTGTGGCCCCTGCAAACTTTATGCAGCACTTTATCGTTTTTGTTCTGTCGGTCTTTGTGGGCTTCCAAGTTATCTGGGGCGTGGCGCACAGCTTGCACACACCGCTGATGGCGGTGACCAATGCGATCTCTTCGATCATCATTCTGGGCGCGCTGATGCAAATCGGTTCGGGCTCATTCTTGGTGATCCTGCTCGCGGCTGCGTCGGTCTTTATGACAGGCATCAACATATTTGGCGGCTTTCTCGTGACACGGCGCATGCTCGCCATGTTCCAGAAATCTTAAGGGGGCTGGATAAATGGAATTTGGTTTTACAACAGCAGCTTACGTAGTTTCCGCAGTTCTTTTCATTCTGTCGTTGGGCGGTTTGTCTGGACAGGAAAGTGCGAAACGTGCGGTATGGTATGGCATCGTGGGCATGGCGCTTGCTGTGGCAGCGACGCTTGTGGGCCCTGGTTCGGGCTACTGGTTATTGTCCATCTTGATGATCATTGGCGGCGGTGCAATCGGCTATCAACTGGCGACGAAAGTGCAAATGACGCAGATGCCAGAATTGGTTGCTGCTATGCACTCTCTTGTGGGTCTAGCGGCTGTTTTCGTTGGTTTGATTGCACATATCGAGCTTAGTCGCGTGTTGGCGATGGACGATGCAGGTAAGAAAGCGCTTGAAGGTTTTGCAGCACTTTTGGCCAAGAAAGACGGCGTTGAGATCGGCATTCTGCGGGTTGAGTTGTTCCTTGGTATCTTCATCGGTGCAATCACCTTTACAGGTTCTGTCATCGCCTACGGCAAGCTTGCGGGCAAAGTTGACAGTGCAGCGACAAAGCTTCCGGGCGGTCACTTGCTCAATGCGGGTGCTGCGATTCTGTCAGCGATCTGCTTGATCTGGTACTGCAACACGGGCGGTTTCTTCCCGTTGCTCTTGATGACACTGGCGGCTTTGTTCATTGGTTACCACTTGATTATGGGCATCGGCGGCGCGGATATGCCTGTCGTTGTCTCCATGCTCAACAGCTACTCTGGCTGGGCGGCTGCGGCGATTGGTTTCTCCCTCGGGAATGACCTGTTGATCGTGGTTGGTGCGCTGGTTGGTTCTTCCGGTGCGATCCTCAGTTACATCATGTGTAAGGCGATGAACCGGTCGTTCGTCTCTGTTATCCTTGGTGGTTTTGGTGGCCCTGCGGGTGAGCAGATGGCCGTCGAGGGCGAGCAAGTGGCGATTGACACAGACGGCGTTGCAGCTGCTTTGAACGAAGCGGATAGTGTCATTCTGATCCCGGGTTACGGCATGGCTGTGGCACAAGCGCAGGCAGCGGTTGCTGAAATGGTGATCAAGTTGCGTGCAAAAGGGAAGAATGTGCGCTTTGCGATCCACCCTGTGGCAGGTCGTTTGCCGGGTCATATGAACGTGCTCTTGGCAGAAGCCAAAGTGCCCTATGACATCGTGATGGAAATGGACGAGATCAACGAGGACTTTCCAGAAACGGACGTCGCGATCGTGATCGGTTCCAATGACATCGTGAACCCAGCGGCGCAGGACGATCCGAACTCTCCAATCGCGGGCATGCCCGTGCTGGAGTGCTGGAAAGCCAAGCAAGTGTTCGTCTCCAAGCGTGGGCAGGGCACGGGCTACTCGGGCATCGAGAACCCATTGTTCTACAAAGAGAACACGCGCATGTACTACGGCGATGCGAAAGAAAGCTTGAACAAGCTTTTGCCATTGATCGACTAAAACCTACCGCGAAGAATTAAAGAAAGCCCTGCCATTTGGCGGGGCTTTTTTTGTTTGCAGCGCTGCCAATGACTTGCCTTTGAGGCGCTCTGCTCCGTAAGACAGTGAATCCTATAAGGATCTTTGATATAAAAACCATTCTCACCCTTTCGAATTGCCTTTTCGCTTTAGCCTCCGTCGCGCAGGCAGACTTGAACGTACGTTTCATCGAAGGCGCGCCGAAAGAGCGCTTTGAGATCAGCTCAGTCTCTGATTGCTCGAACGGGCCACTGACGGTATCTATCGATCTTGACGGCTCCGCAGGAGGGTTGATATTGTGACACCACAAGCAAAGGCGCGGGCGTCGAAGTGTTTCAACCGTTTGAGTTGACCACTGGCACCGTTTTAGTGGATCAAGCGCCCACAGTCATGGACGGCGATACGGCGTTAACCCTGCGTTTGTCCGCGTTGCCAAAAGGGCAGGTCGTGGCCTTTACTTTGGATGTGGACGACACGGGCGGCGCACGTGAAATCACGGTAAGCGGCGCTGAAATTGCGGGTGCACGCGTCAAAGTGGATAGCGCAGAGGGCAGCCGATCGGCAGTCTTTGACGCCACTGCACAGGCCCGCGTTGAAGCTAGTAGTTGCGACGCGTAAGAGAGGCGATGTCGTTATGTATACCAAAGTATTCCGCTAACATATTGCAATAGAACGTTTTTTTCTTTCCACGGCGGCGTGTGCAAGCTACAACTAAGTCACATCAAAGATTTTAGGTGATTGCCTGTGCCGTCGATCCAAGACCACCCATTGCGTTTCCAACTCTCGAATGAGCTGCACGCACGTCCGTTTCCGACCCTCACAACGGGGTCGCGCGCGGTTTTTCTCGCGCTGAAGCACAGACATGTCGCTGGTGTAGATGCGGTTCAAGCGGACCTTGATCATCTGATTATGTTGCTGGATCGCTATGGCGCGGCACATCCGCAGCCCGGTGCGACGCATTATTTCGGCAAACTCGGTAAGCATCGCCTGAAATGGGAGCGCCACACGGAATTTGTGACCTTCACATTGCTCGTTGATGGCCTGAGCGACCGCGCCTTTGACGCGGCTGATTTCGGCTTATTCCCAGAGGATTGGCTCGCGGCGGCACCGGGTTTGCGGATCACTTCGTGTCTTTTACGAATTGAGCCACAGCATGATGCAGGGATCATCCGCGAAAAACTATCAGAGTGGTTTGTGCGCGAAAGTCTCGCAGCGAGTTCGGTTTTGGACAGCTCGGGCGTTATTGCAGGGGATTTCCACATTGATGAAGCAGGCCATTCTCGCTTCGCTTTGTTCATTGCGGATGGCGTGGGCCAAGGGCGCACAGGTCGCATTCTGCAACGTCTGTTCGAGATTGAAACTTACAAAGCCAATTCGATGCTGGGCCTTGCCAAATCACGAGAGCTTAGCAAACGCATGGGGCCGCTTGATTTTGAATTAACGCAATTGATGAGCCAAATGCAAACCAATGGCGATGACGCAGTTGGTCAACTCGACGAGTTGCTCCGCATCTCGGCTGAGTTGGAGGCGCTACAGGCGAAAACCTCGTTCCGTTTTGGTGCGACGGGGGCCTATGAAGCGATTGTAAACCAACGCATCCAAGCCCTACGTGA
>Ga0206129_10007334_pt1 | contig 10899 bp, 6 predicted proteins | sample Helgoland_Spring_8_FD_148616 | JGI IMG/M metagenome (GOLD analysis project Ga0206129, IMG submission 148616) | Pelagic subsurface seawater microbial communities from Kabeltonne, Helgoland, North Sea - Helgoland_Spring_Bloom_20160502_2 | ecosystem: Environmental > Aquatic > Marine > Epipelagic ...
TTATCAATGTTTTTAAGACATGCACTGCGAGATGGTTTTTTTCATGGTGACATGCATCAGGGAAATTTAAAGTTAAATTCTAAAGGTGAATTGATTATATTTGATTTTGGCATAATGGGTCGAATTGATGAATATACTCGTCGCGTTTATGCAGAAATATTAATGGGATTTATAAAAAAAGATTACAAGCGCGTAGCAGAAGTTCACTTTGAGGCAGGGTATATTTCTTCAGATCAAGATGTAGATTTATTTGCTCAAGCGCTAAGATCAGTCGGAGAACCGATTTTTGGACAAAATGCTGAGAATATTTCAATGGCTAAACTTCTGTCTCATTTGTTTGATGTAACTGAAAGATTTGGCATGGAAACGCGTACAGAGCTTATACTTTTACAACGTACAATGGTTGTTGTTGAAGGCGTTTCAAGATCATTAAACCCAAATTCATTAGATATCTGGGAGGCTGCCAGACCAGAAGTTGAAAACTACATAAAAAATAATCTTGGGCCAAAAGCATTATTGAAAGACTTGATAAAAACAGCACAAACATTATCACATTTTGGACCAAAACTACCAAACTTACTGGAAAATCTCTTAACCACTGACATCAAAAATAAAATGCGCGACAAAAATAATAGTGTTAAAAGTAAACTTACTTGGGCTCTAATTGGAAGTGCTTCAACTGCATTAATCATTACTATACTAAATCATTTTTAATAGATCAATTTCTGCTAATGCTGCTTTTTCATACTCTATAAATCCCTGCTCAGCTTTCCAAAAACAATATGCAGCCAGTCGCCAGTGATAAAGGGGGCCCAGTATATTATACCGACTTCGCAATTTGGGTGTAAGATTCATTAGAAAATTTTCATGATCTTTCATAGAAAGTTTTCCTGAGCCATAAATTTTATGCATTCCAGGAGAAAGAAACATCACAATATCTACAATTGGGTCACCAATAGCAGGGCATTGCCAATCAATAAGTCGTAATCCTTTATTACCTAATATTAAGTTACCTGGCACGACGTCGGTATGCAATAATACAGGTTCAATATCTGAAATTGATATATCTGGACATATCATATTTAATTTATTTTTATGATAACTATTTAACTTGTTTGTGATTTCAATCCCAGATTGTTTAATTTCTGATGGACAACCAGAAAGAATTCGCAACCCTTTTGGATATTTGTGTTTGCGAATTCGAGTTAATAGTTCTGATACAATTTCTACATCATGAGACCATGTGTAACCTTTAATATAATTATACAACAGAACTTCGCCAAAAGGCGTTTTTAAATATTTATAAGGCTTTGGCGCAATATTAGAGCCGTCAAGCCAAAGCAGACATCTATGCTCCGCTTCTGGAATATTATTAAAGAGTGGGTTAGTTTTTGTTTCTAAATACAGCTTGCAAATTAAATCATTTTCACCTTCGAGCCGCCATACTTTATTTGTTTGCCCCCCAGTTTGAGCATGCCATACAGTTTGATTTGATAGTATTCCCTGCATCAGCAGATAATTTTCTAATTGGTTTCTTATTATATTATCAAAATCCATCATGAAATTTTACGTTAGTCTTTCAAACTTCACAAGGTTTTCATCTTTTCAATATGTATTAGTTTCATTAATGTACATATGTGGCTCTGTGGCTCAACTGGATAGAGCAGCCCCCTCCTAAGGGGCAGGTTGGTGGTTCGAATCCACCCAGGGTCACCAAGTTAATACAACAATAATAATAAGTTACAGTTTTTGTAAAATATACACCCTAAAAAATATCCCAAATACCGTTTGCAAAAAAAATCCAAATTTAGAGAATATTATCAACCTTTTAATTGAATGAAACAATACAAATAGTTTGGTGATAAGTTGACTATATAAATATCTTATGGTTGTTTTATAGATAAACATCTCATTAAAATTTATTTAGATACAACAGGAGCGTATAATGAACATAAAAAATATTTTGTTATTTCTCATATCAAGTATTTCACTTATTGCCTGTAAGGCTGAAATTGTAGAACTGGATATTAAAGCAAAAGATGTGTTTGCTGCTGTTAATGGTGAAGATGGGGTAATTGAATTTGAAGCTCAATTCAGTAATTTTGGAGAACTGGATGAAGAAGCACGAGCACAAGTTGAAGCGTTAGAGAGTATCTTAACAAAGTTTATGGAAATAGATGACTTTGAAATAGAAAATACAGATATGGGTTACGACGTCATTTTAGAAGGTGAAATGCCAATAACAACGAAGGAATTAGACGCAACATACTATATTCATGTATCTTCATCTGAACTTTTTGATGGATACACCTTTTTAGAACTTAAAACAGGCGATGACTTTAATAATCTTTCAAATCAAATGTCTGCAATTAACTTTATGTTATCACCTGATGAATTTCATCCAACGAAAATAAAACTTAAAGGTAAAGATATTCAAGTCATAATACCAGCAACTGAAATTGATGGTGAAGCACACTTATTCTACAATGATACTGTAAATGGAAAAATCTCTATGAAATTTGATGGTGGTGTTTTTAATAAAATAGGGGCTGGGTTATTTTTAAAAGAAAATTAATAAAATAGTAACTTTAACTGGTTATATTTTACTATATAAGTTGCTTTTAGATAATGAATAATTACTTGGGATAAAAAAGTGGTTCACAACTTATTACTTTATATGATTGGCCTGAGTAGGATAAAAAAGCAAATATTTCAAATATTCTGCGATGTTATATTTTTTTTAACTTCGTTTTTATTAGCGTTAGTTATTCAAAATGAACCAATCATAGATTTTATGAGTGCAAATGTATGGTTTATTTTAACACTAGCTGTCATAGTTAATTTATCTACTTTTTCCATATTAGGTCTTTATCGAACCGTAATTCGATATATATCCACAGAATCAATTAAATATGTAGGTATTGGAATATTAAATTCTGCAGTATGTATTTTTATTTTTTCGCAAATATTAGAAATCAAAATATCTATTAATATCATCTTAGTTTTTTGTTTGCTGTTATTTTTATTATCATTTGGCACAAGAACTTTTTTAAAGCAAATTTATACCAATAGTTTACAAAAAAATAAAAAATCTATTGCGATATATGGTGCAGGAAATGCTGGATTGCAAATATTGAATGCCATTTCTGGAGGCTCAGATTATTCAACTAAAATTTTCATCGATGATAACGAAAATCTTATTGGAAGAAGAATCTCTGGTATAAATATTTATAGTATGTCTCAAGCAGAAAAAATTTTTTCAAAAAATTATATTGATGTTTTACTGATCGCTATACCCAATCTTTCTCAAGAAGTTAAAAAAAGAATTTTAAATCAAGTACAAAAATATCCTATGCAAATTAAAGTCATTCCTAGCTTTAAAGATTTAATTGAGGGAACAATAGAAGTTAATGATTTAAAAACGCTATCAATAATCGATTTATTGGGACGTGACATTGTAAAACCAGATTTAAAATTAATGTCAAAAAATATAAACAACAACGTTGTATTAGTTACCGGTGCTGGTGGATCGATTGGTTCTGAAATATGTCGCCAATCATTAAAATATGCTCCAAAAAAATTAATACTTTTAGATATTTCTGAAGCTGCAATTTTCTCCATACATCAAGAAATTATTCAATTATTAAAAAATCAGAGGACTCAAATTGAAGTAATTCCTTTAATTTGCTCAGTTCAAAATAAACAAAAAATTAGAAAAATATTAGAAAAATTTGATGTAGAGACTATTTTTCACTCTGCTGCTTATAAACATGTTCCATTAGTAGAATCTAACGTTGTTGAAGCTGTTAAAAATAATATATTTGGAACAAAGACATTAGGTGAAATGGCAATAAAAGCAAAAGTCAAAAATTTTATTTTAATTTCTTCAGACAAAGCCGTTAGACCAACAAATTTTATGGGTGCTACAAAACGATTTTCTGAAGTGATCTGTCAAAATCTTGCAACACAAAAAATAACAAATTTCTCAATGGTACGTTTTGGCAATGTAATAGGTTCGTCAGGTTCGGTCATTCCACATTTCAATAATCAAATTGATAAAGGTGGCCCAGTTACAGTTACACACAACGATATAACAAGATTTTTTATGACCATACCAGAAGCTGCTCAACTCGTCATTCAAGCCTCATCAATGAGCAGTGGAAATGATATATTTATTTTAGACATGGGAAAACCTGTAAAAATTATTGATTTAGCATTTAAAATGATACACCTAAGAGGACTAAAACCCTTTCTAGAAAACTCTTACGAAGAGATTAGTGGAGATATTGGTATTAAAATTTCTGGCTTGAGACCTGGTGAGAAACTCTATGAAGAACTATTAATAAGTGAAAACTCTATTGAAACTAATCATCCAAAAATATTCAAAGAAAAACTTAGCTCCTTAGACGCCCCTGAATTAGACAAGTTAATTGTTATTTTATCAGAAGCTTGTAAAATAAATGATATTAATAAAATCAAAGAGGTTTTCAGTCATCCAAAAATTATGATGGATCACTCAGGTGAAATAATTGATCAAATGATTTGAACAATTTGTAATTGATTACTTAATTCTATCACCACCACCTTGACCAACAAAAGTTTTTAATAATATTTTAATCTCTGAGGGTATAGATTTCATAGCAATATATCGACTATCACATTCAGCTAATTTTTCTGGAGTACTCATATCAATATTATTTACTTGAGCTAGGCCTGTAATGCCGGGAAGAACCGAATATATGTTTCGTGACTTTCTGGCATAATAAAGGCGGGTCTGGCTTGGGAGACCAGGCCGTGGACCAACTAAACTCAATTCACCACGAAGAATATTTACTATTTGCGGCAATTCATCAAGCTTTAATGACCTCAGGAACCTTCCAATCTTTGTAACTGAGCTTCTATCCACTTCATGTGTGCTCATACTTTTAGTTTCTAAGTACATTGTGCGAAATTTATAACATTTAAACAATTTACCACCCTTTCCTACTCTTGATTGAACGAAAATAACTGGACCTTTACTGGAAAGGCTAATCAAAATCCAAATTATAAGAAACAACCACCAAAATAGTGATATTGTCAAAATTACAAAACTTATATCTATCGACCTTTTAAAGAATTTGTAGAAAAAATTATCGTCTTTATTATCCGAAATATATATATATTTTTCACAGTCCTGCAGAGATGATATGGCGTGTGAAATATTATCTATAACACTTTGGACTTTCACAACTGGCTTCAAACTAGAAAGTATTTCAAATAATATTTTACTTATCAAATTTGGAAATAAATTCAAAAATTTTAATTTCCCATTAAATTTTTTAGCATATATCATAGGGCAAAATATATTAACAATATTTAATTCTTTGAATTTTTTTTCTTCTTCTAAAGCTAATCTTTTGGTAACTACATAATTATTAATTTTACTAGAAAATATATGCAAAGTATTTATGTTAATTACTTTTTTAACAGATTTTGTTGCTGCAAAATTTAGAATATCTGAATATAATTTTACGTTAGCATCAAAATAATCTATGTATGGAAGATCGACATTATTATTTGCAACAGCCAAGTGAATAATTACATCAATATTAGCATCCAAATCATGTAAATTTGAGTAATTAATAGCATCTATTTTTGGATAATTTTTCTTTAATTGTTCTAAATTTCGGCCTACTAATAATAATTCATATTCAGAATTTTTAAAATAGTTAATCAAATGCTTACCTAAGAAACCAGTGGCGCCAGTTATCAGAATTTTTTTCATTTAAACCCTATTTATTAAATAAACCGCTGATAATTAAAATATAAGATACTATGCTTCTAAATTAATATACAATCTGAAGTTAATTATCTTTATTTTATCTTATAATAACTTTATTTTAAATCTAAAATTTGAACAAGAATTATTTAAAAAATCTTAACGCTATTTAATCTATTCAAGTAAACACTTAAATTTTATTCTAGCCAAATCTATTTTTTATCATTAGTTATTAAACTTTATTATCATTGTGAGATAAGTTTATTTTGAAACTAATATTTTTATTTATTTTTTGTGTTGCTATTAATGCTAAACCTATTTTTGCAAAAGACCAAACAGTGCAAATGAACACTGATTTAACTTTTTTATCTGGAAAATATCTAGGCGTAAAAAATGGTCTCAGGCCAGCAGATGAGGGTATGGCAACACTTAATGTAAAATATAATTCAAATAACGCTTCATCACAACTTGCTTTAAATTACAAAAAAAACGATAAGATTACCTTTGATGGATCTTATTTTAAATATACCTCAGGTATAGCAACTTTTGGACTAGGCCTTATTAATCGTCACTGGTCTTTCTCAGACAATACATCTCTTATCCTCTCACAGAATGCCCGCCCAAGTAAATCAATATACCTACAATTAAAAGATAGTTTTAAATATGATTGGGTACCTTCAAAGGCTAATTGGTCATTTGAAGTTTTTAATGGGTTCACTGAAGGCTCCCTAAATAACACAAAATCTATGTTAACTGGTTCAAGAGCTACATTATCTCCTATTGAAGGGCTTAGTTTTGAGTTTGTTCTAACCAGCCAATGGGGAGGCAAAGGCTATGATAATGGGGTATCTGGATTAAGCGCTTCTTTATTTAAGGATTCAAATAATGCCTCAAACTCCAATATTAACAAAATGGCAGGCTTCGGACTTTCGTACTTGGTACCCAATAATATAATACCATTAAGGATTTATGGACAAGCAATTGGTGAGGATGAGGCGGGACAATTACCATCATGTTATGCTTATTTGGTAGGACTTGAATGGTCAAATGATAAAAATAAATATCCAATATCTGTTGGCATTGAGGCGGTAGACACCCGTGTGGATAAAACAGAACATGGAAACTGTGGCCCAAATACCATGTATAATAATAACACTTATGATTACACAAATTATGGAGTCACAATGGGAGCGGAAATCGATACTGAGGGAACTTCTTTAGGTCTCTTTATCCAGTCTCAAATATCTCAGAAAATAAGTATTGAATACACAACAAAGGCAGTTGTCATTAATGATGATAATTGGTCAAGTCACCGCCTTGCCTCAAAACGCCAGGCAGGTTTAATTAATTCGCTTGGCGCTTCTTGGAATAAAGATAATATTAGTTTTAATGGAGATGTCTTTTATCAAGGTCTCAGTTTAGATAAGGCAAAGATTAAAAGAGGATACGGGGTCAGTTTGCATTCATCAATTATGTTCTAAGTCTAACAATATTTTTATAAGTCTTAATATAAATATTATTGGGTGTAGCTGAAATTTATTAAAGCAAAAGTATGCAGACTGTATACAATAAGTAAGGGTGTATATTCTGTTTACTAATCAATTTTATATATGCTATCGATTAATTTAACCTACTGGAATAACGAATGCAAGATTTTCTAAATTCAACCCCTGACGATGAAATTGACCTGCGTGAATTATTTATGGCACTATGGGCCTATAAATTATTTATTGTCGCTACCTGTGCTTTGGGTATCATGTTTGGTGGATATAAGTTTCTGACTACCAGCAAACAATTTAGCTCAACTGCAATATTTAGATTAGAACAAGAATCTACTAATGGAATACTGGGCGCTGGAGATATTGGAAAAGCTACTTTATCTGCATTGACCGGTGGAACCTCCAAACAACTCTTGCTAAATGACATGTTTACGGGCCGAATTTTTATACAAAACCTCGATGATAAACTGAACTTTCAAAAAGACACTTTTTTTAACACATACAATCCTAATGAGATTGACCCAATATGGAAGTCTTATATAGACAATGCTATAGGATGGCAAAAACCCTCCATCGATACACAAGAAGCCGTTTGGCAAAGCATCGTTGAAAGTTATGCAAAAAATATTAAACTGGACCAAACAGAAGATGGTGCATTTAGAATTACAGTCACGCACACGAATGCTAAACGTTCAGCTAATATTGCAAATGAAATTATGAATGAAATCATTACCAAGGAAAAGGACAAAAAAAATACAGACCGGGATCAACAACTGTCCTTCCTATCTAAAACATTAGCCAAAGCCCAAGGCGACTTAGAAGTGTCGCAGTCTAATCTAAAGGAATTTGCCCTAAAGAACAGCGCATTACCCATAGAAATCTTTGCTCAGGAATCTATGAAGCTTGATGTATTGCGTGAAAAACTTAGCCGAACCTCCAAATTACATGAGGCGGTGGGTGCACTTTCGTTAGTAATGCAAAGTAATAAAACCGATCAGAGCGATTATCTAGAGCTACGCCAGAAATTTCCTATCGTTGATCAAGTAGAGTTTCGTCGTATCTTGGGCCAAAATGAAATTATCAGCTCCTGGAGTTGGCCTGAGACTAATTCTGTAGATGCTGTTTTCGATACGCTATCAGAACGTAAAAACAGACTAAAGTTCCAAATAAATGCGTCAAAGGTAAACGCAGAACGCTCAGGGATGGCACTCGAAACTTATGCCAAACTGGAACGAGAGGCTGAAGTTTCCAAGGCAGCATACACTGTGTTGATTGAGCAGGTTAAGGCACAGAGCTTAATATCCAATTACTTAAGTGATAAAACTGAAATTTATGAATATGCCTCAGCCCCGATAAATCCCTCAGCCCCAAATCGCAGTAAAATTGTGGCTTTATGGGGCAGTATAGGACTATTTTTTGGGACTGTACTGGCACTTATCCTTGCAAATTGGCGCGACACTTACTATTCAAAAAAATCCCTCTTAATAGGCGCGCGCGCGCATCTTACAGTAAGAGCCAAAAGCCTTAAGCCCCTTCGCAACAAAAGTTTAGACGACATAAACACAATACTTATGAAAAAGCCACGCACAGTTCTTAGAGACATGGCAGTGGAAATTCATAAGAGTGATGTAGCTCAAGTTGTAGTAACATCTTCACACTCAAAATTGACAAGCAATGATGCAGCTCGTGCACTTGCGAGCTATATGCATACTGATACGTTGAAAATTGCTGTTATTAATTTCTCATCAAGGGGCAAAAAGCTAAATATTAATGACGAAAAGCTTTCTATAGGATCGTTTGTTGTTACTGAGAGTTTAGGGCATGTATCAATTTTAGAGATAAACAGTAGTTCAGCCGCAATGGAATTATTAAGCCAAAAAGATTTTAGAAAAAATACCCATTCGCTTAAGTCAACTTTTGATCTAGTTTTTTTATGTGCAGATAATAATGACGCACCAAGCCTTTTAAATGCCTTAGAAGGACAAAAAATGTTCCACATAACACTTGCAAAAACCAAGAAAACTAAGGCTACTAATCTGGAGCACATGCGTTCACTTCTTCCAATACAAGGGTTAATCTATGACTAGACTCAAACTCATAGCATATGGGATTATTTCATCCCTATTTTTGGATGGTTGTAATGAAATTCTTCAGCCTGTTACTCTTTTTACAGGCAATCAGGGCAACACAGTCAAGGATGTTCAGGAAGAATTTGAGATAAAAATTGAGTCTCTGAACTTTAATAATGCAAAAAAGGCTAATAATGCACCATACCCCCGTCAGTTGATATTAACTGGGAGTGGCTCTAGAGCAAACGTGTTCGACGAGGCTAATTTTTTAAAATCAAATTTTCCAAAGCCATCAAACAGTTCAAATTATCTTATTGGTGTTGGAGATCATTTGTTATTCAACCAACTTAATGAGTTTGAGACTAAAACCCCTCAATGGCCAACAGTTTCTCAGAAGTCTGAATATATATTGGGTATAGGTGATAAGCTAGCTTTTGTGCAATCTAATGACGCTGTTTTTGATATCTACAAAGATTTAAACACCTTGAATCAGACACAAAGAGACAGTTTTTTACTTGAAACGCAGGGTATTATCGGCAGTAATGGGAATATTCTGCTCTTTGGTTTGGGAAATATTCTCGCAGCTAATAGAACACTTGATGATGTAAGAACTGAGGTTCGTAACATTCTAATAAGAAATGGAATGGCCCCCAATTTTCAACTTGAGATTAGTGACTTCAATAGCAAAAAAGCGTTTGTCACTACTAATGGAGGTAATAATGTACTCATTGCTTTAAATAATCTTCCTATATCCCTTAAAGAAGTAGCACTGTCAGCTAATCTATATGAAACTCACAAGAGTTTTGCATTAATAAGACTCACGCGTGGAACGCAAGAGTTACGTTTAACTGCAGAGCAGTTATTTGATCCTGCATCACCAGAGATAATTATCCAAGATAGAGATCAAATTGAAATCCAAATTATTTTAGATAGATCAAAAGAGTTTAAAGCCATTGTGGGATCAAAAGGAAACATTCTCATTCCAAATGTTGGCAGTATATCCGCAGTTAACCGAACCATAGATGAAATATACAAAGAAATTAGTAGCATTTTAATTGGGAAAGGAATAAAACCAAACTTCCAACTTGAACTTACAAAGTTTGCCAGTAAAAAAGCATACTTAATCCAAAAGAATGCTGGTAGTATAGTCGTACCATTAACTAGCTCTAAGATTACTCTTCGAGAGTTAATTCTTAAAAATGAAAAATTTGTAGTTTCAACTCTTGGTCTTTCGATCATTACACTTAAGAGAAACAAGCAAGTGTTTCGTATGACTTGGGAACAAATATTAGATCCAAGTACACCAGATATATGGGTTATTGATGAAGATCAAATCGAGGTGGAAAGTCTAGCCTACAAGCCAGGCCAAGTGTTTGCGCTTGGTGGTGCTGGCAGTGCCACGATAGTGCCTATTTCTCCATCAAAAAGGGAGACCCTCGCAGACATCCTTTTTGTTCCTAATGGAGCCCTTAGTAACCTTCTTGCAAAACGCTCTGAGGTTTATCTCTTACGCGGTCGAAACCCGTCTACTGCTTATCATTTAGACGTTCAAAATGTTTCAAGTATTTTGGTT
>Ga0206129_10007339_pt1 | contig 10892 bp, 6 predicted proteins | sample Helgoland_Spring_8_FD_148616 | JGI IMG/M metagenome (GOLD analysis project Ga0206129, IMG submission 148616) | Pelagic subsurface seawater microbial communities from Kabeltonne, Helgoland, North Sea - Helgoland_Spring_Bloom_20160502_2 | ecosystem: Environmental > Aquatic > Marine > Epipelagic ...
TGATGTCACCTACGTTAGAGGTGTAACCTGCACTTGCATGATTACCCCAGCCGTAAGCTGTGTTCCAGTTAGTAGAGTTGCCGCCTGTGGCGGTTACCACCCCTCCTGCTTTTATACCTTCTTCGGCAGCAAGGGATACTGCATCCAAACCTGTTAGCTCATTACCCTGAACTGCGTATCCAGTCTTGGTATTTTCGATAACAGGTGTAACAACAGTAAGATTGGTGAAATTATCAATATCGCCTAACTCGTAAATGTTGACTTCGTAGTTTGAGCTTGCAGTTACATAAACCTGCAGCAACTTAATTCCAAAGAGGCTCCAAGGAAAAGAGGTCTCTTCAAGAACGCGAGCGCCCGTGATTCGATTAGCGTGACCACCGCAGTTGATAACTGAAAAGCTGCTCTCATCGTATGATCGCATCCAATCTATGCGGATAAATGCGGGATAGCTGGCGTTTCCGTCAGTAACAATAACCTCTCCATGGTGTCTACCGCTAGTGCAAGTTGCAACAGTCATCCAACCGCCGCCTACTGTGGCATTTGCCTTGCCTTGCCTGCGGAAGAAACGATCAGCGTGGTAATTATCAACCATATCAGCATCTAAGAAAGAACCTGAGCCGTCCTCAGTCTGAATAGCTGTCAGTATTTCTAAGGCTGTTTGGTCTGCTGTTGCATTAGCTTCTATGCCATCCAGTTTAGTACCGTCTGCGGCCACGTCTCGACCATCAACAGTTCCAGTAAGAACAACATTACCACTAACGTCTACGCCAGCGTTTGCTACTATCTCAGAACTAAAGGTTTTAATACCTCCAAGAGTTTGGTTTCCGGTAGTTCTGATGACAGTAGAGTCCACAGCCACAGTATTTACCGCAGTATCAATACCATCGCCTGCACCGACATTAACTGTTACCGTCCCAGAAGTGCCTCCACCAGACAAGCCACTACCAGCCGCTACTGCTGTGATATCACCTACGTTAGAGGTGTAGCCATTAGGATTACTAGCGGCGTAGTAACCAGCACTCGCGTGGTCTCCAATCTCTACAACAGCTTCGGTGCCATCATTTTTCTTGATGTACATCTTACCGTCATAAGTATTGATGGCAACTTCGCCAAGTTCAAGTTGAGAAGTAGTAGGTGTAGCGCCCGAAGTATTCGAGCGCTTTAATTTAATTGTCTGTGCCATATGGCTCCCCTAAACCTGCGTATATACGCTAGAGATTAAAATTTATTTTAGAATGTTCCGCCGTCAAGTGCACCTGTATAAGTGCTTCCAAAGTTAGCGGCAGTTAATAGTACAGAAGTTGCGCTTCCATCGCTCACAGTCCAGTTATCGTTGGTTTCGTTCCAAAGTAAAGATACATTTGTCGCAGTTCCTCGTTCTACCTCTAGACCTGCATTTGCAGAAGGAGTGCCCGCTTCGTCACTGTTCAGTGTCATAATAGCATCGCCAATGGCAACAGTATTAGAGTTAACAGTAGTAGTTGTACCATTTACGGTAAGATTACCAGTAACAATAACATTACCTGAAGCAGTCATATTCGCTGCAGTGATGTCATCAGAGCTAAGAGTACCATCTACAGATACGTTGTTGAATGTTACGTTCGAAGTAGTAGCAACTGCCTGACCAATGGAGATTGCTCCGTTTGAAACCGAAACACCGGTACTACCACTGATAGCTGCTCTAGCTCTTGCAGTAGTGTGGTAGAGGTTAGTTGAGCCTTCGCTTAAGTCGTCGGTATCAGCCGCTGCTAGTTTTGTATCAAATACATTACCAGCCGCTGTATTATTATATTGAGTAATAGTACTAGAGATTGTACCAGTAGTACTATTATATGAAATACCTGTACCCGCAGATATTGCTCCTCGAGCATCTGCGTCAGCATATTGAGCGGCTGCTGTAAGAACTAACTTACCGTCAGCTCCATCAGCAACAGTAATATTACCATGGCCTGAATGAGAAAGAATAGTGTCTACGCGTGTATCTACACGGGCATCTGTAAAGTATAAGTTAGTTCCTTCACTAAGGTTTGAAGTCGATTTGGCAGAAAAGCCTGCATCTACTCTTGCATCTGCTCTGGCCTGAGTATAGTATAGATTCGTATTTTCTGTGATTCCAGAGGTATTCAGGGTTATATTTGCAGAGCCGTTAAAAGAAGTACCAGAAATAGTACGGGCATTTGCTAAAATAGTAGCAGTAGCTGCATTACCACTTAAAGTTGCTGTGATTGTACCTGCTGAGAAGTTTCCTGAACCATCTCGAACTACAAGTTTGCTTGCAGTATTGGCACTCGCCGCACCATCAATAACATTAGTATAGTATTGACCACCAATAGCAACGACACCTGTAGTGCCATCAGGGTGTCCAATAAATAGCTTATTACTATCTGACTTGCCTGAATAAGCTAGTTCACCTGCGGAAAGGGTTGAAGGGGTTGTAGTAGAGGTACTACGTTTAATTCGAATCGTTTGAGCCATTTGGGATCTCCGAGATTAGCCTTAAAAGGCTCCTGCGTCAAGCGTGTCTGAGTCTCCACCAGCTGAACCTACCATTATAGGCACCCACTGGAACACTCCACCACTTGTTTCGCGATATATTTTTAATTCATTGTCGTCAGGGTCGTACCAAGTATCTCCTTCCTGGACATTTGTACCTGTAGGAGTTTCCGTCGTACGAAAATTTTGATCTGCTACCTGCTCTAGGGCTGCCTGCAAGTTTGTTGCTGTTACTGGTCCATGAGGGTTAAATGCAATACCGGAAGCACTTGTTAAGCCAATAGCAATGCCCCTAGCCTCTACTAAAGTAATATTTGTACTAATATCTAACGATACAGACTCTGCCGAAGAGTCTGTAATAGTCGTAGTAAGATCAGATACAGCAATATTAGTAGACACTATCGTGTAACTCCTTGATTAAGGGTAACTGAACCTTGCAATAGTTTTTGTACAACAGCATCACCTGCTGTAAAAATCTCTAAATCATATTGATAACTGCCTGCAGATATCTCATTCGAAGTAGCATTTGACAAACTCAGCTGAATTTTACCGTTTGCGGGGACAGGAATACTGCACGTAAACGTGCCCGTTAAAGTACTTGAAGACTTAGTCGGTCTTAGCTGAGCGCGCGCAGAGTACCCGGTCAGGTCTTTCACTGTTCCGGATTCAGATACTGTAAACTCTAACGCAAAGTCGGACCCTTGGTCGATGATTAGGTTGTAGCGGGCTGCTTTCATATGATTTCCTCCATTACAGAATTATATCTAAGTTGACATTCTATGTCAAGAATTATTTTTAAGGTGGTATGGCTAGAGCGGGTCTAGCCATGCGTACTGCACATCTTCTCCCTCTTTAGGGGTTGCTACAAAAAAGTAAAGCACAGTCTCGTCTCCTGCCTTACTCTGCCTCAGGCTCTCTATAGCAACATTGGAGGCCGGGGAGCCTCCTGTTGTAATTGTTTGATGTATTACATCCACACCATCTGTCGTTGTGTAACCTATCTTAATAATCATTATACTATACTCTCCAAACTGAATGATCCGATGCCTACATCAATAGTATAGCTAGTAGGGATCACAATTTCATTTTTTATGCGAACTCTAAAATCGGTCGCGGTTGTTGTTTTCGGTAAAGTCATGTTTAGCGTGTGTTGAAAAGACTTAACAGTACCAGTTACATGGTCGGCACAATGAATGGTACTATAAGTTGAGTTAAAGTATGTACCAGTCACCCACGCTCCTGCACTCTGAAAAAATCCTTCACTATAGTATAGATCCTCTCCTGCAGAATACGTTATAGAAGCGTCTGTATGCACAATATAAGTTCTATTAGTTGCTGAGTCATACCAGGCGGCTATTAGCTCTCCTTGAGTACCAGACCCAGTAGTATTTTTGCCCAAGGCCCCACTAGTTCCCAGCTTGTTTAAAACATTGCCTGAAATATATACTTCTTCTAGTGACAACCCTCTGCCGAGACCGTCTGCAACTACTTCTCCTATCAAAACGCCTGTTGCAGCTTTGGACTTTCTCTCAAGCGTTACACTGAATTTCATAGTTTGAGTGCTTCCAGTGTTGTTAGAGGCCGTACCGGTTATAACCCCAGTTATTTTTGGGGCTTTTGCCACTGAAGCAGGAGCGGGCAGGCTAAACTCGTGAATAGTCTTACTTGTATTTAAGGTACTAGGGACGGTGTGGTCTCCTGAAGAGTATCCTACAAATGTTGTCATGTACTCTTCACTAAAATCACCTGACAGCTTATCTACAGTAAGAGAGCCTGCTGTCAGCTCGCCTGCGAAAGTACCTGTAGCACCAGTAATACTACCGGAGAAAGTACCAGACGTGGCGTTCAAGTTACCTGCCATATCTACTCGGAAAGGCGCACTTGCGAAAGTAGTATTACCAAGAGACAACCCGTCTGAAGTAACTTTTAAAACGCTGCCATTTTCTCCTCCTAACTGAATAGGCGTATCAGAAGTTCCAGCCATTGTAGACCCAGGGAGCCTGTAGAGATTACGCATTTGTGCATTTGAAATTGGATCATTAAAAAACTTAATCTCAGTAAACTGACCTACAAATTTATTAACTACCGAGGGTGATGCCTCTGTATTTACACCAAAAACAATAGGACGAGCATTATCTGTAAGGGGCGTATACCCTGTTTTATTAAATATCTCTTCACCGTCTAAGAAGAACTTGAAATTAGTTCCATCATATACAATACCTGCATGGTGCCATTGATTTAACGTTATTGCATTAGTCTTAACTACTGCTGCTCCAGTACCTGTAGCTTGGAGCTTCAGATTTTGAACACCATCAGCTGCTTCGTTCTGGCCCATGTACATAGCCCAATGGTTGTTATTATCTCGAGTAAGTAGTCTAGCATTACCACTGCCGCTACTAGAGGTGGACTTAAACCAATAACTAGCAGAGAAGCCTCCGGACTCAAGTGCATCAGCTTGTGAGTCTGACAAAAGTAACATACCATCATCGTTTACAAGGCTGTTACCAACAGGAGATTGTGTAGAAACAGTAGGAGCTGTTCCAATGACTTCTCCGTGCACTCCTGCAACAGTTTCTGTTATATAATTACCATTAACACTATTAGAGGGCCAGTAGTACGCTAAGGCACTATCGTCTGACTCTATAACTGTTTTAATGCTTGTATTTATAGTATTCAAAGGAGTATGTACAAAACCTCCACTATCCTTATGAACGCTGCTGATAATAACATCATTAACAGTATCTATTCTAATATTTGGTATTCTGATCGATGCGCTAGATACCGAGAAGGTTTCGTGCGCTTTATCTAACTGTAGCAAAGTGTTGCTTTGTATACTAACTACTCTGCCCAATACGAGAGGGTTGTCTCCTGCTCCTCCAGCTACCAAATCCCCTACCTCTAGTTCAGTTGTAAATGCAGTGCCTGAGCCGAAACAGTAAGAAGACCCTGCCGCTTTAGATATAGTACCGCTTAAATCAGAGCCCCACCGATCTGTAGCATTGCCTGTTCCTGCATCATACCAATACTGCACTCCATGAGTCGTATCATCATAAAGCTTAACCAGCTTTAAGCGATCAGACGAATCTGAAGAATCTAAAAGAATATAGTATAGACTTGATTCAAAAACACTTCCGTCTCCTGGTGTAAAAGTAATTACCGGAAGGTCTGAGCAATCTTGTTGCCACAAAGCCGCTGTGGAAGAGTTGTTTGTAATAGTAAGAGCATTGCCTCCAGGCTTCATAGTGTAGACATAATCTTCAAATTGATATAACCCCGAGAGATCTACGAAACTACCTACATCTATGGTTCCTCCAACTATCACACCATATGGATAGCGTTGCGCTTTAGCCGAGTATTTACCCACCCCTGTCGTGGTAATTAACGTTGGCTTAGATTTATTATCAAGAGTATTTAGAGTTCTTAAAGCAAAGTTAATAGTGCCTTCAGGTATTCCAGAAAAAGAAGCACTCCTAACATCCTTACCAAATCTCATAGGAGAACGAGTCCCCGGAATATCATGGTGAAGCTCATAGCCTGACAGAAACTCATAATAATTAGAAGCGCCTCCATCAAGTGTTGTTTGTGTATTCCCAGTGGCGGGTGCATCAGATTCTGCAACAGTCGAAGAAGTAGCTAGTGTAGCAGGAGGAGCCCAGAAGAGTTGTACTGTTTGTCCTGCTTGCTCACTGGAAGGGGATATAGTGCTATAAAAGTTAGAAACTTTCGGCACAACATCCGTGGAAGTAATTCTAGGTAATACAGGGTCTGCAATATACGTTGTGAAGTCTGTTTCAATGGCAGAAAACTTTTCATCGTAATGTGCGACAGCAATTATCTCATAAGTATTTTTCTCCGATTCATTTACAGCCAAAATCTTATAAGCCTGAGCGGAGCTTGCAACAGTTGCTCCACTGTTGTCTGTCTCTTCAAGTACCCATATGTGTGATTTAGTTACTGCCCCTGTGAAAGCTTCGCTAACAGTTAGTGCTTCTATACCTGAGCCTGCGCTAGTAGTAACAGTTCTCTGCTCTACAGTAGTATAGTCTGACCATGTCAATAAAAGTGCATCTGTTCCGTCTGCTGTTGCTTTTGCGTTTACAGAATCTGCTTCACTGTCTATAGCTTGGAGAGTATAAGTACCGTCTCCATTACTATCTATGAAGGCACTTTTGATTAAATCTCCTCGAACATAATCGACAGAGTTAATTGTTGCACTATCCTGTGCAAGAAAAGCAGAAGGCTCTATAAAAACTACGCTTAGCTTATAAGTAGAGTTTGCAATCAAAGCAAGAGGTGCATCAAGGGATACCGTATTATTTGTATATGAGATCTGTTGGTCATTGTAGACCCGTAGAGTAGAATCTAAGCGTCCTGACCAAGGCTGTACAGAAGTATATTCGCCTGCAATAGCAGCGCCTTGTAGACCGTAGCCTCCTAAGTTAGCGCCTCCCCAGGCATTTGCTTCTACTCCTGACGCGTCTGTAGTTGTTGCATCTATTATGAGGCGCCCATCAATCCATAGACGTCCTCTACCCGGAGCCGCAGGGTACGCCTCCCATATAACTGTATGGAGGCCTCCGTCAAATTCAGGAATAGTGCTGATCGCTACCTTTTCACAAATTGCTAAACCAGAGGTAGCTTGTGTGGTCGAACTGCCCTCACTAAATCTATATACTAGCTGAGGCGTTCCACTGTTCTCCAGCACGCCTACAAATATTCCTCGACCAGTGCCGCCTTTTTCAAATAAGCACTCATTTTGAGTGAATGTGGCAGGGAGTACAACATCACAGGCCATAACAACAGGATCATCATAGTCGGTGTTAGCCAGCCCCGTAGCTTGCTCAGCGATAGTGCCTGCAGGGAAGGTCTGAGATAGAGTAAGTGCCTTTTCCATGTTATTAGACAATCTGCCACTATACCTTACATTATTTTTATCTGCGTCTTGTACATTTACAACGTCTCCAGGGAATAAGTAAGCCCCGTTTAAGCCTGTTGCAAACTTTACCAACTCTGTCTGATTGGCGGCAGTCCATAGCTTCCATCTACCGTAACGAAGAGCCTGGCCCTGAGAGGCACAGCCAAATGCAGCAGCATCCTGGCTTATAATTTTACCTGTTTTAGCAATATTAGCTCTGTCTTCTACAAGCAGCGGCTCTAACTTATAATCGTTGTCTGGATTATTCCAGCTTACAACTACTTGGTTAACCCTAGTTTTACTACCAGTACCTTCATAGTTAAAGCTTCCATCTATAACATTACTTTTTGAAAAGTTATATACCGGGCCACTAGGCGCATCTTGTATAGCTGTTATTTGTCCATCTATAAAGTACAGTAGTGAACGAAATGTGGTCATCATATCTTTTAAGATCTTGAATGCGTCAGCTTGTTTTGTAAGGAATATATTAGAAGTAAAACGAGGTTCATAGCCGCCCTTACCATCTAGTACTAACTCATCGCAGTATCTGCCTATTCTATACAGTTGATAAATGTCAATATCGCTCTTTGAAAGAAAATCTCCAAGCCCATATCTATTGTTTACAAGTATATCATAAAACACCCAGGCAGGGTTATTTGTATACACCAAAGTATCTCGGAAAGAACCGTCCCAGTCTTGATAATCGCTTTGAACTACGCCATTACTATCTCTAGTATAGACTGCCTGATTTGTCCCGTTCTCCTCTCTTGTTACATAGTTAGAAGGCACTCGTACCATAGCGCCTCTAAGATGGTAGGATCTTTTGGGCATATTTTGAAATTCTTTTGAACTGAAACTTACTTTTGACATCGCCGAGTAAGGGTGGCTCAACTTCTCCTTAATTATAGCAGTTGTAGAGGATAAAGAAGCCAAGGTTTGATTTTGCCAATCCTTTTTTCTAATACCATTTTGATCGTGTCCATCATTCTGGTGATCTGTTTGTCTGCTGATTATAAACTTAAAATCAGACAGAGGCTGGTATTGGGCCATATCGACTACTATATTAAAAGATAAAGCACTTTTACTTTTGGCCGTATGAATTAAGTTATCAAATAGGGCAAACTTCGGATCAAAGTCACTCTCGCCAGGTCTTTTTATAGCAAGCTCAACCAAATACTTAACACCCGTGTGTTTCTCATCACCACCTCCGTCAAGAGCATAAAGAGAGGCGTACTTCCAAGTTATACGAGCTTCGTCGATTTCTCGCAACTGTGAGGAGGTAAGATTAAAACCAGACGCTGACCCTCCAATTAACTCCTTAGGAGCTTGGGCGCCACTCCCTTGATCATCGCTATACCCTGTGGTCCACTCTATATTACCTCCCGCACTGGGGGTGTTTGATATAGCTGTGGAGCCTTCGCCGCCTTGTCCTGTAAAAGGCGTCTGATCTCTGGTGCCTGCTCTGAACTGCGTCTGTACTCCTCCGTAAGTAGTCAGAAGAGTGTCTTGAACGTTGGCTATATCATTTTTCAGCCCTCCAGTAACATCAAAGCTATAACTACCTGAAGTATCTGCCCAAGCATCAGCAAGTGTTAGGGTTTTGTTGTTAATACTGGCAATTTCTACACTTCTATCAACAAATAATTTATAACTCCCAAGTGCCATTTCAAAACCTGAGTTAACTTTGCCACTTCCCGGCAAGAAGAATGCACTTGATTGATTTCCACTACCCCCAGATGTAGTGTAGGTTAGCCAGCCTGCTATAGGAATTCTGAGATCTTCGCTGTCTTTTGCTGTTGGTACTAGGGTGGCGGCTACATAAGAAGCGGGGCTATATCTTTGGGCGCGGGTAGTAAAATAGTTGGCGAGTATTGAGCTCGCTCCTCCGTCTACATCCAATTGTCGAGTGTTTCTGGGCCGGCCTCGTACCGCGCCGCTTAGTCGGGAAACTGTAACCGCTATAGGGCCTGCTATTTCTTTTACTATTAGGTACTTCTTTCCTTCCGCCTCTAATATCAAGTCATCAGGCGCATTACTACTAAGTGTGGCGGTTGTAGATCCATTAGTAAGAGCCACACTTATAGGCCCGTCTGCAGTGGTTAGGGTAGTTTCTGTATCCGGAACAGCTCTATCATCATTTAAGAAAATAGAGAAAGGCCCATCTACTAAACCCTGAATAGGCCCCTCGCATATAAGGTCTGTTACAGTTAAGGTCTGTCGAGACTGACCCGTCAGGCTCCGCCCCATGAAGATTGGGTTATCGTCGGGGCCTGGGTTATAAAAATCTCCTGGTATGTGAATAGTCGGTGCGTCTTGGATAGGCATTAGATGAATTCCTCTTGTAGTTCTGAATCTAGTATAGATATGTTATTGTTTGAGTCAATAGTTACGTTATTATTACGATACACCCCGTTTATTACGTCTAAGGCTATGGGCCTACCGGGTACTCTAAGCTCTCCATATAGTATCGGAACTGGATCTCCTTCAACAATTGTTTGAGTAGATCCTTGATACATATAATTTGTGGGGCTGTCTGAATCCACTGCTGGATCAGGGGCCAGCAGCTGTCCTATGCCTTGCAGGGCTAAGTTAGCTGCAAGACTTATTCCCATCATCTGCATACCTGAAAAAGTAGCACCCATGCCAGCAGACATAGTAGCACCGAAGCCTGATGCTGCGCCGGGCGTTAAGGCGAGCTGTGCTGCACCTGCGGTATATATTACAAGTACTGCTAGAGCAATCGCGGCTAGAATCTTGCCCATACCGCTCTTGGAGCCTGCGGGTATGGCTGTAATGGTAACATCACCCTCTTTTAAAGGAGTTAGTAAATCCTCCTCTGCTACTGACTCTCCTGCCATGTCAATTGTAAAGCCCACATTCTTATCTATAGACTCTAATAAGTACTGTTTAAACTCAGGTCTATTTGCGTTTATACATTTTAATATGCTTTGATGAGAGTCTGCATTTACATAAAAGACCTCTCCAAACTTCTCTTTAAGCTCTCCAGCTAGGGTAACTTTACGACGCATAACGATATACTCCAATTATATGTTTTTTCCAGAAAGGGTAGATATTCTCTCTGCAAGATATTCTGTTTTGTGCGTGATGATATATTAGATCATCACCTAAATATACTCCACAATGGTTACCTACTGTGGATCTGATTGCAAAAATGATTAGGTCACCTTTTTGCATATTACCTTCAATTTTCTTAAAGCCCCAAGTACTAATATAGTCTTCTGTAAAGTAATCTAAACCTTTTTCCCACCAGTCGTCTTCGAAAGGTATTCTTTTTGGTAAGTCAATTCCCTGGGCTTTATAGTAATCTATGCCTGCGTCTAGACAGTCCGAAACACCAAACTCATAGTCCCTACCATAAAGAGGTTTTGAAACACTCTCAGGCTCTAGGGTATGCAACTCCATTTCTGGATAACTAAAGATATAGTAAGGCACTCCTGTTGCATTACAATAATTTATATCTGAA
>Ga0206129_10007342_pt1 | contig 10890 bp, 4 predicted proteins | sample Helgoland_Spring_8_FD_148616 | JGI IMG/M metagenome (GOLD analysis project Ga0206129, IMG submission 148616) | Pelagic subsurface seawater microbial communities from Kabeltonne, Helgoland, North Sea - Helgoland_Spring_Bloom_20160502_2 | ecosystem: Environmental > Aquatic > Marine > Epipelagic ...
GAAGTATCCAGTACTGACCAATGCGTGTGACGCTGAGTATACAGTAGCACTCAACTGGTTAAAGTATATAGGATGCGTATTCATTAAGAGACATGACACATGGGGTGTTGGTAACAAACCCTTTTTAGAATTTGTGAGGATATAAAATGGATCCGATGACCATGATGACAATTGCTAGCGGTGTTAGCAGTTTTCTAGGGGCAAAACAACAAGCCAAAATAGATGAAGCTAGGTATCAACAGAATAGAATTAATGCTGCTGAAGCACGTGACTTAAAGATACAAAGCTTAAACAAGCGAGCTATTCAAGAGTCAGAAGCAGCAGCAGGACAACGCTTAGACCTAGCTATCAGAGCTTTAGAAACAGAAGGCGCACAGACCGTGGCTGCTGGTGAAGCTGGGGTATCAGGTAACTCTGTAGACTTACAAAAAAAGATGACCACAGCACGTAGATTACGTGGTACTGATGTTATTAACTCTAACGTAAATCAAATCCTAGATGCTATTGATGACCAGAAGGTAGGATATAACACAGAAGCGTTAAACCGTATTAACTCTATGCCACGTGGTCAAGAGCCTAGCTTTCTTAAGGCTGTAATTAGTACTGCCGCTAGTGCTTATAGTACAGAACTTAACGTAGCTGGTAGAGAATCAGGTAGCTTCTTGGCTAGCATAGGACTAGAAGGTAAAAATCCTATTAGTAGTTATGATCCTAGTGCCATTGGACAACCTTTTACTATGTTTCCACAGGAGTAACACATGGCAAAGCAAAGAGTACAGGTAGCAAAACTTAATGCTCCTACACAAGCTAACCTTCAAGGTGGTACTGCTCCTGTTGTTGAAACAATGCGAGTGTTAGCCCCAGATCAAACCCCTGAAAACCCTTTAAGCCAGTTTATTTCTGCTATTGCTCCTGCTATGGAAGCGGATGCTACTGATCGTAGGATTAAACGTCTTAAAAGAGAACAGGAAATCCAAAACGGTATTAGAGCAAAGAAAGAGAACCAACTAGAACAAGCACGTATCTCTCTTATTGGTGATCTTACTCTAGAATATGCAAAGAATGAGACAACTAATCTAGACATGGGCGAAGCTGCCTACCTAGAAAAACGTAAAAAAGCTTATGCTCCTTACCTTGATAAACTAAGGTCTACTGATCTTGAACCAGAATTAATTGATGCCCTTGAGGGTGACTTAGCACTAGCTGACGTTACCTTTATGAAAACTAAGTACGCTCCTTCTAAAGTACAGCGTAACTATGACCAACTAGATGAGGGTTTTAAAAACACACTTTTACTTATCAATCAACAAGTACAAGATGGGGGACTTACATTAGAAGGTGGGGTAGAGCAAATTGCTGCTGTACGTCAAAGCTTCTTAGAGGCTCATCCAGAACGCTATGATGATGCTAAGATTAACGATGAAATGGTAAAGCTGGCTGATATAGATACGGCTGATCCTAACAGAGTTAACAGTCCTCTTGTAGCTTACTTAGCTGGTCCTGAGTCTAAGAACCAACTTAATGTTGAACGTAATCGTGAAGTTGGTGCAAAGATTGCATCACGCCAAGCAAAAGCTGCAAATACTAATAAAACTGCTTTACAAAAATTAGCAGCTTCAAAGTATGCTAAGAACTTAGCTAAACTAGCTATTGATGGTGATTTCAAAAATCTTAACTTTGATACAGATACTACGGCTACTATAGATGGTGTTACCTTTACAACAAAATTTGGTAAAGCTGACATTCTTGTACATTTAGAAGGCATGGCAGCGGCTGAGATAGAAGCATTAAAGTCAAAACCAGCAGAGGGTGAGCAAGCTGTAGCTATTAAAGAAGCTATTATAGCTTCAGCTAAACGCAGACACTTTGCTGCCTATGCTGCTGTTGGTGGTAAACCCCCAGAAGTCTCAGCAGCCCTACGAGATGCTAAAGCAATCTGGCAGGGTGATATGAACCAGTTTGATATGATTGCTGGTGAAAAAGTCTTCGGTAATCTTATGACATCTGAGAAAGCATTTAACCAACTTGCAGAAGTTGAAGACTACTTAGGATCAGAAGGTATCTCTCAAATGTTTGAGGGTGACAAAAAGTCACTGGAAATGTATCGCACTATTAAGAGTGCTATGCAAGCTAACAAGACCTTTAAAGAAGCTATAGATATGGCACAGAGGTTTGACATTGATACCACACCTAAGATTAATATTACCACTGACGATCTTTCGGCAGAAATTGATCCGTCTGGACCTACTGGTTGGTTTACATTTACTAATCTGGAAGAAACAGCAAACTTATCAGTACTAAGCACAGATGCAGAAAACTTAGCTAGAATTAAGAAATCAACCAATCCCTTGATTTCAGAGGAAGATGCTAAGAGTTCTGCTATTAAAGAAGTAGCTGCTGATTATAAAGCTATGACTATGCCTGATGGAACATTGATGGCTATCAAAGCAGAGAGTGGGTCACATCAGGAATTACAATTAAATGCTGCTGAACAAGCTCTAAAAGATGCTATGCAAAATAAAGAGTTTGTAGCTGCTGTAAGTAAGATGTACAACTACTCGCCACGTCTTATACCTACGTCTGTCTTAGGCGTTGAGAGTGTAAAACAAGTAGGTGGGTTTAGTTTACTTGTTCAGAATGATCCGACTAATGCTAATCAACTACAAGTCTATGCAGTTGGTACAGGCTCTCAGGGTAAGATTAGCACAACTGCTGCTCAGTATCCATTAGGTACAATTGACTTAACAACAATAGCTACTCAGCAAAAGTTTAAGTTTATTGACGATGCTATTGGTAATTACCAACAAACAGTTGCACCTATTGTTGAGTCTACACCTGAAGATGACATTGAGCTAAACTATACACCTACTGTTACTAAGCCTCTTGTTGAAATGACCTTTGATGATTTCATGGAAACTGACACAGCTAAGGACATTAAGAAAGCTTTCTCATTAGATAATGATATCTTACAAACTATGTGGAAAGCTAATGTAGAGCTTGGTAAAGATATGGTAGGTTTTGCTGGCGATGCTTTAGACTTAGGTGGTGAGTTGTTAAACAACGTCTTTGGTAGTACAGAAGCAGGTGCAGCAGAAACAGGCACAGGTTCGCTTTCTTTATATAAAGGTACAGGAACTATTCCTAAAGAATGGGGAACAAGTACAGAAACTATTACAACTAACATGTTAATAGCCGAAGAACAAGGAGACTTACCTTTCCAAAGTAAACCTTACAAGGATGGTGATGACCAATCTATCGGCTATGGCTTTTATCTAAAAAGTCTAGAGCCTGATGAATTAGCCCTTATAGCTAATAAAGATAAAAGTGGTAAACCCATTTCAATTACAAAAGCAGAAGCAGATAAAATACTGGCTATTAAACAAAAAAAGATAGGCACTAAGTTAGGTCAAAAAGTAAAAGGCTTTAATACCTTTACTCCAGCACAACAAGCTTCCTTGATTGGCATGAGTTATCAATTAGGAATAGATAATGTGTTTTCTAAGTTTACAAAGTTTTCTAAATCTTTACAAACCGCTGCTAAATTACCAGTTAATTCTAAACAACGTAAGGAAGAAATACTGAACGCAATAGATCATATGCTATATAATTATGATGAAAAAGGTAATATGACTGGTGAAACTGCATGGCATAAACAAACTCCTCAGCGAGTTTATAGGATGGCTAAGTTATTAATGTCTCAATAATAAGGATACAGCATGGCTGACAATACTTTTGAGAATACTCTAGAAGAGATGGGGTTTGGGGGAATGTCTCCCGCCCCTACCACTGGTAGATTTACCAATCTTGAAATGGAAAAAGCAGCCAAGCAAGCAAAAGAAGAAGCAACAGGATTTCTAAGTGGTTATGCTAGACAACAGTTTACCGAAGGTACTGCCTTGTCTACATTCAGGCTGCTTAGTTCCTTTCCTGAAGAGGATACTCCTTTTACTACTGATGTGGCTAAAGAACTTACAACTGGTATCTTTGATAAAGACCTTGTTAAAAAGGTCATAGATGCTGGAATAAATAAAGGCACTGCTGCTGCACGTAAAGTATCCCATGAGATTAAACTAGTTGATGATGAACGTAAAAGGTCAGCAGCAGGTGATACTTCTTACTTTATGGGTAGTATGGCAGGTTATTTCTTAGACCCTGTGGATACTGCTGTAGCTTATGGAACAGCAACTGCTGTCGCTGCACTACAGCCTCAGTTTGCTCCTGTAACTGGCCCTGCTACTTTTGTAGGTGTTAAAGGTTACAATGTTTTTAGCAAAATGAGTGCTAACAGAAAGTGGTTAGCTGGTTCTTTTGGCATTGGTGCAGCAGAACAAGCAGGTCTTGAACTACTACGCGCACAAACTGTGCATCAAGTTAGTGGTAATGATGTTATGCTTGCTGCTGCTGTTGGTGGTACTGTAAATGCTGGTGTTAGTAAGTATGCTGCTTACTCATCAAAAAGGCAGCAGATACTAGCAGCTTCTCAACGTAGAGCTAATGGTGAACAACTATCTCCACAGGATGAAGCTATCCTAAAGACAGCTACTGATGAACAACTAGCTCAACATTTTATTGATATTGCACATCGTAATGATGACTTTAACACAGGCGCAGATCAGGCTGTTGATATAGGAGAGAGTACTACAGCAGGGGTATCTAGAAAAGATATCACTGAGATGACACAAGAAGAGATTGAAGCTACACCTCTGCAACGTGGTTTACGTGCTTTGGTAAAGCCTAGAGGACTTGTGGCATCGTTAGCTCCTCTTCTAAACTCATCAGATGGACTTACTCGCTGGTTGGGCAGAGGATTAGCTCTTGATAGTCTAGGTGTTAAGGGTGGTGTAGATGTAGTAGGTAGTAATGCACTTGAAACACGTGACATGATTATCACTACTACACTACTGCCTGATGCTATAGAACTAACAAATCTTTACAAAGCTCTTGGAAAGCAAACAGGGTTAAGAACAAATCAATTAGAAGAATTAGTTGGCGATTACATGCGTAAGCCCGATCCCAATGCTCCACCAGAAATAAAGCGCATTGCTCAGATTTACTCAGCAGGTATGGATAAAGTAGCTCAAATGGCTATTGATTCTAATGCTGCTGGATGGATTCCTGAGATGATGGGTAACATTCAAAACTATCTTCCACGTAAAGCTAATAGAACTAATGTAGCTGTCTATAGGCAGGGTACAAAAGAGCAATCAGCTTTGCTTCCTGATGTTGATGGTGATTTAAATCCTGCCTTTGTTGACTTAGTTGAGGGTGCTATCAGAAGCGAACAGAAAACTATTGTCAAAGATGTTACAAAGTCTTTAACATCGGCAGGTAAAAAGAATGTAAACATGCAAGCTGTTGATAACTTCATTAGAGCTATGTCACGTGGCTATGCTAAAGCTTTCTTTACTCCTACTGGTAATGAGTTTCGTAAGCTTGGTGACGGTATGGCTGATATAGATGATACTAAAGCAGCCTTAAAAGCAGCAGGTATTGACGAAGCTGATATTGAGATTATGCTTGATGTTCTTTCCAAAAGGCTCCCTATTAAGGGACACCCACGTACTAAACATCGTATGCGTCTTGATGAGAACTTTGAACTGCCAGTAACAGGTGCAGATGGTAGAGTATTTACCTTACGCATGTCTGACTTGTTAGATCGTAACGCACGTAACTTGTATGAAAGCTATTTATTTCAGGTAGCAGGTGCTACAGGGTTGGCACGTAATGGTATTAATACTAATACTATTGGCTCTAACTTTGAAACATTGTTAAGCAAGTTACCTAAAGGAACACCTGATGCTGATAATGCTCGTAAGCAGTTAGACTTTTTGTATAAGAGTGTGACAGGGCGTATTGCATATGATAGCGATCTATCTCCTTTAACACAGCGTAACTTAGCACGTGTGCGTGAGTATGGCTTTATTGCTAACATGGGCATGTCAGGCATGTCAGCCGTGATGGAGTTTTCTAACGTAGTCTTTGAGACTTCTTTTGAAACTCTGTTAAAGACTGCCCCACAGTTTAAGAACCTTATCATTGATGCCAGCACAGGTCAGCTAAAGAATAGAGCAGCCCATGAAATGATGGTAGCTACTGGTACAGGTGGTGATGGTATTCTAACTAAAGTTACATCACAACGTAACAGACTAGAGGGTGGTATTGCAGAGGGTGAAGACTTCCTTGGCTCTGGTGAGGTAACTAGACTTGATGAAGCCTTAGGTAAGGCACGTATCTTTGTGTCTATTGCTTCAGGTCTTCAGGGTGTAACAGATATCTTACGCAGATTATCTATCTATAACTTTGCCACAGAAGTAGCTATGAAAGCTAAACGTAATGAGATAGCCTTCTCTGCTATTAAGCGTGAGCAAATGGGTATCACTGATGTCATGGCTTTAGAGATCAATAAGCAGATCAGAAAACATGCTGAGTTTACAGATGATGACACACTAGACTATCTTAATCTTGACGCTTGGGATAAGACACTTGAAGGTCAGGCAGCTAAGAATGTATTCCTACGTGCTGCTAGAAGAGAAGCTACGCAGTCAGTACAGGAAGTGAACAATGGCTCTGTTAGCTACTGGTTACGTAGTGAGGTAGGCAAGAGCCTATTTCAGTTCTTATCCTTCCCTATGGCTTCTATGGAACAGCAAGCAGGACGCTTGGCTGTACGTGCAGCTAATGGAGATGCTGTAGATGTTGCCAAAATTTTGACATCTGCTGCTGCGTTAGGTACTCTTATGTATATCTCGCGTTCTCATATTAATTCATTAGGCCGTAGCGATAGAGAAGAGTACATGAAAAAGCGTATGGAAGCTGGGAATCTAGCTTTTGGTGCGTTAAGTCAGATTGGTGCTGCTTCTATGTTTGGCTTTATTTATGAAGCTACAACAGGTGCTATGGATGGATCAACTAAATCTATCACACCAGCAGCCGCTGGTATGTTTTTAGGGCTTGCTTCTGGCGTAAAAGACTTAGGACAAGCTATTGGTGGTAATGACCTAACAGAAACAGAGATGCGTAGTTTACTCCGGCTACTGCCTTACTCTTCACTTTATGGAGCAAGACAGATACTTAACGCTACCGCAAGCCTAGTAGATTAAAAGGAAAACAAATGGCTTTATCATATCAAAACTATACAGGGGATAATGCGACTACGCAGTTCTCAATCCCCTTTACATATCAGGACACTGCTGAAATCAGTGTAACCGTTGACGGTGTGGCTGAGACAGGTCTAACTTTTCCTTCTAGCTCTACTGTACAACTAACCTCTGCCCCTGCTACTGGTACGCTAGTACAGGTTCGCCGTAGTACAGACCTTACAGCACGTGCAGTGGACTTTGCGTCTGGCTCAGTGTTGACTGAGGAAGACTTGGATGACTCAGCTATTCAGGTCTTTCACGCAGCCCAAGAGTCAGCAGACCGTTCAGCAGATGCTATTGCTTTGGATACTGACAACAAATGGGATGCACAGGGTAACGTCATTAAGAACGTAGGCACACCTATTGCTAACACTGATGCAGCTACTAAGGCTTACGCTGACGGTATCTCATCAGCAGCAGCTAGTGCAGCGGTGATAGCAGCTAACGCAGCCGTTACAGCGGCTACAGGGGCTATTATCCCTGATGCTACTAAGATTGTATTGCACCCTATTAACACGCAGTACACTCTTAGTGATGGTATTACTACTGACTACTCAGCTAAACACTATGCTAACGTAGCCTCAACCAATGCTGGACTAACAGCAGCAGACTTAGTGCTTACTAATGCAGATGTAGTATCAGCTAACGCAGCAGTAACAGCAGCGGAAAACGCACGTGATGTAACACTAGCAGCCTACGATAACTTTGATGATAGGTACTTAGGTGTCTTCACAACTGCCTTAGAGCCTGTAGTAGACAACGATGGTAACGCTCTTCTAGCAGGTAGCCTCTACTTCAACAGCACTGACGGTGCTATGAAGGTCTACACAGGTTCAGCATGGGTAGCAGCCTACGTATCAGGTTCTGGTTTCTTAGCCATAACTGGTGGAACCATGACTGGTGACATCAACTTTGGCGACAACATTAAAACCAACTATGGTTCTGCTGGTCTTGAGATTTACAACAACGGTCTAGATAGTTATGTTCGTAATAACTATGTTGGACGTACTGTAAACCTTGAGGGTGAAGTAGTACGTGTGGGTAATACTACAGGTGTTACATATGTTGAGGGTACTAACGCAGGTGCAGTAGACCTTTACCATGATAATATTAAGAAGATGGAAACAACTGCTGCTGGTATTACTATCTCAGGTACAGCAGTAGCTACCACAGAGACAGCTAGTGTAACAGGTAGTACAACACCTGACTTAGCAGCTAATCAAAACTTTGTTTACACTCTTACAGGTGACATTACCTTAGTAAATCCAACAACAGAACAGCTAGGACAGTCTGGTTTCTTTGTATTCGTTCAGGATGCAACAGGAAACAGAACAGTCTCTATTGATACTAACTATAAAACTGCTGGTGGGTTAGGTTTACTACTCTCAGCAGACGCTAACGCTGTAGACATTGTGCCATATGTAGTACAAGCCACAGATAACATTCTGCTAGGTACGCCACAGATTGCATTTACATAGGAGAATATTATGAGTACACCTTTAGGTTCATCCCAATGGATGTACAGTAGTGGTGAAGAGGAAGTCACCCAGCAATCCCTCAAGTTCAACGATGACGAAAGCCAGTATCTAAGCTGGACACCGGCTGCTGCTGGCAACCGCAAGACTTGGACTTGGAGTGGCTGGGTCAAGCGTGGGAATTTGGGGTCTTATCAAAGGATTTTACAATCAACAAGCACTTATTCAGACAGTTTGTTATTTAATACAGACGACACTATTATTTTCTGGGGAAGTGATGCAAGCACTTGGAATTTAAACACAAGTGCAAAATTTAGAGATGTGTCTGCTTGGTATCATTTTGTTATTTCGGTGGACACTACACAAGCAACTTCATCTGACAGAATAAAGATTTACGTTAATGGTAACTTGCAGTCTTTAAGCACTGCCTCTTATCCATCGCAAAACCTAGATTGTATCATCAACAATACTCAAGCACATTACATTAGCGGAAACTCAGGTTCTAATCAGTTCCTAGACGGCTACCTATCCGACATCCACTTCATTGACGGTCAAGCCCTAGACGCAAGCAGCTTTGGTCAGTTCACCAATAGCTATTGGGAAGCTATAGACTACGCTGGTTCATACGGTACAAACGGTTTCCACCTGACCTTCCAAGATGATGTGGTCAGCGAGGGGTTCAATGCAGTTACCTATCGTGGCAACGGCGGTACGCAAAGCATCAGCGGGTTGGGCTTTTCGCCTGATTTAGTCTGGATTAAAAATAGAAGTTCTGCAAATAGCCATCAACTTGTTGATAGTGTTAGAGGAGCTACTAAACATGTATTTAGCAATACTACGGACCAAGAATATACTTACGCTAATGGTCTTACATCGTTTAATACGGATGGATTTAGTATTGGTAATCTTAATGATGTTAATAATGCAAGTTACAATTATGTAGGTTGGTGCTGGGATGCTGGCAGCGGTTCAGCCGCAAGCAATACTGATGGGTCAATCACCAGTACGGTCAAGGCAAATCCTGACTATGGGTTTAGCATAGGCACATTCACAAAAGGTTCTGGCACAGAAACATTTGGACACGGCCTCACAAGCGCACCGGAACTGCTTATACTGAAGCGGCGTGACAGCACTGGTAGTTGGTTTTCTTATTCGTCTGTAACAGACGCTACTAAATGGATACGTCTAAATGGCACAGATGCAGCGACAACTGGTAGCACATTTTGGAATAATACTGCGCCAACATCATCTGTGGCTACAATCTCAACTGCATATAACTCTGGTGAACAGCTTGTGTTTTATGCGTTCAATTCGGTGGCTGGCTATTCGTCCATCGGGTCATATACTGGCAACGGTAGTTCTAATGGGCCTTTTGTTAACTTGGGATTTCGCCCTGCTTACGTCCTAACAAAACGAGTAGATACGACAGGTGAATGGTGGATAACAGATAGCACAAGATATACATATAACGGAGGCCCTGTGCCTTCATTGTGGACACAAAGTTCTGGTGCTGAAGCAAGTTCTACAGCGTATGGTGTGGATTTCTTAGCCAATGGATTCAAAATTACTACAACGTATGGAGATAAAAACACAAACGGCGGCACCTACATCTATATGGCCTTTGCCGACACACGCGAAGCAGCGTTCTGGAAGGACGTATCTGGTCAGGGCAACCACTGGACACCTAACAACCTAGACTATCGTGACAGCCTGATTGACAGTCCGGCGAATAACTTTGCTACGTTCAATTCCATTCATACCGACAACACAATAACTTTGTCGGAGGGCAATTTAAAAATAGTTCACGGCACTGATAGCGGCGTTGGTACAACTTTTGGGTTCAACCCAAGTGACGCAACAGGTTATTACGCTGAGTTTTATAAAATAGTAGGAAGCTATGGCGAAATAGGAATTGCACCTACAAATATTTCTGATTTAAGTAAGCCAGCTACGGCAGGCAAAAACGGTTATGTTCTTTACTTAAATAGTGGTCAAAAAGCAAATAATGGTTCTTACACGACTTACGGTTCTACTGTTGCTGCGGGAGATATTGTTTCGGTTGCTGTAAAAGATGGAAAAATATGGTGGGGTGTCAACGGTGTTTGGATTGCTGGTGGCGACCCAGAAAACGGAACCAATCCAGCTTTTAGCGGCATATCTGGAGAATACTTCTTTATTCAAGCATATGACACTAATGCTGGAACTGCATTGCAAACAATCGCCAACTTCGGTCAAGACAGCACCTTCTCTGGCGCAACCACCGCTGGCGGCAACAC
>Ga0206129_10007357_pt1 | contig 10878 bp, 17 predicted proteins | sample Helgoland_Spring_8_FD_148616 | JGI IMG/M metagenome (GOLD analysis project Ga0206129, IMG submission 148616) | Pelagic subsurface seawater microbial communities from Kabeltonne, Helgoland, North Sea - Helgoland_Spring_Bloom_20160502_2 | ecosystem: Environmental > Aquatic > Marine > Epipelagic ...
GCGGAGTTTCTAACAGCCAACACATACTAGGTAAGGCAGCAGATTTGCAAGTCAAGGGTATATCACCCGATGAACTCCATAAGGTACTAGATACTTTAGCGGAGTATAATCATGTAATGCAAGGCGGATTAGGGTTATACGATTCGTTTGTTCATTACGATATACGAGGTACCAGAACAAGATGGGACAAAACAACTAAAAAATAAAACAGTATGCCAGCAGCAAAAAAGAAAGCAGCCCCTAAAAAACGGGGTAAAGCACCCTCTCGTAAAAAGTCAGAAGGGAACTACGCTAAAGTAAAAAAGGGCGGAGGAACAGGTAAAAAAGCCGGTGGCGGAATGACCTCCAAAGGCGTTGCGAAGTATCGCAAAGATAATCCCGGTAGTAAGTTAAAGACTGCTGTAACTACACCCCCTTCAAAATTAAAGAAAGGTAGTAAAGCTGCTAAAAGACGCAAATCATTTTGCGCAAGATCTAAAGGCTGGAAGTCAGAAAGAGGATTAGCTGCGCGAAGAAAATGGAACTGTTAATATGAAAAAGAAAAAAGCAAATTGCGGATGCTTCAGTAAATATATGAAGCCCTCGGTTCAAGGGACTAAAGGATCAAAAGGCAGAAATGGTTGGGATGCAAAGCCAGTATTTAGAATAACTAATCCAGGTAGAAGATGAAAAAGACTAAGTCAAAAAAAGATGCTTGTTACTATAAAGTAAAAGGATCGTATAAAGTATTTCCATCAGCTTACGCAAGTGGCGCAATAGCCAAGTGCCGTAAGAATAAGGGCAAGAAGTAATGGCTGTTCGTAAAACCGCTAAAGGTGCATCTTTGAAAAGATGGTTCAAAGAAGAATGGAAAGACGAGAAGGGTAACGCTTGCGGATCTACTAAAAACAAGAAGACTAAAAAATGTAGGCCATCAAAAAGGGTTAGCTCTAAAACGCCTAAGACGTGGAGAGAAATGTCGCCGGCTGAGAAAAAGAAAGCGGTTGCTGAAAAGAAAAGAACTGGGATGGGTAAAAGAACATCGTCTTTAAAACGTAAAAAGAAATAACAGAATAGGACTGTATAAACCTAAAACAAACATAAATAAATAAAAACTAAAAAATTATGGCATTATTAAAACTGACTAACACCGATAACACGCCGTTGGTTATAAACGCAGAGGAGCTTATGGGAATACAGTGTAATACCACTGAAGCTGGAGAGGGATGGTTTGTGTTCACGAGTTCTAAACCTGATTCAAACTTAGGGGCAACGAGCGGTTGCGCCGCTTTTGTTATTGATTCATCGGATTCGGCTTCTGGGCCTATTTTCGCAAATGAAATAAACGAGGCTCTAACAGCTAGCCCAAATGGGCCGATTGTAACCTGCAGAACTACCTCTAAACTTACATCATTCACTTACTCATAAAAAATAAAACCATGAAATATTTAAAATTAACAAATATCGCGAGCAGCTCAAATCCATTTCCACAGGTTATAGGTATGGCAGGATTCTTATCGTTCGTAGAACCAACTAGTCAGTATGGAGTTGCTGTCCGCACTAAAAACAAAGCCGGAAATGTTGGCGGTATATTTATAAGTTTAGATCAGAGCGGTGACGCCCCTACCCTGGCGGACGCTCAACTAATGTATAAAGAATTAAACGAAGCAATTACATCAGCACCTGTGAAGTCAGGTGGCGCTTTAGAAGTTCGCACTACCCATAAAATAGGATCGGTAAGTTTTGGAATATAAAATTCTTGCTTAGTGCATAGGATACCTATAGCTTAATAATTATTAGCTCCGCGGAGTAAAATTCGCGGGGTTTTTATTAAACAAAGAATATGAGCAAAATAATTTCATGGTTAACAGGAGGGCTTATTAAAGAAGTCGGATCTGTAATTGATAGTCTAACGACTACAAAAGAAGAAAAGCTTGAGATTAAAAAACAATTGAAAGTAATTCTTGAAAAAGCAGAGGCTAACGCACAAGCAGAGGTTACCTCAAGATGGAAGTCGGACATGAGTTCGGATAGCTTCCTTTCTAAAAATATTAGGCCAATGGTATTGATATATCTTACCTTTATATTTTCGGTATTAGCATTTGCTGACGGAAATATTGGTCACTTTAAAATAGCAACAGAATATATACCTATATTCCAAACGCTATTAGTTACAGTCTATGGCGCTTACTTTGTGGGTAGATCGTGGGAGAAGAGCAGAAAAATAATGAATAATAAAACAAACAAACAATAATGGGACAATTTGGAAATCAACCAGATTTTGGTACGGAAGCAAAAGCTGTGACAACTAGTGATACTATAAGTTTCGCTACAAGCGTAAGAAGATCTTGCTTATACGTAGGAACTGGAGGAGATGTTAAAGTTATACTATCTGGTGTAACCCAAGCGGACGGCACGCCTCCTACGGCAGCTGAAGCAATACTGTTTAAGAATATTCCTGACGGATCGTTCTTGCCTGTAATAGTAGATCACGTATTACTTACAGATACAACTGCAACTGACATTATAGCAATAAAATAATATGGGACTAGGATTAGGGTTAGGTATCTGGTGGCCTATTCAAACATCAATTATTCCTGGTTTACTAAAACTACTTGAAGCCAGAGCAACATATTACGAGAACGTAACGTGTACAACTGCAATTCTACAAAATTTAGAAAACATAAAATAGTATGCCAAATTTACTTCAGAAAGCATCGATAGTACTAACACCCACCGCTTACGACGACGGCAAGGTATTGTGTGCAAAACCCAGTGAACCCCCTTATGGAGATTTTGACTTCAGTAGGAATTCTGCCGCGACCCGCGTAAATGCTCAAGGGTTAGTTGAAAACGTACAGATACTATCTGGTAATTTAGTGCAAAACGGAGACTTTTCAGAGGAGGGTGTACAAGAAATTTCTAACGGCTCGTTTAGTCAAGAGGGGGTGGAGCAGATTACAAACGGCTCGTTTGATACAGATACTAAATGGACAACAAACACGGGTTGGTCTATTAGTGGTGGAAGTGCTAATTGTGATGGTACACAAAGCGGTAATTCAGATTTAAAACAACAAGGCGGTATTTTTGGGGCAACTATTGATTTTGTAGTAGGTAAAACATACAAGGTTAATTTTGATATAGTTGTAACAAGTGGTGCTATTACATACGTAGAGGTTGCAAGTGGTTATGATTATAACGATATTACAACAAGTGGAAACCACACAACATACATAACGGCAGTATCTACAAATGATAGATTTTCAATAACGGCAAATCCAGATTTCATAGGCTCAATAGACAACGTTTCAGTACGTGAGGTCGGTCAAGATTGGGTTTTGGGTGGTAGTGGTTTAAATACTCCAACTATTGGGAGTAATTCAGCAACAATAACATCAGTTGATAGTAATTCATATATACAACAAAATAGTGTTCTTACAAGTGGGAAAAGCTATAAAATTAGTTATGAAATTCTTTCTTCAAGCGGAAGTAGTGTTTTAAAAATGATTAGTTCTCTTGGTTTAGCAACAATACCAACGACAGTAGGAACGCATACTGTTTACGGAACTGCAACAACTACTACTTTTTATATTGAAAGAGCGGTAATTGGTATGAATGCCACTATTACAAACATCTCGGTTAAAGAGGTGTTACAAGATTGGAGTGTTGAAGATTATGGAGCAGTAAGTCCAAGTGCAGTTATTACACCAAATACAGAGGGTGTGAAATTAGAGAAAACAGTTAGTGCAGATTGGAGAAGTAGCTTTTTAGTACAACCAATTTCTTACACAAACGGCAGTCAATATAAGGTTACATTTAAGTTAAAAAATGGAAACTTACCATCTGGAGGCTCTGTTTTTGTAAGGAGAGCATACGATAGCAGTAGTCAAAATATAGCAAGTACTTTAACTTTAACAAATGATTGGGTTGAATACACTTATTATTTTGTAGCAGATAGTAATTCTGAAGATATATCTTTTGGAGAGGTTAATTGGCAAAATGCGGGCGTGGGGCAATATTTTTACATAGATGATGTTTCAGTAATAGAAATAACAGACGATACTAACCTACCGAGAATAAACTACGAGGGCTTTAGCTATCAAGATGCTTTAGGGAGTGAGGAAATTGTAAATGGTGATTTTAGTAATGGCAATGCTAATTGGTCTGCAGTAAGAGGCAGTATACAAAGTGTAAATGATGAGGGTGTTTTTACTATTGGAGGCACTGAACTTAATTCACTTGTACAATCAAATGTTTTTACTGTTGGTAAAAAATATATCCTTGAATTTTATGCAAAAAGTCAAACATACAATACAAACATATTTACTGCCTATCTTGGTGTTGATAGTGTTATTCAAGAGCAAGTTGTTTCAAGTGAATTTCAAAAATGGAAATATATAATAAATCCAAATCAAACAAATTTGCAGATTGGTTTATACTATAATGCCTCTTATGAGAATATAATTTTTGACAACGTATCTGTAAAAGAATATCTCGGGCAAGAAGTAGTGCCAGATAGTGGCTGCGGAAGTTGGTTGTTTGAGCCGCAGAGTACTAATTTATTTTTAAAAAGTGAGCCAACATCGGCAGAAGGTTTATCTATTGGGGTTAGTTACGAAAGTTTTGATTGGGGTATAGGCTTTAATAATTGCGTAAGATACCCAAATAATTCAACCATTTATTTACATTATGGGGGAACTTGTTTAGCAAGCACAAGCTACACGCTATCTTATTATATAAAAATGGATAACGGAGAACAGCCAATATACGGCACAGATTTTAGCCATAGAATTGGTAATACTTTAGGTACATCTCCTATATTAACAAATATGGGGAATGGGGTGTATAGAGTTTCTGAAACCAAAATATCTTCAACAAGTAACTTAACACGAAATGGTGTTGGAAAAACAACAAGTAATTCAGTAAATGGTTTTAGAGTAACCGCCTTACAATTAGAACAACAATCCTACGCAACATCTTACATACCCACCTCTGGCTCAACAGTTACACGTAACCAAGACGTATGCGCCAATGGCGGTAGTTTAGCTACAATAAATAGTTCTGAAGGAGTTTTATATGCTCAAATAAGTGCTATATCGGATGACATTGGGGATAGTGCAATTAGCATTAACAATGGTGGTTTTACAGATAGAATTTGGCTTGGATATTCAACTGCTGCAAGTAGAATTTATGCCATAGGATATAGTAACAGTATTTTACAATTTGTATTAAGCAAAACATTAACTACAGATACTGAAATGATAAAAGCAGCAGTAAAGTATAAAGAAAATGATTTTGCATTATGGGTTGATGGTACGGAGGTTGCTACTGATAATAGTGGATTAACGCCTATTGGATTAAATAGTGTTGATTTTACTATTAATGGTAATGGTAGTTCTCCTTTTTACGGAAAAACAAAAGCAGTTGCAGTTTGGAAAGAGGCTTTAAGCGACCAAGAACTTGCGGATTTAACATACCCAACACCAACAGACCCAACATTTACTTTAGACTTTGATACGATAGCAGAGCAGTTTACATTTGCTAGAGGCTCGGAGGCTACATACGTAGATGCACAAGGGTTAATACAAAGTACTAATGAGATAGGCGAGGAATTGGTGGTAAATGGCGATTTTGAAGATGGAAGTACTGGTTGGAATGTTGCGGGTGGAAACCCTATATTCGAAAACTCATCTGTAAACTTTGTAAACTTTTCTACAATAAATTCAAACAATACAGTAGTTGAGATAGGTAAGACATATAAGATTACATACACCATAAGTAATAAGGTTGGTAATTCTTCTTTTGGTTTTTTCTTAGGGGGTTGGAATGTTGCACAATATCAAGATGTAGGTACTCATTCTGAAATCATAAGCGTTAGTAGTTCTTCTGTTATTTATATTAGAAATGGAAATTCAAATTCTTCTGTGACAATAGACAACGTATCTGTAAAAGAATACACAACTGCAACTAACACTCCTAGATTAGATTACTCAACGGGAGCAGAGGCATTTTTACTAGAGCCGCAGTCAACTAACCTAGTAAACTATTCGAGTGATTTCACAACAGGTACAGGGTGGGGTGTTTCTAGAAGTACATTAGATAGCAATGTTTTAATATCCCCAGACGGGCAGCAAACAGCTTCTGAATTAACTGATACTACTGCTCCAGGAGACAGAGGATTAAGTCAAATAAATAGTTCTTTAGCTTCTAATGACTATGCCTTGTTTAGTATGTTTCTAAAAGCAGGAACTAATAGATATGGACTATTGTATATTATAGATAATGCTGCAAATATAAACGGTGGTGCAAATTCCTTTACAATTGTTATTGATTTACAGGACGGAATAATTACTGATACAGGTATTAAACAAGGCACTCCGCAAAATACAACCTATGGAATTGAAGATTACAATAATGGGTGGTATAGGGTTTATATTGGTTTACAAAAACAAGGGAATTCTACCAGAACAGATTTACGATTTCTTATGTATAATACATCTACTTGGTCTGCTGGGCAAGGTTATGATGGAGATGGAACGGGAACTAACTATATTTGGGGCACTCAATTAGAAGCGCTGCCATTTGCCACTTCGTATATCCCGTCTAATGGCTCACAAACCACAAGAAATCAAGAGACTTGTATAAACGCAACACCAGAGATAAACAGCGAGGAAGGTGTATTGTATTTTGAGGGAGGCACTTTAGCGGAAGATACTGGATTAGGCACTATAAGCAAAGAAATATCAATATCTGATGGTACACAAAATAACAGGGTTTCAATACTTTTAGATACAAGATACAATAGAGTAGGTTTTTTCTTTGTAAATAATGGCGTTACTATATCTAACTACTATACTATTGGAGACAATATAAAGAATATTAATAAATATGCTTTAGCTTATAAAAATGGCAAACTATTAGGTTATTTTAATGGAGTAGAAGTTGTTTCTAATTTAACCATAACAACCCCTTTTGCTAATAATTTATCAAATGTAGGTTTTATAGAGGGTAGGATTAGAAATTATTTCTTCGGTAACACTAAAGACATACAAGTTTACACAAAAGCACTATCAGATGCAGAACTAATAAAACTAACAACATGATGCAAATTTATAAGACTGTATTTGATACAGAACAACAAGGTAAAGACATCCTAATATCCAAAGGGGTGTGGGAAGAAGTAACTGAAGAAGGTATAACAACCATGCAGTTTACAAACGGAACAGCAGCAGTGGTAAACATTGGTAAGGTGGTTGAGACGCCTGGGACTTACGATCCTGATGGTCACGAGATAACACCACCAGTTTATTACCCAGGGTGGGCTTATGATGTAATGTCTAGCGATACACTTGATTTTGGGGCATACGAAGTATACCCAGGAGATGCCTCAGCACATAGCTTTATGGGTTGGGCAAGAGGAGCGGAAGTACCGCCTCCGATAGCGCCTGAAGACAAAGCAAAGGCAATAATAGAAGAATAAAACAAGTTTTTCAAAATTACGTGTGATTATATAATAAATAAGTTAATAATCAAATATAATATCATGAAAAATCTAATTATCGCGTTATTTATTACGCTAGCATCATTTACAGCAAAAGCTCAAAAACAGTTTAACGGAATGTGGACCAACTCTGGTTCGGATTATATTAAAACAATTTTGGCTAGCGAATACAAAGTTTTAAAAGTTTACAACACTAGCTTCGACGAATACAGGGTTATAGGTGAAACAATTCAAGGAGAAAGAAAAAACGAATTTTATACAAGATTATACAATCAGGAAAATGGCTACAAAGTTACAATAAGGTATAAGCAAAAAAGTGCGGACACTATAGTAGCTGTTTATTCTGGGCACATAAATCAAACACATACATTAACTAGGTTATATTAAAAATTATGGCGTACATGCAACAACCCGGTAGGGGCCCCTTAAAAAACAAAGCGGTTGAATATCTTACTGATAACGACAAGAAAAAAAATAAAGATAAAAAGACTGTAAAAAAATACGACGTAAGTACCGGTAAAGCTAGTGACATAAGCGTTACAAAAGGGTCTGCTTCTGATAAGTCTGCTAAAGAGTTTGGAAATGTTGTGGATTTCGGAAAATCTGTTTCTCAAAAAAAATCTAGTACAACCGGCAAACTAAGAGAAGGAACTAATACCGACGCAATGGCTAGTGCTTCTACTTACGGTAAACTTCCTGCGGGATTTAAAGGAAGAGCCTTTGATAAAAGCAATAAAATAGTGGATTTTTCAAATAGCAACCAAGACAAAAGAAGAGGCGAAAAATTTAGAGTTTATAAATAAATAGTTAACAATTAAATTAAATCAAATGAGTAAAGTAAAACAAATGGAGGTAACTCCAAAAGCAATCACTAAGGAAGAATTAGAAAAAGTAACAGAACTTCAAACGGAGCTGCAATCTTATCTAGCCAACATTGGTGTATTAGAAGTGCAAAAAGCTAAAGCTATTTTCCAAGTCAACATGCTTGAAAAAGACATGGACGAGATGAAAAAAAGTATTGAGGAAAACTATGGACCAATCAATATAAATCTCACTGACGGAACTTACGAAGAAATTAAAGAGTAAGTTATGGGAAGTATTATAAGAAAAATTAGTATCGGGGCTGACTATAAAAACGAAGCAATGCATTACTCTGTTAAACAGACAGTTTACGGCGGTCACGAGATTTCTCATATAATATTTGAAGAGTCTGATAATTCTTATAATATATTTATAAAAAAGGTAGACGAGGTAATGCCGTGGAAGAAGTTCAATTCTAACATGGCAATATCCGTTGAGTATGACTTAGAATATTAATGCGAAGTATATATGATTTTATCGTAAAGCCCATAGGCCAAAGATACGATAACGAAGTTAAAGTTGGAGATCATACCCTTGTAACAAACAGCTCCATAGAAAGTTTTAAACATGTCAACAATATTGCCGAAGTAATTGAAACACCTGTTGCATTTGCAACACCAATTAAGAAAGGCGATTTGATTGTAATACATCATAATGTATTCAGGGTATTTTACGACATGAAAGGAACCAAAAAGAACAGTAGATCGTTTTTAAAAGACGGATTGTTTTTCTGCAGCATTGATCAAGTGTATTTATACAAAACAAATAAAACTTGGAAGTCATTTGGCAATAGGTGCTTTGTTGCTCCAGTCAAAAATAAAGACATTTTAAACGCAGATAAAGTCGCTAGCCTTATTGGTATACTGAAAATAGGTAATAGCTCCTTAAAGAGCGCTGGAATCAATCCAGGAGACATAATAGGGTTTACACCAGGTAGCGAATGGGAATTTGTTATAGACAATCAAATTATGTATTGTATGAAATCAAATGATATTGTTATAAAGTATGAATTCGATAGAAACGAAGAAGAGTATAATAGCCGCTGGGCGAGAAGCAATTAAAGAATTAGTAAAGGTAGCAAAAGAAAAGATCGTTGACTCAGAAGAAGACATTTCAGCTGACAGACTTAAAAACGCTGCCGCTACTAAAAAGCTTTGTATATTAGACGCTTTTGAAATATTAAATAGAATACAGGAGGAAGAGGGTATGATTGCGGAAGCAGTTAAAGATTCTGATAAACCTGCATTCAAGGGTTTTGCGGAAGGGAGATCTAAGTAATGGCTTATGAGCAGGAATTATATAGTATAGTCAAAGACTATATTAGGCCACAAGCAATTAAGAAAAAGAATCGCTACGCCAAATGGGATTACGGTTATGACAAAGAGCACGATGTTGTTGTTATAAGCAAGACCGGTAAAATAGGGGATATATATCTAATCAGCGGAGTGCACATTGCATTACCGCTATTACAGGATAAACCTGATAAAGGTGAAAACAAGTGGAAAGCTAATGAGTATCCAAAAGAATTAAGTAAAATAAAAAGCGAGGCTGATTGGGTTAAATACCCTAATGCTTTCAAAGAAAAATGGTATGGGTATATTGACAGAGAGTTTAACAGGCGTGAAGAAGGTTTTTGGTTTTATAACAAAGACAAGCCTACTTATATTACTGGTACTCACTACATGTACTTGCAGTGGTCCAAGATTGACGTTGGGCAACCAGACTTTCGAGAATCAAACAGATTATTCTATTTATTCTGGGAAGCTTGCAAGGCAGACAGCAGATGCTACGGCATGTGCTACCTTAAGAACAGGCGATCAGGATTTTCTTTCATGGCTTCCGGCGAGACCGTTAACCAAGCAACAATATCTTCGGATGCTCGATTTGGTATACTGTCCAAATCTGGACCCGATGCAAAGAAAATGTTTACAGATAAAGTTGTACCAATATCGGTTAACTATCCATTCTTCTTTAAACCAATACAGGACGGAATGGACCGACCCAAAACAGAACTCGCATATAGGGTACCCGCTTCAAAGTTCACCAGAAGGAAGCTCGATTCAAATGCCACACCAGAAGAAATCGTTGGTCTCGACACCACGGTTGACTGGAAAAACACGGGAGACAACTCGTACGATGGGGAAAAATTAAAGTTATTAATACACGATGAAAGCGGTAAATGGGAAAGACCCACTAACATACTTAACAACTGGCGAGTAACTAAAACTTGTTTAAGATTAGGTAGCAGGGTTATTGGCAAGTGTATGATGGGATCAACCTCCAATGCTTTAGACAAAGGAGGTAAAAACTTTAAAAAATTATACGATAGTTCTGACGTAGCAAATAGGAACAAGAACGGCCAAACTAAAAGCGGTTTATACAAGTTGTTTATTCCGATGGAATGGAACTACGAGGGTTTCATTGATCAACACGGTTGGCCTGTATTTGAAACGCCTAATAAAGAAACTATAGGGCCTCACGGCGATATTATAGAAGAAGGTGTTATTAATCATTGGGAAAATGAAGTAGAAGGTTTA
>Ga0206129_10007358_pt1 | contig 10877 bp, 12 predicted proteins | sample Helgoland_Spring_8_FD_148616 | JGI IMG/M metagenome (GOLD analysis project Ga0206129, IMG submission 148616) | Pelagic subsurface seawater microbial communities from Kabeltonne, Helgoland, North Sea - Helgoland_Spring_Bloom_20160502_2 | ecosystem: Environmental > Aquatic > Marine > Epipelagic ...
TGCGACTTAGTAAAGCTAGAAAATAGTGGTATGTTTTCTCTATTCTCACCCGTGCAAAAAAATGCAACCTTGTGCATAGCACCTGAGCTATTGTCTGTCACAACTATTCCGCATGCACTCCATAAGAATGCGGTCTATCATAGTTTAGCTCAACTGATACTTCGTTCTTTATTTAAGAATGCAGATGATAACAATATCGAGGTGTCATCATTGTTTCCAATCGTGGATACTAGTTTATACTGGTTTCTGGTTCGATGCTTACAAAAGGTGCCCGAGAACAGATTGTGTTTGCTAATGTAATTAACTGAATAAGATTATCTCCTCTTATGTTATATGTCGATAGTTGCATTCAAAAAAAAATCTGCGGTGAGATATGGTTCGGGAAGAAGTGGAAAACCTCCAGGAGGTAAATTTATCACACAGGGTCCTTTTGGATACAATGCAGGGAAGGCTGGTCAGATGAATGTCTCTATTGTGAACTATGGATCAAACGGGTTTTCATTGGTTGGTGCGCACAGAAACATTGGATATGTGGGACAAAATATGGCAATGTCGAAAAGCGGGACGCCATTTCGTGGCATTTATCCAGTTGGAAACGGGGGGTGTTGTGGTCAATATGCCACTCCTCTACCCACTTTTAACTCCAACAAAGTAAACACGCAAGGCGATCAATATCAATATGTGAAGCCTTCTGTGCTTAGCGAACGTGGTATGTTGCGAAAGAAATATAGATATTTGTATAATGGTCAATATCCCAACTATTTCGTGAAAGATGTGTATACAGGAGACATGACGGACAATGCATCTCAAGGTGTGTATATCAGCAATGTGTCTGCAGCAAACTCTATAAATACCGATATTAATGAGAGCAATAAATTTATCGATTTCACAAAGAGATGCGGAGCCACTGGATGTAGCACAACAGCCGCAAGATACAAGTATGCCACTATGGCAGCTAACGCGCCTTACACAAAAACCACTAAAAATCCCATGGATTCAAGCACGTATATCCTGTATGCAAAGCGACAAAGTGTTACCTATGGGTGCGATCCATCGAGAAAGCCATATCCTGTTCCCGATAATGGAAACGGGAGTGCATGTGCGGTGGCCATATCCTCTACTCTTTTATAACTTTGAATATGTAAGTTCGCACAAAATATAATATTACTCGTAATCAATATAATATCAACTGATGTTAACATTATATGAAATATCGTATCAAAATATATTCCAGTTTTTGTTCGTGTGACCATGCCAAACGCTCAATAGAAGAACTTTTAACCAACAATATATCGTTGTATGGAGAAGGATCTGAGGACAATGTGTTTATCGTAGGGAGCACAGATGACAACTTCACCCATGTCATTATCTGGAACACCGCGATGCCATCTATTCCAGATCACGTTCCTAAGAAGAACGTGGTCGGAATGGCCCACGAACCGCCTGCTTTGCTAGGGCTACATGACGACTTTATCATATATGCCCAAAAAAACGTGCATAAATATTATATTGGTGACGCATCTGGACTACCTTTGCCGTTTGTTTCGGGAAATGCATATCTCACGTATTCTCCACCTAGACCAGAGCGTTGTTTTTTGAAACATGCGTGTATGTCTATCGTTGTGAGTAGAAAATATTTCCTGCCAGGTCACCAATATAGACACGCAATGGTCAAATGTATTTTAGACAACAACCTACCTGTTGATATATTCGGTAATGGAACAGAAGTAGGTAAATATGTCCATTACAACTCTAATCGGGTGGTCGCTAGCGATAGAATAAAAGGTTCTTTTCAAAAGTACGAGCCGTATGAAGGATATCTTTTTCATGTTTGCATCGAAAATGTAGAAACTGACGACTATTTCAGCGAGAAGGTGATCAACCCTATGCTTGCCAATGCGGTTCCTATTTACTTGGGTGCAAAAAACATACATTCATACTTTCCTGATACTATCATAAGTCTGACTGGAAATCTGGGCGTTGATATGAAGATGCTAGTAGATATTTTGAAAAATCCTCTGGCGTTTAGTCGTCCCATAGACGTAAGCAAAATAGAAAAAAAAGTATCTGTTGTGGACAATATGCAGAGCATTTTTAGTATGTGATACTTATTAGGGAGGACAAAAGCAAAAGGTTTCTGTGGGTTCAGGGCATTCCACGTTCAAAAACGCGTTGACGTCTAATATCATGTAATTCACGTATTTTTGAATACCACAAGGCGTGTCCCCGACAAGTTTGTTTTCGGGGTCCAGTTTGTAATATGCATAAACAGGACTGAGAGACGTGTCCAGTTTGGAAGGGATGTCGGGCGTTTCGTTCTTCGCAAGCACGACAATGTTGGGAATATACAAAGTGGTTACCAGGTTCACTTCAAGATTGGTTTTGTCGAACGGGAACACGTTGCAGTCAGAGCTACAACTATTACGGGAAACACGACGAATATCTGCCAGTTGCCCTTGAGTTTGTATCATGTACGGATTATTACTCTCCTTGCACTTAGAATACAAAGCATTTGCTCGTTTGTTTGCGATGATTTCTGTATAGTCCATTTGTTTGGAAAAGTTACCGAACGCAGGAGTGGCAGGACGAATTGTGTATGCATGAGACATCTTATAAAGTAATTAGATAATAAATAGAAAATATTGTGTTATTAAACAATGAAATCTGGCGAAATGATTACCCATGTAAAGGACGCGTGTCAAGTGCGCTGTGATACATGCAACGGAATTGGGCTTGAAAAAAGACAAATCATCATTTGTGATAAATGTAATGGTATAAAATGTATGTTTTGCAACTCGAGTGGGTTAAGTCAGCATCCTTACGAGACATGTAGACAATGTTTTGGTTCTGGAACGAAATCGTGACTTCTAAAATATCATATGTTAGTATATGACCTGCTAACATGTGAAATTGCTTTCTTATTTCTTATCTTCAGATACATTTTCTGGCCAGGTGGGAACATCTTTGCCTGACGGGAATTTATTGCTTTTGGTCAAGGATAGGCAAATACTGAAATCCATGTTGTTCAAATTAACAATTCTTCCGAATTCGTCTAATAGCTGGATCTGCATCTTTTCAATATCTACTGGACCAAAATATTGCCGAGGCGTCGTCACCCTTCCAATATTGCTGTAGGTGATTGCATTACGGCTACTGGATGCTACAGCTAATCGACCTAAAATATCTTTGTTCAATAAAGATTCATTAAATGCCGAGAAAAATGTGTTACTATAATTATTGTAGTCATTCACAGAAAGAAACATATACGTCGCTCCAGATAAATTCACGACACCTTCGCTAATGTATGCAGAGTTCCCATCGTATTGGCCATTGCGAAATCCAAGCTTCCATCCGAGTTTAATAGGTAGAGGTGTTGTTAAATCCTCATTACCATTAATATCAGATTGCAAATCGATGACAAAATTGAAAGGAGTATCATATGGATAATTTTCGTTAACTGCCACTAGGAGTTGTCCTGATCCACTAGTCTGCGACGCATTCGCATTCACAGAAAACACTATATATTGTAAATATGTAGACGCGGTTTCAGCTTGCAATATGCTATTAATCAACGATGTTGCTTCTGTGGGAGTAAAATTTCCGTCTGGTAACACAATAGCTAATTCCTCTAAATCTCCTGCAGATGAGTTACCTACACGAACCCAAAAAAAGTTGTTACCGAGTGATTTGCTCACTGCAAAAAATGCTGTAGGCGGAAATTCAATAGCCTCTAGTTTCATTGTTTCAACGCCAGAGATTTTCATTGGTAGTGTAACATGAAAGTTGCTGGATTGTGTGACGTAGTAGTTCTCTCTATATCGCGAGTCAATGGTGACCATCACATCTTGTTTTTCTTTCTTGACTGGGTTCATCATGGGTGGAAAATAACTAGCTGGATGACTGGGTTGGTAGACATTTTCAACCAGTCTCTGGGGCTGTTCTTTGATATCTACCACACTCAAATTAGGCATGGACTGAGTTGCCAGCAAATCCTTGGCCTTATTGAGAAAGTCCAATGTCTTACTTTTTACTTCACTTGAAATCTCCTTGTCAGATTGAATATTTTGAATTAACCTTGAACAATTTTCTTCAAGTTCGCTCAATTGGTATGTGTCCGAAAGACTGAAAATCTCTTGAAGTTCATTAATCGAATAGTTGCCAACTTTTAAATCGAAATTGCTCATGATGAGTATATATATAAATTGACAAAACAATTTCTATGTTGTTTTAATTTCAGTCTTCTATTTACACTTAGAACAATAATTGCGTATTTAAGTAAATAAATGCGAATTATTATAGAAAGCATGTGTATATGGCCTCTATAAACGTGGGAATTAATGGGTTGGGTAGGATAGGAAAGTGTTGTCTTTTGCAGATGATAGACGATGTTAACGTCACTATAAGAGCGGTCAATATCAATAATCTCGAAATAGATGATCTGGAACAATATTTAAACAGTGATACCATTCATGGGAGAAGATACGTGAGTGTTGTTGTTATCGATACTCAACATGTGCTGATCAACAACAACCCAGTTTTTATCTTTAAAACCAAAGATGTTGCAGAACTTGACTGGAAAAGTCATCATGTTGATTATTTATTCGAAACTACAGGAGCTTATTTAACTCAGGAAAGCGCCGGAAAACATGACGTAGATTATGTGTGCATGTCAGCCCCACCCAAAGATTTGGGTTCCACGCCCATATTTTGTTACGGAGTAAATGAAGATGAATACAACGGCGAAAGGTTCATCTCAAATGCATCGTGCACAACCAATTGCATTGCTCCTTTTTTGAAAATACTGGAAAAGTATGATATTATATCAAGCAATTTTATCACTATTCATTCCGCTACATCTTCTCAGTCAGTAGTAGATACTGCAAATTTCAATAAAAGAACCAATCGATCTATTTTTAATAACATTATTCCTCACACTACAGGTGCAACAAGTAGTTTGAAATATATTCTCCCCAATTTGGAAAACAAAATTGTCGGTACTTCTGTACGTATACCTACTTCCAATGTATCTATGGTTGACATAAATGTTACGTTTTCGAAGGAAATTCAAAAGGAGGTTGTATTAGACGATCTGTGTAAGCTTGAAAACGAGGTAGTCGCTGTGAACAAAAAGAAATTGGTGAGCACGGACTTTATAGGCACAACGCATCCAACCATTGTTGACTACCACTCTACCTTTCAGATTGATCCTAATAGCATAAAATTTACACTATGGTACGATAACGAGTGGTCTTACTCGGCACAAATGATAAAAATGGTAAAAACCATGTTTAACAAAAATAACATGATGTTTCTCAACAAGGTCACCAACGTGAATTGTTTCGACAAGATTGTCTTTGTACGATGTGATTTCAATTGTCCTGTGAACGATGCGAACGAAATTCAAGACGACTACCGAATTCGTATGGCATTGCCTACTATTCATAAAATACTTTTAGATGGTCCTAAAAAAGTGGTGCTCATGACGCACTTTGGAAGACCGAAAAATATCGATGGAAACTACAGCACCTCATTATTTATTGATAAACTAACCGAATATCTCAACATGCCTGTTGCGTTTTTAAAGTATGGTTTGCAAACACGAGAAGAAGAATTATTTGAGACAGACCACGTTGTATATTTGATGGAAAATCTTCGATTTCACAATTATGAAACCAATTACAAGGGAGGTGAGCAGATGAATAGACTTTTTATTACACCAGACGTATACTGCAATGAAGCATTTTCTGTATCTCATAGAGATCATTTTAGTATCACGCAGATAAACGCCAAGCAACATTGCTTTGGAAAATGCTTTTCAGACGAGATAAATTCATTCAATTTGATATTAAAGAACAATGGAAGCAACGTGACAGCTATTATAGGGGGGAGTAAGGTGAGCGACAAGATGCCAATGCTGGAAAAATTATCCACCATAGTAGATGTAATATTTGTGGCAGGAAACAATCTAAATAGTGTTTCGCAGAATAAAGAGTTTTTTGAAAAAATAAGTAAAAACAAGGCCCGTGTTGTGTACGCATGTGACGGAATGGGTGGTGAAGATCCAAACGATACACCTACGTACGTAGAGAATATTATGGATAAGAAAGAGAATGTGTCGGTATTTGATATTGGTCCCAAGTCCATGAACATGTTGGTGAATTGCATATATGCCTCTGACATAGTGTTTTGGAACGGCACGCTGGGTATAACTGAACACGATTTTTACAAAAATTCATCGGAGACATTGGTTGGTATTTTAAATAATTGCCAAGCCAAGGTCATTATTGGTGGAGGCGATACTGCAGGATTTGTCAAAGACTACAAGAACAACTTTCACCATATTTCTACGGGGGGAGGAGCGAGCATAGAGTATATATCACACGGCACACTTGCAGGAATAAAGTATTAAACTACAGAAAGAGCATGACAGAAACTGGTGATCTCGTGAAGGTGGACGGAAAATACCATGCATTGTGAATTAATCATAAAAATGATATCTATATATTGATACTCTTGAATAGTAGAAAAATGAAGATAACATTATCACCAGAACAACAATGTGCATTCGAAAAATACCAGAACGGAGAGAATGTTTTCCTTACTGGACCAGGAGGAGCTGGTAAGTCTGTATTAATTCGAGAAATATATTACGACGCCATTAGGAACAAGAAGAAAATTGGTGTATGTGCACTCACAGGATGTGCTGCTGTATTGTTAAAATGCCGAGCCAGAACCATTCATTCTTGGGGTGGTCTAGGTAGATGTGCGGGACCTGTCGAAGATATTATCAATCGTATCAAGGAAAATAAATTCAAAAAAAAGAATTGGGTTCAATCCGATATATTGATAATAGATGAGGTAAGCATGATGTCGAAAAAACTATTCGAAGTGTGCGATGGGATCGCAAAGACTATACGCGGAAACCAGCTTCCTTTTGGCGGACTACAAGTTATCTTTTCGGGTGACTTCTTCCAACTCCCTCCAGTTGGAGAAAGGGACGAACCAGAGACATCGCAATTCTGTTTTGAAAGCGAATTATGGGAACAAACTTTTCAAGGTAATAACATCCTTCTCAAAAAATTGTTCAGGCAAGACGGAGACCAGAAATATGGTGTGATTTTAAACCAAGTGCGCGAGGGGAAAATGAAAAAGAGTGCGCATGATATTCTTACAAAACAGGTATCTAAGACGCTATCAGAGGACTGCGAAGTAAAGCCTACCAAATTGTTTCCAAGAAAGGTAGATGTGGATAGAGTGAATAACGAAGAAATGGGTAAAATCGAGGGCGAAAGTTACATTTACGCATTTGAACGAGTTCGAGATCTGGTCCCTACAAACAGGTCTCGTGTATACAGCTCACAAGAGTTGGAATACGAATTTGACTACCTGCGAAGCAGTATTCCTGGCGAACCCGAAGTTCTTTTGCGCGTGGGTGCGCAGGTTATGTGTGTCGCAAACATCGAAGATACAACCATTGGCTACACCCTTTGCAACGGGAGCCAAGGAAAAGTAGTCGGTTTTAGCGAAAAACAAATGCCTATTGTGAAATTCAATGGGATTGCCTTTCCTATCACCATGAGTCATCATACGTGGGTAAGTGAAACCATACCTAGTATCGGCATAAAACATATTCCTCTCATGCTGGCATGGGCAATGACTATTCATAAATCGCAGGGCACTACTTTGGATGTTGCCGAGATAGATGTGGGGGATGGTGTCTTCGAGTGCGGACAAACGTATGTCGCCTTGTCACGTGTGAAGTCGCTTGATGGTCTCTATCTCAAGAATTTCAATTATCAAAAGGTATATACCAATAAGAAGGTAAAGACTTTCTACACAAACATTGTGGATGCCACGGACAACAATGCGGAAGAAGAGACAAAAACGTAAACAGAAAAACCACTAACAAAAAAGACACTATGTGCTCTTTTTTGTTTTTGTTTTTGTTTTTGTGTTTTTAATAATAAGCATAATTGGCTATGTCCTCTTTGGATCCCCCCCACTCAGGATAGAGGATGCCGGTTTCATCTGTCGTTTCATACACAATATTATCCCAATCCGTGTCCTTATCCAAATCTTCCAACCAGTCCGAGCGCGCCGACGCAGCACCAACAGCAGGAATGGAAAGGGAAGTGTCATTGAGTTCTTGTTCCATATGTTCCTCTTCAGGATGAGGAGAGGGAAGCTGTGTGTATGATGGGTAAATGGAAGCCATATTGTAATTGTCATCATCTTCGTATGAACTATGTGTTTCGATACTCATTGCATCATCATCCATTTCGCTATGCTCCGCATCAATAGGAATGAGATCAGGTAGGGAGAGTGGTGTATTGACTGAGTCGTCACAATCAGTTGCACATGAGGCATGGTCGAAATCTTTATTGGAATTTACCCTTGTGAAGCGAATAGCGCCGAAGTCTCCCATGTTCATGTCGTAGTATTGGGGGGCCTCTTCCTCAACTTCTCCTTCTTCTATGTCGTTGGTGACGGAACCCAGACTGAGTGTTTCTTCGTCCTCCAACTCCATTTGCAGAGAACGCTCAACACAATCCGTTTCGTTGCGTGGTGTATAAAGATTTGTTGTAAGAGATGATGCAATGGAGACTGAATCGTCGGCATCGCTGTCGGGAAAGCGAATGTGTGTATTGCTCTGGTTATGAGTTGTAGCTAGATCTTCCATGGTAAGAGGAGTGTCCAACTCGTTGTCGTCGAGCCACGCGGGATCCTCCAAATATGTGATGCGGGCAGACAAAGAGGTGATTGTCTCAGTGAGGGTTTGAATCGTATTTTCTAGATTGACCACATGGTTCATTACCTGGTGGATGTTTTTTGGTGTGTCTGGGATAGTGTGTGTAGATTTCATCAAAACCCAATATTCAGACTTGCCAAAGACAGGGTCTGACGCGGGATTGAGGTCAAACCGCACGTTGCGGTTCTGAGAAAGTTCATCTACAAGGTCAATCATTTTTTCATTTTCGTAGGGGAAGAAATGTACAAATGCGGAGTATGCTGTATCGGGAAATTTTTTATGAAGATTGAAATCCACTCTATCCACCTGACCAAAACCATGGTTGTTGAAAACTTCGGCAATGGTTCTTTTGTCATGATGGTTCATGATGAAGGGGATATGAAGAGTGATTCTGTCGGACTGGGAGCTCATGATAGTTGTTCTACTTTTAATTCTTATAATTACCTTATATGAAAGCGCACATTTCATTTCATTTTTTTATTGCTTATCTAAAGTTAAGTTAAACAATAAATTACATTCTTTTGCGTCTGGCTAAATACCCAGAAGCAGAAGTTCCTACCATACCAACATCTGAGTGTGGTTTGTAAATATAATTGGTCGGTTTATTGTGAGTATAACATAGTGTGTTGTTGCAGTTGTTGTAAGTCTTGTTGTAGTTCAATTTTGTTGTATCAAACATGGTGATGAAATTACCTGCCTTGTTTGTGCGATTTGATGAAGCGGAATAGGGAAAATTCATTATATACAAGCTCTACATAAAAATAAACTCACTAAATAAAACACTATCTTCCACCACATGAGCTACAACCAGCAGGAGCATGGCGAATGCGATTAACCATACCCATACTACCAATATTGCCTAGCCTGCCTTGGTTCACCACAGGCATCGAAGAAATATTAGGGTGAACCACTCTTTTTCCGCGTGATACCCTGGAAACATTCATTATTTGCATGTTCATTTTTTCAGGCATTATACAAGTACCAAAGATATTTTTTGATAAAAAACAGGAAAACCAATATTTTATGCACGTTTCTACAATATAGGAATAACATCCCCGCATTTGACATCCAATGAACACTGCAATAGGAAACTATCGCTGCAGGTATAACCATAATACTGATTTTTGGGCGGGTGTATCAAATCTTTACATAAACAATTTCGATCTTCCACAAAACAAGCTGGGTCGAATAAAAGCACATTCAGATTGGCGCGAATAGAATCTGCGTAAAGAAGCGGATCCCTTGCATTATCTCCGCACGAGCAACCAGCTACTATACCTGTTTTCATCGTCTTTCCTCCGTAAACGGGATATGCAGGGTTGAACAATATGGGCTTACCAAAATCTGTCGGCACTTTTTGTTGTTTCACTGGTCGCTTACCCTTCAATCTGTTCAAATACCTATCATACGAGTTATGTTTAATATCCACACCTATACCTCCTGGGGATAATGCACCTGGACGCAAACGTGTAACACTTCGCTTGGTGCTATTTGCACCAGGATTACTTCCTGATGCGTTTGCTTGCTGAATATGAGGCTCTTTCCGATCGCTCATCTGGTTCCAATTGACACCAAATTCGGCATCAGGTTCTTGATATGTGGCTAATGCACCTAAATTCATCACATATATAGAAGAAGGAACACGAACTGTTTGTTGAATGAGTCTTAGTTTCTGATATTGTTGTGCGGGCTGTGCACCATTCAATCTTGCATTTTCTGTTGCTAGACCAGACCTACAATTTATCGTTTTATGGCATTTTATTTCGCAATCTGCGGGCATCTTATATACTATTCATATAAAAAATGAATGCGATAGTGTAACATCTACTTTCTCAAACATACGATGACTACTAGATGCAATTATTGCAATAAACAATATACAAACAAAAGTGCCTTCACCAGACACCAGTTCTTGTGTGAATTTGCATCTTACAATGAACGATCCAAAAAAGTATATATCGAAGAAACTACAGACCTCCCATCTCACTCCAGCATGGTATTTGCTATGCAGGACATGTTATCGAAAATGAACAAAATGGAGTCGCGTATCGATTTTTTGGAAAAGGAAAATTCTATATTACAAAAAATAAAAATGAGCGGACACAAATGGCTTACCGAAAATGTGTTT
>Ga0206129_10007361_pt1 | contig 10875 bp, 10 predicted proteins | sample Helgoland_Spring_8_FD_148616 | JGI IMG/M metagenome (GOLD analysis project Ga0206129, IMG submission 148616) | Pelagic subsurface seawater microbial communities from Kabeltonne, Helgoland, North Sea - Helgoland_Spring_Bloom_20160502_2 | ecosystem: Environmental > Aquatic > Marine > Epipelagic ...
TCGAAGGTTGTTATAACACACGAAGAATCCGCAGTGCAAACAAACAAAAATCGATTTGGCAGGTCCATGGGATCTAAAAATTAATTTACATTAGTAAAGTAGCTTAACTGACTCTCCGGAAATCGTAAGCAAGTCCAGTAGGCATCATCAAAAGTAATATTCTAATTATTTTTTCGCTCTTATTAATATGAAATATTCACATGCGAGTCTCTCTGTCGAATCAGTTTTACGAAACAGCAAATCTAAATACTTCATAGGAAAAATGAGCCAAGAAATTATAAACCTAATTACTAAATTTAATTTTTTGACTTTAGTTAAATTGGAGACAAAATCTCTTATCCACCAGACAAGAAACGAAAAAGGACCAGAACTAACGCCAACTAAAATAACGTCTCCATATTTTTCGATTAGTTTTTTTAAACCATTTATTGTATACCGTTGATAATCATGTGGATCCCCATGGAACCCTTGCAAAAACGGAACCTCTAAATATAGATGGCCTCCATGCTTTAAGACTCTAAAGGCTTCGGATATTGCAACTGTAGGAGTGTGTAGATGTTCTATTACAGCTTGCATTATTATTGAATCAAAAATATTTTCCTCAAAGGGGAGTGAATGAGCATCTCCCACAACATCAACATTCAAACCTTTTTCGATATCAAAGTTCAGTACATTTTTTGTATTTTCACCGATCCAAAGGCGGTAACCAACGCCAGCATGATTACCACTACCCACATTAAGAACTTTGTTCCGCGCACTGTCGAATAAATGCTTTTTTATAAATGCTAAGTCTTGTTTTGAGATTATATTTAATATTGGTAGCGGGGGATAAACTTTCTTTAAAATGTTTCTAACAAATTGAGTTTGAATGTTAGAGAATTTACCATCTATATTACCGTAACCACCTGCCATAGGATTAGAATTTAAGCTACAAAATTAAAGCTTAATGATCCTAATACAAATAATTACAGGAGTCTTTGTTGTATCATATAGAGTAATGTTTATTTCTTTAAAATTATCTTGTTATGTTAAGTATTGACGATAAATTTTTACTAGAAGTCTAGTGGATCTTATAGCAGACATATCTAATTAGATTAATTCAAGTGGATATGCTGTTGAAATTTTTTTGTTAAGGAGAAATAGAGTAGAATTATATAATTATTCGATTTCAAATTACTGATTTTAAAATAACTTAATGTGCTTATTATTAATATATTTCCTTTATCTCTTCAATGGTCCCCCCAATTATTAAAATAATAATAAACTTCATTAGTTCACCGGTTTTTTTTGTCTGTTGTAAAAAAGATTATAGATGTTAGGGATTATTATTTTGATGTTTTAAGTTTAATTCAAGCGATGACATATCTAATGCTTCTCATAAAAAAATTGTCTTGGGTTATTAAAGAGCATACAATGAATGAGAAATAAAATACTAGACAAATAGAAAATTATCTTTACTGATCCGAATACATCAAATGGTTAAGATTGACTTTGAAGGTTAAAAAAATTTGTTTTAATTTCTCTATTTTTGTTTTAATAAGTTATGCACGTCAAGTAAAAAAATGAATCAAATCAATAAGCGAATAATTTTATTTATTGTTACCGACAGAGGAGCTTTTAATACTTTTCTTGGGGAATTATCGGTGTCATTAGTGACGAACTATAAATTGAGTATTCATGTAATAACGGCACCAACAGCTGTTATTGACATTGAAGATAGATTTAATTATCAACAATTAGGGATAAAATTTCATTTCGTTAAAATTCCTAGAAGTTTCAATATTTTACATCAAATTTCGGCGTCAAAAAAAATCCACACAATAATCCAGGATATGAACCCAGGTTTAATCCATGTCCATTTTACCTCAGGATGTTTTACAACATTATTGTATAAGAGGCCGCAGCAAAAAATTTGGGGAACTTTTCATGGGCTTAGTTTTACGGTTCGAAGTGGATTTGGAGGTATCGTATTTAAGGTTATTGAGAGGTTTTGTTTTTCAAGACTAGATAAAATTTTAGTCTTAAATAATATTGACTTTGAAGTTATAAAGGAGATGTATCCTATTTCTGCTTATAAATATAAATGTTTAGGTTTAGGGTGTGATAACAGCGTGTTCAATCCCATGCTATTTAATAACAAAGTTAATTTTTTTTTAAAAAAAGCGTTGAATATTGGCGAGCAAAGGGTGCTTATTTATGTCGGCCGGTTTACATCATTTAAAGGCTTTCACTTGCTAGCTATGGCTTTTTTGAAATTAACTCAAGAATGCCCTGCTGCCTATAAATTACTGATAATAGGAGGAAATGATCCGGTTCATGGCTCTGGTTTAAATGAAAGCTATGAAAATGATTTTTTTAGCCATGCAGATGTTATTAATATAGGTTTTACCAAAGAGGTAGCTAAATATCTGGCTATAGCCGATCTTATGATTTTCCCAAGTAGTCGTGAGGGTGTTCCGGTTTGTATTCTAGAGTCATTATCAATGGGAGTACCTGTGATTACAAGTGATTCACGTGGCTGTAATGAGTTAATTAGAGATGGTTATAATGGATATTTAATTAATAACAGTCTTGATATAGAACAGAAATATAGTCTTATTAAAGAAAAAATTATTCATTTATTCGACAATATGGACAAATACGATTTCATGAAGTTGAATGCTTTAAAAGATAGAAATATTTATGATCGAAAAATATTTATCGAAGAAGAGACATTTGGTTATCTCGATCATTTCAGAAATTATCAAAGTTAATATTAAGATTAATTTTCTTTAATTAAAGAAAACAATACGACTTTTTGAATATTTTCAAGGTGTTTTTTTTTATTAAGTTTATAATTTTTGAAATCAATACAATCTCTTATATTATTGAATATCTTTGGTTTTCCTGTGATGATATCGGATTATGAGGATAATACATAATAATAGGTACAAAAAAGTTGATGATGAAAATACCAAGAAGGTGGCCTCATAATATATTATCGAAAAAATCAAAAGAGAAAAAAAGTTAAAAGATAAAATGATAAGTGAACTTTTTTTGTGATTTTTAAAATGTTTTAAAACAATGTGATGTAGATGTGAATTGTCGGGACTGAAAGGGCTTTTATTGTTAAAAATTCTAATAAAAAAAATACTACCAGAGTCAATAATTGGGATTATAAAGATTAAAATACAAGTGATAATTCTTAATTGTGCATGTTCATGGAAGGCGGGTATGCGAGTTATATTTTCAGATTTAATAAGGAGAAGTGTTAAATAAAAAATTACGAAGCCAATCAATTGAGATCCGGTATCACCCATAAAAACTTTTCTAGATACAGATAAGTTATATCTTAAAAAGGCTAGTATAGATCCCGAAAGAATTACCAAAAGTGTTACAATAAATTCATCTTGCGATAAAGCGAAAATATACCCGAAGGACATAAATATAAGTAGTGCTAACATACCTGCTAAACCGTCTATGCCATCTATTAGATTAAAACTGTTAATCATGAAGATACCAACAAAAAAGGTCAGCGGAACTGCAAATAACATGGGTAATTTATGAATACCAAATAAACCAAAAAAATCATCTAAGAATAAATTATTAGAAAATATTATAACGCTGATAGATAATAATTGAAGAATGATTTTACCCCAAGCTGACATTACATAAATATCATCTCTAACACCAACATAAAGAATTATCGTAAGTGCGGTCATTAAAACTATTAATCTACTATCTGATTGGGCTTGGAAAAGAAAAATCGAACAAAGAACAATACAGAAATAAAAGGCAATACCAATTAATTTTGGAATCTTGGTTTTATGTAGGTCTCTTTTCGTTGGGGAATTAAAAATGTTCTGTTTTATAATTATTTGCCGTAATACAGGGATTATTAAATAAGTAAATATAAAGGGGCCTATGAAAAGGAGGGGTAGATTTGATGGGTAGTCCGTCATATTAGTTTATTTCTTCAATAAAGTAAAATTACAAAAGCACACGTTTTTTTTATGGATTCGCCTTTGTAGAGCAATTTCATTATTCTACTGCGTAAACGAATTAATAATCAAAGTCAGTGAAGCCAGTGCCGAGGCCAAACCAACAATTTCAGCTACACTGGTTTTAGTACTTTCAGGCTTTTTTGGAATGATGATTTCTGTTCCAGGTAATACTTTGGGATAAAATCGGAAACCTAAAAAAGTAGTTGTTCTTTGCGAGGAGCCATTCGCGTAAATGACATAAGCTTTAGATCTTTTGGCAGCATTTGAAAAGCCACCAGTACGTCCTATGTATTGACCTAACGATAAGCCAGAGGAGTATTTGACCTTACTGGGATTGAGCACTTCACCCCGGACTTGTACGGTATTGAATGCCTTGGGGATGCTGATAATGTCTCCTTCTTGAAGGGTCATGTTGGCATCACTATTTGGATTTAAAATAATTGCTGCCAAATCGATACCGATAGACTCGTCCAAATCAAATTTTTTGAGGGCTTGCGCATAGGCAGCCGTATCATTTTCTAAAATAGAGAGGACTTTATTGCGTTTGATTTCCGCTCTATAATTGGTAAGGCTGTTGGTGGCTACGGCATAATCTGACCTTCTTATGAGCATGGCCCCTGCTGTGTAGGCCTCATCACGAAGACCTCCTGCGCGAACAAGAAGGTCATAGATCGTTTCCGATGTTGATTTCAACCCATATTTGCCTGGATACTTGACCTCTCCTTCTATTTCGACCAATTCTTGTAAACCATATCCTGGCGCCCGGCGGATGGTGATCAAGTCGAAGGGCAGTAACTTCATTTTAGATGCTTCAGGATTTAGTGTTAAGTTTTCATTGATCTTAAAATTGAAAATTTCAGAAATTGCATTTTCATTATCGAGCGCTCCTCTTCTGGCAACTTCCACATTGGCTCGGGCAGCAGAGGTTTTAAAGCCATCGGCGAGCAGAATGAGATCTTCTACCGTCATATCGGCGATGTAAGGATAACTACCTCCTTTTTGAATTTCTCCTTCGATCCGCACGGTCTCTTCCTCTTTGAGATCTTGGATGGATTGAATCTTGATGAAATCTTCATTTTTTAGGGCGATATCTGAGGTTCCGTTCACTACTTCTGCCACGTTGAAGGATTCATTGGTCAAGTTCAGGTCCGGGTCCTGTCGGATGATGATTCCGCGCCCAAGAAAAGCATCCCCAGCAAGCCCCCCGGACTGCTCAAGTAATGAAGACAGCATGAGTCCTTCTTTATACTCAAAGGCCCCTGGAAAGTTTACGGCACCCTCTATTTGAATCCGATTGAGAAAACGACGGCTGATGGACTGTATTTCGATTTCATCCCCATTCATCAATGGGCTACTGTCATTGAGAGATAAACTTTTGATTGCGCGGAAGTTGCCTGTTTTTCTTCTGACCGTCACGCGATCAGTATAGCCCATGTCTGTGGGACCCCCAGCGTATTCAAAGAGCTGAGCCAGCGATTCACCTGCCATCATATCATAAAAAGCCGGCCGCTTGATCTCTCCATCAATAAAGACGCGGGTATCATAGGGCTTGACGATCACCACATCACCATCACTCAAACTGATGTCTTGACCTTCGCCGAAGATGAGCAACTGATAGGCATCTAAGCGCCCATGAAATTTCCCATTTCGGTAAACTTCAATTCTTCGCAGACTGCCCGTTTCTTGGGGACCACCCGCCAAGTAGAGGGCATTGAAGGCACTTCCTAGGGAGGACATCGTATAGGTACCTGGCACCATCACCTCGCCAATCACATTGATACGAATGCTACGTATTTGACCAAGGCTTATTTGTGAATAGGTCGAGGACCCCAAAGTTCCGTAGAGCGTCTTGAGTTTGGCATTGATTTTCTTCTTGGCCACTCCTATTTCTAGACCATTGAGATAAATGGGGCCTAAGCGTTCGATACGGATGTAGCCATCGGGTGAGATCTGCTCCAGATACGTTTGTTCAGAGTCCCCCCAGAGATCAATAATGATTTCATCACCCGGTCCTAACCGGTAATTGATGGGGGTAGGGATGTTGACGTTGGGCTCAAAACTCAGTTGATTATTTTTGAAATAATCCATACCAAATATTTTTGGGAGCGTATCGGTTTTTTCTCCCATCAGCTCACCGAAAGGATCAAACAAATTATCTTGTTCAAAGGTCTGTTTATAGTTTTTTCGCAATCTAGAGTCGAAGGCACCTTCATCATTTTGTCCTTTTTTATCAGCGCCCCCTGCTTTTATTTTGTTGATGCGTGCTCTGAACTTACTGATTTGGGCATCAGACATACCACGGGCCTTGGCGCCCAAGAGCAGTTGATCTTCAGTATAACCGCCTTCCTCTGCTTTTTGAATGAAGGATTTGAGTTGATCATCCGATAATTTATCAAGATCTGGGATCTCTTGACTGACGGCGGGGAAGTAAATGACAAGTATGCCAAGGGATAGGATGAGAAGGATCCTTTTTAGTTTAATGCTCATGGAGTATTCATTCTTAAAATTGCAAATTTAAAGGCTTTGGCGTGAAATTCGAAGGTTTCATGATTTTTTCTTAGGCCAACCTGCATAAGGGCCAGCCGCATAATGGCTTCTGATGTAGCTGCGCACAACTTAAGCGATATTACTTTTACCGCCAAAATAAAATACCGCTCTTTCATAAATCCATGATTAATGTGGTCCAAGCGGGCAATATCGAGGGTAAGTCCATTTTGATAGGCCTCAATGCGGGCACCGAATGTGTCCCATAGGGCAACCCGCTCACTGAGATTGTGTCGTAAATAATGATTGTTTTGAATATATTTTCTATTTTTAATCCAAAAAGACGGATCCTTTAAAGTAAGGATGCCCAAATCTTGGGTCTATTGGTTTTTTATGCGTTGTCTGAAATCCGCCATCAATAATATTTCCAGCTGATTGAGGAGAAGCAATTGATCGATCAAACGACCCTGATCTAACGCCTCTATAATTTGCGTAGCCTTGGATACAATTTTGAAATCTAAATCACCATGTCCAAAAAGAGCAAAAAGCAGTTGAGGTTCGTCAAAAGCAATAATCTCAGCGTAAGTAGCCATGGGGCTGGCGTGTTTAAGGTCATAAAGTGAATCATGGGGAGTTAAAATAAATAGGCGGTCTTGGTCCACATCCCAACGACGCAATTGCTGACGATAAATTTGTTTGATTTGCTCGTTATGAATGAGGTATTGGTCGGTGTATTGCTGTACGGCATGGAGTTCTTGGACGATTTCATTCAACAAATCGGCATAGGTCATGCGGGTCTCATATGCTTCCCCTTTGCTTTCTACATAGAAAGGAAAGGTAATGACGATGAAAATACCTAGAAACTCTATAAAGTATTTCTTAATTCGATCAAATAAATCACCCCAAGTGAATTTTTTTCTTAGGGTAAAAAGCTTGACGTACCAATGTGTGGGTGAGTTGTTTTTCATAAAGTTTCAAAATGAAGCTTCATTATGATGAGTAAAGGAATTAAAACCCTCTGGTGCTGCCCAGAGGGGTTGAAAATTTATATTTAGGGTTTAGGAGTGGTCGCTCCCATCACTTGCATCACGGGTCGCATGGACCATTGAATGGGATCTAATTTGTTTTGTGGTAAACCGCTTAGGGCAGCACCCCCCTGAGAGATGTTTCATTAAGTTTTCCAAGTTGTCGTAGGCATCGTAAGTCATCATGCTGGCATAATCTGTGCCTTGGGGAGTTACTTTCAACCCCAATCCCCATCCCACCATGCCTGAGGTGGCCATGTTCTTTTTAAAATGGGGGATTATGATATTTTTGGTTTGTTCTAAAATTAAGTTCAAATTTTCAGGAGAGGCGAAATTAAAGATGACGTATTGGGCTGGAGCAATGGCTGCGATCTCTTGATTCATGGCATAATAATAACGCCGATCCGTTTTCAAATCAGAAAAGCCCTCCTACAAGATGCTCGTTTCGACACCTACCACCGCTTGGGCATGGTTCCACCAGGGTGCTTGACCTACCGCATTTTCAATGTCTTTGTAGACATTGACCCATAGATAGTTGTAGTCGTCAGCGCCTGGATTAAAAGCTTTCATTAAGGCCCAAAACTCTAAATTTCCATTATTGACCGCATGTTGAGCTATTTTTTTTGAATAGTTGAGTTCTATGTTTTCAAAATGATTGATCTGCGCGTCCGGTACTTTTACAGGATGCAGGACCACAATTTGAGCAAGTAAAGTATTGGTAATTACCAAGCTCACGAGATAGATTAGTTTTTTCATGATTGATTTATTTTATGGGTTAAAAATTCAATTGAAATTAAAGCTAATTTTTTTCATGTTAAATAGTAAAAGTTAAGGGGAAGATGTTTCCTTGATAAATGAATGGATTGGGAATATTTTTTGGGGAGCACGGTTCGAAACCAAAGATTAATAGTTTGAAATTTCAATAAGCGGAAAATAATTATTACATTTATGTAATAATTAACAAAACAAAGCAATGCAATACGACTGGTTTCAGGTAAATTTTTTGGGTTGTTTTTTGAATTTGAATCTGGAATTCAAAACAAAGTTGAACCACAAGCAATACAGTCTTTCCGAACCTTCAGTGACGCCGAGGGTCCTGCATCACTGGCATCAAACAGGCGTGATCACGGATCGCCGAGCCAAAGGAAAGGGTTGGAGTAAGTTCAGTTTTACCGAATTGGTTTGGATCAAGCTAATCATCCGGTTACGAGAATTTGGTCTGAGCCTTGACAAAATAAAAATAGGGAAGGAGGATTTAAGTAAGTATGCTGCAGAGGATGCGGGGTCTACTTTTCCCTTGCTTGATTTTTATCTACTGTATGTCCGTTCTTTTAAGCACCCGGTCAATTTGAGGGTATTTGAAGACGGGCACCTGCGCATAGGTCGAGAGACCGAATTATTTGCCCAAAATAATTATGATCAAAAAGCAAAAGATTTTATTCATATTAATTTTAATACATTGGTCAAGACCGTGCTTCAAAACGAGGGGGCGACTTATTTATTGGATCCCCGCACAGAGGTACAACAACAATTGCAGCGGGCCTTGGCTTCAAACACGATACAAACTAAAAGGATCGTATTTGAGGGTCACGATCAAGTAATCAACCGGGCATTTTTAAATGGATAAGGTTTTGAATGAATGTCATATGTGAATACTGCTTTCACGAGCTCCCAAGTACAACATTAATAATAAACCTTCCAGATCCAAAGGTTGCGATGACATTTCAAAGTCACCATTGGGCTTCTTGGACCATTCTTTTTTGGGGCGATCCCAACACAACTCTATGCTGTTTCCGTTTGGGTCTTCCAAATAAATGATTTCTGAAACCCCAAGGGCGACCGCATCAACAAGCGGGTAGGTCGCTGTTTTGAGGTTAAGATAAACGGTAGCTAAATCTTTTCGGGTTGGATATTGGATGAGGGAATGAAAAATACCCGTACCTGGGGATTCGGATTGGGGTAAATGTTGAGCAAATCAAGTGTCCAAAGCCAACAAATAATGATGGCCTCCTGCAGAGAGGTATGCTGCGGTCCCTTCTTCATTGCCCACGCTTATTTTAATTCTCAAAAGCTCAACATAAAAATCCATTGAACGGGCCAGATCAATCACTTTGAGATGTATATATTTCCTTTGATCTTCACTAGAAATTTGGTACGAATTCACAATAATTAACAGGTTTATGCTTTACAAAATAAATTATAGAAGTAAATTGAAGTTATAATATAATTTTTTCATTTTAAAGTCCCTTATATGAGTATCTCTGCATCTCGAAGATCTTTTTTTAAGCAAACTGCGGTATTGTCTGCGGCGGGAATGATATTACCCGCTTGTGAATCTACGCCCCTAAAACAAGTTCAGATTCCGGAGCGCTTAAGGATATTATTTCAAGGAGATTCGATTACTGATGCAAACAGGGATCGATCAAGCATTCAATCCAATGATTTTCTTAAAGGCATGGGCAATGGCTATGCCCTCTTGGCGGCGTCAAATTTGTTGATGGATTACCCGACAACAGATTGGCATACCTACAATCGTGGGGTCAGTGGGGATAAGGTTTTTCAGCTTTCAGATCGATGGGAAAAAGATTGTTTGGACCTCCAGCCGGATGTATTAAGTATACATATTGGGGTCAATGATTTTTGGCATACCTTGACCCATGGTTACAAAGGGACGGTGGAGACTTATGAAAAAGACTTTTTGAAATTACTGGAAAGAACCCAAACCAACTTCCCCAAGATCAAGTTCATTATTGGAGAGCCCTTTGTGGTGCTCGGTGGAACCTCTATTGATACTGAGGCATGGATACCCACTTTTAGAGCATATCAAAAGACGGCCGCAGACATTGCAACACAAATGGGTGCTACCTTCATTCCATATCAACAAATTTTTGATGCGGCAGTGGCGAATCAAGGAGTAACCTATTGGTGTCCCGATGGCGTTCACCCTTCATTAGCGGGATCTGCCCTGATGGCCAAAGCTTGGATCGAAGCCCTTCACAAGGCCTATCTTTAATACGTTGATTGAGTATTTAGATTGACTGAAAGGGCTATTAAGCATCTTTTGCACTAAAGCCCCCCAAGGAGTTTCTATTTACTGATGAGTGGGCATATTACCTAGAGAACACACCCAAGGATTACGTTCATTTTAGTCCAAACGGGACATAATTTTTAAAAAAATAATAACAGACATTTCAAAGCTATTATTGGATTTAAAAGATAAATTAGCGCACTTAAAGGCATTATTATGAGTTTAAACGCTTACATCTTAGCAGTATCAAAAAGTGAATCAGATTTAGAACCCAAACGAATCCAACAATTGGAACTTTTGTCCCGTTATATTTTTAATAAGATATCTGGGAGAGAAACTGCGGCTTTGAATTTTA
>Ga0206129_10007368_pt1 | contig 10869 bp, 11 predicted proteins | sample Helgoland_Spring_8_FD_148616 | JGI IMG/M metagenome (GOLD analysis project Ga0206129, IMG submission 148616) | Pelagic subsurface seawater microbial communities from Kabeltonne, Helgoland, North Sea - Helgoland_Spring_Bloom_20160502_2 | ecosystem: Environmental > Aquatic > Marine > Epipelagic ...
TTATGGCTTTCAACTTTCCTGATGGGGCATCGAGTGGAGATACTCACACCGCAAGTAATGGTACAGTTTATATTTACAATGGAACAACATGGTTAGTTGATTCAGTAACCACTACAACAAACTTCGATACAAAGTATTTAAACACAAATGGAGATGGAATCTTAAGTGGTTCTGTTACAGACCAACTTCCAAGTGGTGTGATAAGTGGTTCATCTCAGTTAGATGGATTCGTAAGTTCATCTTCTACTAATATTATAGAAGTAATGACATCTGCATCTTATGATGCAATTACACCAGTTAGTGGTACTTTATATATTATACAAGGATAAAAAATGGACAGAAGGATTAATACTGCACAAGGCATTACTTTCAATAATGTTTCGGTAGATGATGTTTATTATAATAATGAACACATCTGGCCGACAGGTAGTCATACTCCTTGGTCACCAAGTTCAGATATTACAACAGTTGCTTGGATTGATGCATCGGATTCTTCAAACTACACAACAAGTGGAACAACTTTAACTTCGGTAACTGATAAAGCAGGAACTTATACAATGACAGTTGGTGGAACTCCAACTACTGGTAATACTCAAAATGGATTAAATGTATTTGATTTTAATGGTAGTAATGAGTATTTACAAAGTACAACTTACTCTACACAGGTATCATCAGGTAATCATTGGGCAATTGGTGTATTTAGATTTGAAGGAACAAATAGTACTCAAGATTCTATTTGGAGTTATGAAACAAATCAATCACCAAAACGAGATTATGCAATCAGTAGTGGTAACTCATCAAACTCATGGCCTGGTGAATTAGACCTCGATGGTTTAGTATTTAACAGAATTAGTACTACAATTGGTAATTTAGAATTGTGGGATGATAAAAGTTTAACAAGAAATCAATATCACATTGTTACTTGTTGGTTCAATAAGAGTGGAAACCAAATTGGTGTTAGAGTAGATGGTTCAAATGCATTTACACCAGTAAACGATTACGATAATTCATTATCAACAAACCAAGAATTAAGATTGATGAGAAACAGGTCATCACAAGAATTAGATGGTAAGTTAGCAGAGTTCTTTGCAGTAGCGGATATACCTGGTACAAGTGGTACTGATTTAACACATTTAATAAAAGCAGAAGGATATCTTGCACATAAATGGGGATTAGAAAGTAATCTACCAATATCACACACTTATAGAAACTCAGCACCTTAATATTTATAGTATAGTATGGAGTATAAACAAATCATAGATAAGTTAGTAAGAGAACTCTCATTTAGAGTAGGTGTTCCTAATATACATAATAAGGAACATCAATCTATCATGTCTGAAATTCTTTCAGAATGGGGTGAGTATGATGTAAAACAAACTATCTTTGAATTTCTTACAGAAGAACCAAGAAAATTTAAAAATCCAATTCTTAATAGAACTGTTAAGTATAAAGATAAAAGAGGTAATGAAAAGGAAGGTATTATTGGAAATCTTCTAACATCTCCAAAAGATTCACCAGGTAGAATAGCTGCAGAAAAAATGTTACCAGCAGATGGTACATCTGAAAGAGAGGCAATAAATAAAGAAGTAGGTTCACAAGGAACTCAGAAAAAAATAGATTCTCCAAAAGGCGATTCAACTAATACTACCGATGATACTAAAACTACACAAGGTAGTGCTTTAAAAAGTAAATCTTATCAAAAAAGAGTAAAGAAAGAAAAGGAAGTTCAACAAAAACTTGAAAAAGAAAAAGAAAGTAAATCAGATGGTGAAACGAAACCTAAAGAAAAAAATAAAACTTTAAAACAAGATAAAGAATTTGATACATCACTTGATAAAACAATTTCTCAAATGAGAGAAAAAAGAAAACAAGGTATTGCCGGTGCAGGTGGTCAAGCAGCATCATTTGGTGAAAGTGTTTATGCAGATAATGTTTCATCTTTAGATATTAATGAATTCCAAAAAGAAAACGAAAAAGAAATTAATTCTGAAATTGAAAATATTGAAAAGAAAAAATTAACTGTTGAACAAAAAAGAGTCCTTAAAAACATGGGATTAAATCCACCACCAGATAAAGAAGGTGTTAGGTATTTAGCAACAAGAGAAGTTTTCTTTAAAAAAGAATTAGAAAAGGCAAAAAAAGATAAACCAAATCATGTATTTTATCAAAAGCCTGGTTTCGAAGGAAAGGAATCTTCATTTAGAAATTGGATGAATGCTGCATTTGACGGTGCAGTATCAACTCGTGAAATGTTAGATGAAGGTGGTGAAATTGATACAAGTAAACCATTTAAGGGAGTTCAATCTGATAAAGAAGTAGATACACAAGTTCTTAAAGAATTAGAAAGAAAAAGAGATAGTGCAAAAACAGATGAAGAAAGAGAACACTATGATAGAGAAATATACTTCTTTAAAAAATCAGGCACATACCATGATACCTATGTAGTTGGTGTAGATAATCAAGGTAGAATGACTGTTGTTAGTATTACTAATAAAGCTGATAGTGCGTTAAAAGACCCACATAACAATACTACTCCTGCAAATAGACTTGCTGTGTTAGAAGGAAAATATGATGAAAAAACACAAAAAGTAGTTATAGGTACAATCAAAGAAGGTATTGAAAGAGTAACTAATGTTACAGAGGATACAAAAAAGAATTCAGCAAAATTAGAAATTGATGAAAACTTTGCTAAGTTAGCAAGAATTGCTGGACCAAAGTATTTTAAAGAAATTGATAAACGAGGAACTAATAGAAAGAAAACCAAAGCAGGTGGACCTGCAAGAGGTGCAGAATTTGGTCATTTCTTAGATGAAGAAAAAGTATCGGTTGAAGATTGGAATTCAATGTCTGATGTTGATAAAATAAAATTAGTTCAAAAATACAACGCAAATAACGATGTTTCATATGACCCATATGCGAAATTATTCATCAAAGTTGGCGAAGTAGATACAGGTGGCCACAGACAGTTACTAAAAGTTAGAGCTGAAGCCGAAAAACAAGGAATTGATTTAACGGCATCAAATCTTAGAGAATGTGGTGATATAAAAAGAAATGAACAAGGTGCCGTAAAAGAAACACATGAAAAAGTAGTAAATACTATTTATGATGCAGATAAAAAAGATGGATTTCCAAAAACAGATGCAAATGGTAATGTTGTAGAAAATGGCCCTGCAGCAAAAGCATATATAGATACCGTACTTGATTCTCTTCATTTTACTTCTTATATAGATTTTGATGATAAAGATGATAATAAATTAATTGCACAGATGGGTATTCGAGGTGCTAAACCATCCGATGTTAGAAAGTGTTTAGGAGATTTAAGTGGATATGGTGACATACCACCAGGCAATCGTGAAGGGTTAAAAGAATATTTGAGAAATACATCTACTGTTGATGCAGATACTGGTGCTATTATCATTAAATCGAAAAAAAATGGACAAGTTACACAACTAGCAGAAGATACATGGAGAACTGCTGGAACATCACAAAAAGTTGCAAGTTCATTTGGTAAAGATATGCAAGAGTGTATTGGTAATAGTGTAGATTCAAGAAGAAGTTCCAAATAACATCTCTATTTAGAGGTACATTACAATATATTTATTAATAGTAGTTTTTCCATAAAAGAAATCATATTTATAGTAGAATAAATAAAGAGATAGGATTTTTACATGCAAACTCAGTTACTTTGTACTTTTACCACAAAAGAAGAACTTCAAACTACCCTACAACTTATAAGAGAAACATACCATATAGTGTACAACTATATTTATGTTCTTCAAAATAAGGGTAATTTAGAGGAGTTGTTCGTTACCTATAATATAGATACAGAATATAAACCTGGTAAACCATTAGAAAATACTATTTTGGTTCATAGAAAGAAACAATCTAATACTCTTTATACAATCAATGCACTTAACGAATTAGTTAAAGAAGAAAACAATGGTGTATTAGATAAAAAATTCTCAATAGATTGGGATAAATTCAAAAACTCAATTATCGTTACCAATGTAGAAGGAACAAAGAAAATTTCTACAAGAATCTTTGACGTAATAGAATTCAACAAAAAATAATCTTATTTAGACTCAATATAAACTGGTAAAATAAATCACATTTTACTTGACTCGTATTACTTTTTTTCGTATATTCGTAGTGTAAGTTTAAAGTTTATTACTTACATAGTTGTGATGACTCTAAAGTCATCCGAGTTTGAAATTGATTAGCTCGTTAAAAGTTGGTTCAACTTATATCCCATCTCCCCTTCGTGGGGGATGTAAAACTAAAAAGAAAGACAGTAAAAATATAAAACCTTAAATTATGACAGTAAGTAAAATAAAAGAAATCGTAAAAGAAGTATTAAGTATCAATTTAGTAGATTGGTTAACTAAATCTCAAATTGAACTGATAGAAATAGAAGTAGAAGTTCATGAAATTGCTGAAAAAGATGTTTGTAAATTTATCTTTGATGATTCAGTAATATTCAAGTGTTCATTAATGGATGACTAATATAAACGTTAAAAATAAATAAAATAAAGCTTGGATATATGAAAATAATTTCGTATATTTACAAGTAAATAAACATAAAAAATAAAAAATGAGTAAAGTAATATCTAAAAAATCAAAAAAACACAATTTTAACCCAATTAAAGTAGAACCTAAATATGATGAGGTTTTACAATATGATAATCCTGAAGTAGTTGCACAAATGGAAAAACAATGGCCAGAGATGACAACTGAATTCAAAAGAATAATGTTCACACAATATGAATTGTTTTGTTTAAAACAATCTAACTATGGACCAGATAATATTTCGGTTGGTAGTAATTTAGAAACAGAAGAAGAAAAGAAAGTATCTCTTACAGGTCTTTGGTTTAGAATGAATGATAAAATTCAGAGATTAAAACAATTAGTTGTATTAGGTAAACAAGATAACATTGGTGAATCATGTGAAGATACATTCCAAGATTTATCAGTATATGGTATTATTGCTCAACTCGTTTCAAGTGGTAAATGGGCTAAGTAAAATTTATGAAAAAGTATTTATTCTTATTATTAATTATAATATCATCTTGTTCTAAAGAAGAACTTGATGATTATATTGAACCACCAAATCCAAATCCAATACCTCAAACCATTTATTCAACATCTATTCAAAATCACGAATGGAACGATGGATGGTATTCAAGAGATAGAGAATCTTATCCTGTTGAATTCTTTTCAGCTTTTGAATATTTTGATTATGATTTAGATGGAGATTTAGATATTTTTTGTAGAGTTGGATTTTATCCAAACCAAGGAGATTCAAATGCAGCTAATACAAATAATGATATTAGAATTCTAATAAATAATAATAATACTTGGACATTAGCAGATAGAGATATTGTTGATATTCAACCAAATAGAGCATATAGAAAAATAGTTACTGTTGATATTGATAATGATGGTGATTTAGATATGATTGGATTTAATGCCGAAGACCCTGCCGAATTTAATGGATATAGAACAATGGGTGGACTGGATTTATTTAGATTTAATGATGGTAAGTTCTATTTTGAAGAAATTATTCCTTATCAAGAAGGAAATCCCACATTTTTCCATTCAGGTACAGCAGCTGATATAAATAACGATGGGTGGGTTGATTTAATTGCAGGAACAGGTAATATTATTTTAAATAATGGAGATGGTACTTTCCAAAATTCCTCATATGATTTACTACAAGGTTATACCGGTGGTATGAGTTGGTATTCTCAATCAGCTATAGATTTAAATAATGATGGTTATACTGATATAATTGCAGGAAAATCACATGACAGTGGTGAGTGGTACTTTCCAATGGGTGGAACAGAAGAACTATATGGTAAAACTCAATGGGTATATTGGGGTAAGGCAGAATATCCATATTTTGATATGGATAATCCATTAATTTTACCAACTAATTACGATTTCTTCGGAACAGAAGATTTAATTTCAAAAGGATTATCATCAACAATGGATATTTCTATTGTAGATTTTAATAAAGATAATTTACTTGATATTTTTGTTTTATCACATTCGCCAATCTCACCTCCTTATGGAGATGGTAATAGTGCACAATTAAATGTTATAGAATATTATAAAAATAATGGTGATAATACATTTACAAACGAAACTTGGAATATATTTGGAACTGATGGTGAAAATGAATTACCTAATTCAAAGACAAATTATTGGAAAGTTAGAGATATTGATAATGATGGTGATTTAGAAATACTTTTAGAAGTAGAAGAATATCCATTCACACATTTTAAGAAAGGAAGTACAGGACAATATTATAAAACAAAATGAGAATAGGAATATACTATAATACATTTAAAGATATTTCAAATATTTTATATATTTTAAATTACTGTTCTTTACATAAAGAAACAGATTATTTTAAACTATCAACAGATGTAGATGAATTTTACTTTATAAATAAAGAAAGTTCTGCAGATTTATCTACTGATATAAAAATAAATGCAGTTCAGAACATATTACAAGAAGATGGTTATGATTATTCAATATGTTCTAATGTAGAAGAACCTTTACATTACAATAACGAACTAATAGAATTTTTAGATAATGGTAATTTAATTTTATCATCTACATATTTTGAAACATTCTCTCACAAAAATTTATATGTTGATTATTTATTTTCATTATATTACTTTTTTCATTCAAAAGGATTTAATTATTTAAATTTTTATGAATCTAGTGATAAAGATGGATTAGTTGGAACGTATAATAAAGAAACTTCAAAGTTAAATAAGGCAAATGGTTCTATGGTAAGAGATAAAATTTCTAATTGTAAACAACTACTAGGAAATGATTTAGTTGATTATGGAATACCAGAGTTTCCTATGAAAAACTTATTTTGTTTTCAACCTAAAGATAATAAAGTAAGTTTAAATATGTGGAAAAATAATTATATTTCATCATATACTGATATTGTAAGAAATGTTTGTTTTTACATTATAGAAACTTGGCCAGGAAATGGAAATCAAGGAAGAGATTACATAACAGAAAAAACATTAAAATCTATTTTATTTTCGAAAGTAAAATCATTTCCAATATTAGATGCATCAAATAAGATTATGAATTTAATGAAAAAAGATGGATTTTGGTTTTTAAATAATGAGTTTAATAATATAACCGAAACATTTAAATATTTAAAAGAATTAAAAGATAAACATAAAGTATATGCACTTGTTTATGAAGATTTACTTGAAACTTATGGTAATAAATTAGATAATAATTCAAAAATTTTAGATAAATTATTACTAAAATACCCTAAATCAGAATATTTATTAAAATTTATAAAAAAAGACTTGGATATATGAAAATAATTTCGTATATTTACATAGTAAATTAGCATATATTGTTAATAACTAACCAAAAAAATTCGGTGGTTTTTCTGGTTTTATTATATTTATATATACACCGAGTGTAGATAGTTTAGCACTCAAAACTTTAAACTTAAAACATTAATAATTAACACTAAAAGGTAAAAATCATGGCTTTAGACATTAACGCAATCAGAAGTAGACTGAACAAACTACAAAACACTCAAAGGAAATCAGACTCATTATGGAAACCAACACCTGGTAAGCACCAAGTGAGAATCGTTCCTTACCAATTCGACAAGGATAATCCATTTATCGAATTGTATTTTCACTATAACATTAATAACAAAACTTATTTATCACCACAATCATTTGGTAGACCAGACCCTATTGTAGAGTTTGCGGATAAACTAAAAAGAATGGGAGATAAAGAAGATTGGAAAGCAGCAAAGGCTATGGAGCCTAAGTTGAGAACTTTCGTACCTGTTGTTGTAAGAGGTGAAGAAGGCGAAGGAGTTCGTTTTTGGGGATTTGGTAAAACAGTATATCAAGAAATTCTTGGGTATATTGCTGATCCAGATTATGGAGATATTACAGACCCAAGTGGTGGTAGAGATTTAACGATAGAGTATAAATCAGCAGAAGAAGCTGGAACTACTTATCCAACTACTACTATTAGAGTAAAACCAAAAGCTACACCAGTAAGCGAAGATGCTACAAAAGCAACTTCTTTTATTGAAAATCAAACTGAAATTACAGATTTATATTCTGAATTATCTTACGATGAATTAAAATCAGTATTAGAAGGTTGGTTAAATCCAAGTGGAGAAGGTGAAAAAGAAACTGTATCTCAGTCTACTTTATCTCAAAGTAAACCAGTACAATCTACACCAGTTGCTCAACCTACAACAACAGAATCTTCAAAGAAAACTGATGATGTAGCAGCAGCATTTGATGACTTATTTAACAACTAAAAACCAATTTAATGGCGAAAAAGAAAGCAGTAAAAGAACTGGACCTAGCAGATATTCTGGCAGGTGAGTTAAACAAACAATCCAAAGAACAGAAAGTAGCATTTTTCTTAGATTCCGATGAAGCACCTACTAATGTAGAAGGCTGGGTATCGACTGGATGTGCTATGTTGGATGTTGCTATTTCAAATCGTCCTTTTGGTGGTTTACCCGTTGGTAGAATTACAGAAATAACAGGTTTAGAACAAAGTGGAAAATCATTAGTATCAGCACACCTCCTAGCGGAAACACAAAAGTTAGGTGGTGTTGCTGTTCTTATTGATACAGAAACCGCAGTAAGTAGAGAATTTTTAGAAGCAATCGGTGTTGACGTTTCTAAACTTCTCTATGTAACAGCAGATTCAGTTGAACAGATTTTTGACTTTACTGAAACTATTATTGAAAAAGTTCGTGAAACATCTAAAGATAAAATTGTAACTATCGTAGTAGATTCAGTTGCAGCAGCATCAACCAAAACAGAACTAGCAGCTGATTATGGTAAAGATGGATATGCTACTGATAAAGCAATTATTATCTCCAAAGCAATGAGAAAGATTACCAATATGATTGGTAGACAGAAAATCTCATTAGTGTTCACAAACCAACTTAGACAAAAGATGAATGCCATGCCATTCGGTGACCCATGGACTACAAGTGGTGGAAAAGCTCTTGCTTTCCATGCATCTGTAAGATTGAGGTTGAAAGGTATGGGACAAATCAAACAAAAGGTAAATGGCAACGATAGGACAGTTGGAATGAAAGTAAGATGTCAAGTAGTAAAAAACAGAATGGGTCCTCCATTGAGAGCAACTGATTTTGAGATTTACTTTGACAGAGGTATCGATAACTACGGTTCGTGGTTAAAGGTAATGAAAGAAAATAAATTGGTAAAACAAGCAGGAGCTTGGTACACATATGTAGATACCGAAACTGGTGAAGAAATTAAATTTCAATCTAAAGATTTCATAGATATTATGGAAGATAGAGATTCAGTTAGAGAACAAATTTACAAGAAAATATGTGAAGAATCTATATTACAGTATAAAACAGATACTAAAGATATTGATTCATTAGTACACGACCCTAATTTAATACCAGAATAAATAATTATGAATAAAAAATTATATACAATGTTAAAAAGTAGTGCTGAGGCTGATAAAGCCAAAGCTCTACTTTCTTTAGACCTTCTTGGAAACAAATCAGTTGGTATCGGCGACCATTCTACTGAAGATTTCTACAAAAACGCAGAGGAAGCTCTGATTAAGTTAGTAGATGCAGATGATAGATTGAATGCCTTAGAAGATTACTTTGAAGAAGATTTAAAAGAAGTTTTATGAGAGAACTATACAAGAACATATTAGAGTCAGTTGAAACTGAAAGAACTCAAAATATCGATAAACACAAAAATTCTCGTGTATTAATTATCGATGGTTTAAATACATTTATTAGATGTTGGACATCTATACCAACTATGAACGATGATGGAGACCATGTTGCAGGAGTAACTGGTGTTTTACGTTCTATTGGGTATGCAATCAGACAAACTCAACCGACTCGTGTTGTTGTAGTTTTTGATGGAAAAAATGGTTCACAGAGTAGAAAAAAAATATATCCTGAATATAAGGCTGGAAGAGATAAAAACAAACTTAGAGTAAATCGTCAGTATGCTGATATGATGAACGATGAGGATGAAAGAGAATCTATGAAACGTCAATATGTTTGGTTAATGGAAATGATGCATGAACTTCCACTTACTACTATGATATACGATGGTGTAGAAGCAGATGATATTATGGCATATATTCCAACTAAAATTTTAAAAGAAGGAGAACAAGCTGTAGTTATGTCAACTGATAAAGATTTTTTACAATTAGTTGATGAACATACAATTGTTTGGTCACCTACTAAAAAGAAAATTTATAATACAAATCGAATCAAAGAAGAATTTGGTTTAGACCCAAAAAATTTATTACTTTATAGAGTACTTGATGGTGATAAATCAGATAATATACCAGGTGTATATGGATGTGGTATTAAAACACTTCTAAAGAGGTTTCCAGAACTTACAGATAATAATGAACTATCCGTTGATAATTTACTTGAATTGGCAGAACAAAAAAAGGAAGAAACCAAAGGTAAGATTAAATTATATAATGATATCTTAAAATCTAAAAAACAGATTATTATGAATGAGAAATTAATGCAATTAAAAGATGTTGATATCTCAGGTCAAATAAAAATGAATGTTTTAGATAGATTTAATGAAGATATTAAACCATTAAATAAAATAGATTTCCTAAAAGTTTGTTTGAAATATAAAGTTACAGATAAATTTGGAGACCTGAATTCTTGGTTGAAAGATACTTTTGGTAATTTAATAACTGATTAATTTGGATATTAAAAATAAATTTCGTATATTTGTATAAGTTTTAAAAACCCAATCAATGCAAGAACAAAAAGTAGATACTTTATCAAAATATGGACAATCCTTTCAGAGTAAA
>Ga0206129_10007370_pt1 | contig 10868 bp, 12 predicted proteins | sample Helgoland_Spring_8_FD_148616 | JGI IMG/M metagenome (GOLD analysis project Ga0206129, IMG submission 148616) | Pelagic subsurface seawater microbial communities from Kabeltonne, Helgoland, North Sea - Helgoland_Spring_Bloom_20160502_2 | ecosystem: Environmental > Aquatic > Marine > Epipelagic ...
GATACAAAATACCGCCCCTGCCCGTTGCTCACAAAATATGTTGAAGCTGGTTGGCTGGGCCGCAAAACCCAGCGCGGATTTTATGACTATCGCGGCGAAACTCCCATCCCGACAAGATAGAACTTAATCTTTTAGGCTAAGCGTATGGCTGCGAAGCCACGCCATATAACCACGTGGGTCACCTTTCCATACTGCAATATCTTCATCAGCGATTGGGTGGCCTACTATCGGTCCTTGTGGCTTGTTCAACGAATGAACAATTTCATGAAGCAGCAAACCTTGGCGCAAAATTGGGGATATTTTATTCGCTATTTGGTATGAGCGACTATTTTGACCAGGGAAGTGAATTGGCACAACTGTAGCGCCAGATCTACGGATCAAAGCAGCGGTAAACACATTCCACTCTTCTTCAATCGCTGGACCAAAGAACGTCTTAGAAGCGGCGACTGAACCTGATGGAAACAAGGCAACTACGCCGCCATTTTTCAGATGTTGCATCGCCTCTGCACGCATTGCTACGCCTTTTTGCAGTGCATCAGGATCATGCGCGAAAGGCACCGCAATCATATAGCTGCCCGCGACCTCATCAATCGCAGTCAATAAGGATCGGGTCAAAATTCGATAATCTGGACGCACACGGCCAATCAAATCGGCAAAGATCATACCGTCGACCATCCCATGAGGGTGGTTGGCAACAACGATTACAGGGCCTGATTTAGGAATACGTTCTAATTGCGATTGTGGCGTCGTAAGTTCAATACCCATCACATCCAAAGCGGCACGCCAAAAGGCTTGGCCGCTTGGCGTTTCTTTTTGTTCAAATTTACGGATGAGACGCAACACCGTGAACTTGCCAGTAAACGCCTCAATAATACGGATCAACGCTGCCTTAAACGGATCACCAAAAGTAGAGGCATACGATAAGCTGTGCCGATCATATTGCCTAAAGCTGGCTGGCTTCGGCTGCGCATAAGTAGTATTATCTTGTGCATCTTTTACCAAAGCAATCGATCCCGTTCCTTTTGTGCCCTCAGGCGTCTTCACCAAATTTATCAGCGACTAGAGCAGCAAGTGCATCAGCCAACAGCTGGGCATCTGCGCCTGTAGTTTCAATTTCAATAATACTTCCATTTGACGCTGCCAACATCAAAAGCCCCATTATGCTGTCGCCTGATGCCGACATGCCATCCTTTGACACCTCTGCTTGGGCATCAAACACCTCAACCACCTCAACCAGCTTAGCGGAGGCACGCGCATGGAGGCCTTTTACGTTTACTATAGTTAACGACAACTTGGTCATTTTATTCTCTCTAGATTTCTTGGCTGACGTCTTGGCTGTCAATATATTTCCGCCCAGCATCCAATGCTGCACTAACAGCATCGGGCAATGGCTTTGCACGTGATTTGGCCAACTTGATCAACATCGGTAAATTCGCACCATAAAGAATACGACGTCCTTTGGGCTGACAGGCCAGCAAACTTAGGTTAGATGGTGATCCGCCAAACAGGTCTGTAACGACAACAACGCCATTCCCTTGGTCTACGACATTCGCCGCCTCACATATCTCAGTCTGCTTCTCTGTACGGTCATGGCTTTTTTCAATTGAGATTGCCCGAATGCCCGTTTGCAATCCAACGACATGCTCTATTGCAGCAAGATATTCTCTTGCCAAACCGCCATGCGCGACAATCACAATACCAATCACTTAACAGCCTCATCTATTCTACGACGGTCCAATTCTCGATGCCTCAAAGAGACTTGCCAACCTTCGGATGTTAAAACTTGGGCAAGGCATTCTGCCATTGCTACTGATCTGTGTTGCCCACCTGTGCATCCAAATGCAATGGAGAGATGAGACTTACCCTCATCTAAATGGGTCGGTAACAACCATAACACGAGATCCTCTACTTTTTCACAGAAGGTCCCAAACCGCGGATCCTGCGCAATATAGTCAGCGACGTCTTGGTCTTTACCTGTACGTGCCCGAAGGCCAGGTTCCCAATATGGGTTATTTAAAAACCTACAATCAAAAACCATATCGACACTACGCGGTAGCCCGCGCTTATAGGAGAACGATTGAACTGACACCGAGAGACGATAATCACTCTCTTTTGCAAACCAACTTTCGACTTCAGATCTCAGTTCGTGGACATTCAGATCACTGGTATCGATCAAAACATCAGCCATCTCTCGAATAGGCCCAAGAATTTCCAATTCACTGACAATACCAGCTGCGGGCCTATTCCCCTTTGCCAAAGGGTGACGTCGCCGCGTTTCAGAGAACCGGCGCAACAAAACGTCTGTTGCACAATCGAGGAACAATAGTTCCGTTGAAAAACCCAGTTTTTGAGTCAATTGCCCAAGCACCTCTAAAACTGCCGCAACTGAAAAATCACGGGTTCGCGGGTCAATACCAAGAGCCATTGGTTTTCCACCACTGGGTTCTTCAAGCAGCGCAGGGATCAGCCGAAGCGGCATATTATCGATCGCTTCAAATCCAACATCTTCAAGAACCTTAATAGCACTGGAGCGTCCTGCCCCGGAAGGGCCTGTGACCAGAACAACGCGTCGTGGAATAGGATCAAACTGTATCATACGACACTCTGCATCCCATACCTGAGATAGTGCAATAGCATCGATGAAAAAGAAGGGTTTTGCACCCTATAGAGACAAGGAATTGATTGTCCAAGAATGGATACCGATCGTGGTGACGGTAACCTGTTTTTTTCCACTCGATCAAGATCGACGACCGCTGAAACCAGTTCATTTGGAATACTAGGTGCAGACAAAATTCCGATCCCCCTCGCCTCAATCATTCCTCTAATTGATGCTGGTGCCTGGGCATGAAGTTCTGCGCCATCCATGTACAAACACGTTCGGTCATCAGAAACTAAGGTCGCACCAAGCGCGATTAACTCAAACGTTAAGGACGATTTTCCAGCACCAGATGCACCTAGAATAAGCAAACCTTTGCCATCTACTGAAACGCAATTTGCATGGATGGTTTTTGTGGTCTCAGTCAGCATTGGCAGATACCATTAGACGGGTAAACCAACGACGAACCGCGCGCCCAATGGCTCATATGTTATATCAGCCTCGGCTGGACGAATATTTTCAGCCCAGATAACACCACTATGTGCCTCAACAATTTGTTTTGAAATAGCCAAGCCAAGGCCAGAGTTGTTGCCGAAGTGCTCGTCTGGACGTTGTGAATAGAAGCGTTTGAAAATCTTCGAAAGCGCTTGGTCTGGAATGCCCGGACCTGTATCCTCGACTACAATCAAAATTCTATCTTCACGCTTTCGTACCCAGATACGGATTGCATCACCATCTTCACAGAACGAAAGCGCATTTGTGATTAGATTCACAAAAACCTGCGCTAGTCGTGCTTCCAGGCCATGAACCTCAAGAGGATTGGGAGGTAAGTCTGCAATAAAATTAATGCCTTTTGACCGCGCATTTTCGCCAAGATATTGGCAAATATTTTCTAGCATAATCAAAAGGTTGAATGACTCCTCTTCCGCATTTACCAGCTCACTATCCAAACAGGAAATATTGGATATATCGCTGACTAAACGATCAAGGCGACGCACATCGTGTTCGATAACGTCGAACAGCTTTTCACGTTGGTCGTCACGTTTGATGACACGGAGTGTACCAACCGCGGAACGCAACGAAGCCAGAGGGTTATTAATTTCATGTGCAACATCGGCAGCGAACTGCTCATTGCTATCAATGCGGTTATAAAGCGCCGAAATCATACCACGAAGTGCGCCACTTAATCGGCCCAACTCATCCCGCCGTGCTGTTAAATCAGGGATACGGAAACGACCAGGATTTACCTTACGAGAGTTTTTGTCACGACCCTGCTCTGCGGCAGCGGCCAAATCAGACAACGGGTTTGCGATAGTCGCAGCCAGCGCCAAACTAAGTCCAATTGAAACCAGTGTTACGATGATAAACATCTGCAACATATTTTCATTTTCACGACGAACCAGTGCATCGAGTTCGCCAGACGCCCTGGTAACAGCCACGACACCAACACTTTCAGTGCCTTGTTTAATTGGTGTGAGAACACCAAACCAAGACAAGGAATCTGCATCAAATGCATTTTGGAGCTGTGTGCCTTGCACTAAACTAGCGGAAACTGAAGACTTCAACTGTTTTTCAACAGACCGAATTTCATCAGTGCTGTTTGCTGCGAACGGCGATGAGATAATAGACCAGAGCCAATTCAAACCGTCTGTCAGACCAGTTGAAGATGGCGCAATATCTTCACTCGCGCCCATGACATCGATTGTTCCGGAAGTATTCGCAATCAATGTTTCTGATGGATCAAAAATAAAAACTTCAGTCCCATTACGAAGATCGAGGCCATCCAAAGTAGCGTAGATGTCGACACCGTCGCCAGTTGCTAAATTAACGGTAACACTCGTTGACAACTGTGCTTCGATAACATCTGCAATCAATTCTGCTTCGCTCACCAATGCCATGGCGCGCTGTACAGCTAGACTGTTACGAGATGAGTTTAGGTAGGAAATGCCAGAAATCAGAAGGCAAAGCGCAACCAGATTAAAAGTAACAATTTTCCGAGTGATTGACGAGGCAAGTAAGGAAAACAGCACACGCCGTTCACAGTGTGCGCGCATTTCGGAAGGTGCTGTGGCATCTGGGGCAACCCAATCGTCCCCCAAAGCCACATCACCGTCTCGCGATAGTACAGATGTCATATTCCGCACGATGTTCCTTTCGGCCAGCGCCAACAGGTTAACTTAGTCTTCGTTGTATCGATAACCGATACCATAAAGCGTCTCAATCGCTGAGAACCCATCATCAGCCGTCCGCATTTTTTTGCGTAACCGCTTGATGTGGCTATCGATGGTACGATCATCAACATAAACTTGATCATCATAGGCAACACCTGTCAGTTGATCACGCGATTTCACGAAACCAGGACGCTGAGCTAAAGCTTGCAGAAGCAAGAACTCTGTCACTGTCAAAGAGACGTCGCTGCCCTTCCACGAAACCGCGTGGCGTATAGGATCCATACGCAACTCACCGCGTTCCATAACGTTTGTTTCTTCACTATCAGCTACAATTTCGCCCGCTTGAGCATCTTGGCGACGCAGCAATGCGCGAATGCGCTCAACCAACAAGCGTTGAGAAAACGGCTTCTTAACGTAGTCATCAGCACCCATGCGGAGACCCAGAACTTCGTCAATTTCATCATCTTTAGAAGTCAGAAAAATTACTGGCATTTTCGTTTTTTGACGAATGCGCTGAAGTAAATCCATTCCATCCATGCGAGGCATCTTGATGTCCAATACTGCCATGTCAGGCAATTTTTCATTGAACGCATCAAGTGCGGCTTGTCCATCGTTATATGTCTCTACTTCGAAACCTTCGGCCTCGAGATTCATTGAAACAGACGTCAGGATATTCCTGTCGTCGTCAACCAATGCAATCTTGCCCATTGCCCGTATCCTTGTACTAAAACTACTGTCATAATAATTTTTTTATTCTTTTCGGCACAATTGGCAGATTAGACCAGCGAATCAATCCCACATTGCGAATAGCGCATAAATCTCGCCACATTTGACCATTAAAATAGTTAGTAATGGCTAAATTGCGGCACTTTCACGCCAACCGTGTATCTGCGAGGTCAGTCTGCTAAAAAAGAATTCGATGATGGCGCTAACGGTTGCGCTAACAGACAATAACTGACCTGTTCATGTATGAAAACAGCATGTTAAGACCAAGGAAGGTGTAGTGCAGACGGCTGTGTCTGCGTTACTTGGTTCAACCGCGAAAGCGGAAGCAGGAGAGACATGATGACTTTTGGACGCGTAAACCCGCAATTCCAAGTTGAAGACCAAGGGATTACAGACTTGGGTAATGTCTATTATAACCAAGCGGAACCTGCCTTGGTCGAAGCAGCTGTTAAGCGCGGCGAAGGTCAACTCGGCAAAGGTGGCGCATTTCTGGTAACAACCGGCAAGTTCACTGGCAGATCACCAAAAGATAAGCACGTTGTTAAAACCCCGTCGGTAGAAGACACAATCTGGTGGGAAAATAATGCTGCGATGTCACCCGAAGGGTTTGACGCGCTTCACGTTGATATGCTGGAACACATGAAGGGCCGTGACTATTGGGTCCAAGATCTCATCGGTGGCTCCGATCCTGCATATGCCATCAATGTCCGCATGATCACCGAGCTTGCGTGGCACGGACTATTTATTCGCCACATGCTGCGTCGCCCCGATAGCGATGCGCTGGATCACTTCTTGGCTGACTTTACAGTTATCAACTGTCCAAGCTTCGAGGCAGACCCAGCTAAGCATAATTGCCGATCAGAAACAGTGATCGCGATGAACTTTGATAAAAAGCTAATCCTCATTGGTGGAACAGAATACGCTGGCGAAAACAAAAAGTCCGTCTTCACCTTGCTCAACTACCTACTCCCAGACAAAGGCGTCATGCCGATGCACTGCTCTGCCAACCACGCAACTGGGAACCCTGTAGATACAGCTGTGTTCTTTGGTCTCTCAGGCACGGGTAAAACAACATTGTCCGCTGATCCAGCGCGTACACTGATTGGAGATGATGAGCATGGTTGGTCTGATCGCGGCACATTTAACTTTGAAGGTGGGTGTTATGCTAAAACCATAAACCTGAGTGTCGAGGCGGAACCTGAAATTTTCGCTACAACTGAAAAATTCGGAACCGTAATTGAAAACATGGTCTTTGATGACGAGACCAAAGAACTAGATTTCGAAAATGACAGCCTGACAGCCAACATGCGCTGCGCGTACCCCTTGCACTATATCTCTAACGCAAGCGATGACGCACAAGGTGGACACCCAAAGAACATCATCATGCTAACCTGCGACGCTTTTGGGGTACTGCCTCCCATAGCGCGGCTGACACCTGCACAAGCCATGTACCACTTCCTATCAGGCTTCACGTCGAAAGTCGCAGGTACAGAGCGTGGTGTCACAGAACCGGAGCCAACTTTCTCAACCTGTTTTGGCGCACCGTTCATGCCTAGACGCCCAGAGGTGTACGGTAACCTATTACGCAAAAAAATCGCAGAACACGGGGCAACTTGCTGGTTGGTCAATACTGGCTGGACCGGCGGTGCATATGGGACGGGTTCCAGAATGCCAATCAGTGCAACACGTGCTTTGTTGACGAGTGCGCTGGACGGATCGCTAGCATTTGCAGAATACCGAAAAGATCCAAATTTTGGTTTTGACGTTCCCGTTGAGGTCAATCGCGTTGCGGATATTTTACTTGATCCGCGCCAGACTTGGGATGATGCAGCCGCTTACGATGTTCAGGCAAAAAAGTTGGTCGACATGTTCGCTAACAACTTTGTTCAATACCTGCCTGATATTGATGATGACATCAAAACTGCCGCAATCGGGTAAGCGCTCCAGTAAAAGAGACCCAGAAGGGCCGCGATTTTTACCACGGCCCTTCTCGGATGATTAAGCAGCAGCTGGTAGCGAGACCAAATCAGAAACTAGCAACTCGGGCAGATACCGGGTCTCTTCATTGCTAAGTTAACTCAAAAACCTTCCAGCGTCACGCCTGAACCTTTGCGGTACTACCGCAATGCTCCCGTATCATTGTGCATATCCCATACGCTCAGCAAAGCCTTTGAATGCGATAGTGCGCGCCATGAACCCAAATATAGTTTGAGTTCCAGCGTTGCATCGCTGTCAGCAATCCACAGCGAGCTAATAACTTCGCCAATCCGTTAACGCGAAATAGGCCAGGCTTATCGCTCATCCAGACTTCCCCGTGATAAATCATGCGGAAAGTAATGTTACGAGCACTTGGACTCGCGCGGAACAGAGAACGATCGAGATCAATACCTGGAATAGCAGGAGGAGACTCACGGAAGCGATTGAACATGTACCAACCAAGGTTTTCGTGCTTCGAATCTAAAAGGCGTACTGCTTGAGTGTGCATCAAGTCACCATCAAGATCGCCACCCATCAACCAAAATGCGTTTCCCTCGTTGAGGTTCTGGATGTCTGAATCGAAAGGAGCACCAAGCGCTTGCTTTGGACTGTCGCGCAACAGAATTTCACGGTACTCATCAAATCAGTCCCAATTTGAGCATCAAGCCCACCTTCGGATAAAATTTGCTGGCTACTGTCGATAAAAAGCGCCGAACCGGTTTGAGTTTGAACCAGCATATTTGCGCCATCACAAGAATTCTTCCCCGTGACGTTACCAAAAATTTAAATCCCGTTTTTTACTATCTTTAGATCAAAATTTATCGAAATTTCTTCGGATGGGGCGATAAATTGATTTGAATCTAGTCCAAATATCTCAATTTCATCCGTAGGCTCGATTAAAGCAAACAAAGCTGAGCTTCCGTCAGGGAATCGCCCCCCTAACATAAGACGGCGATAATTCACCGCCTGAAGCTCACCAACACCGCCCCGCGGAACCATAGTATAGACATGGTCGACACGTGCATTTTGCGTAGTTTGGACCTCATGAAAAGACTGATTTAACATCCGCGCAAAATCTTCACCGCCAGACATTTGGTCTATTTTTTTCCCCACGCTGCTCCGTGCTTTTTCACGGCCAAACCAATTTACATAAAATGATTTCTCGCCAAACTCGACACAAATCCATCCCACAGCAGTGTGGCGGTATACAATCAAAAATGGCCGAACATGGCTCATCTCTTCTGCTTCAATATTACCGCCACCCAATGCCCATGAACGGAAAGTTTCACGCATTAATGGTGATTTTTGGGCCCAGATACTTTGCAAAGAATGTTGTTGTTGATGAAAAAACCATCCATTTGGCTCTTCATGCTTCAAGTATTGCAGTCCATTTACACCCAAAGACTGACCACGCACCCAAGCATGGCCTCGCGCTAAGATTTCATTCGCTTCTGGTAATGCGTGGTTGCCTGCGTCAGTTAATTCGTACCGGCGATCCACAACCCTAAAGAGAACAACTCCTTTGATCTCCTCTAGGTGGTCGATGTGCCGGCGAACGGTCTGGCGTGTACTACCAAGCTCCTCAACTGCATGCGAAAGGTTCAAGCGCTTCGCAAGGGTCGAGAATGACCTAATCATCTCAAAAAAAAGGGGATTAATTACTTCTTTAACGGGCATCCAGTTTTCCGACGTGGCCAATCTTTAATGTATCAGATGACCTAACCACACAATTCAATGGTACACAAATCATACATCAACGTAACATCTATGGCTGAAAAATGTTCAAATCCACCCAATTGCTGAAGCTTTAACTTTCTAGCATTACGGTAATAACTCAACTGGAGATGAACCCAATGCCCCATGAAGTAGATATTCACGTAGGTCGCAAACTAAAGCAGGCGCGCACCTTGCGTCGTTATTCACAGACTGACGTTGCTCGCGGCCTGAAGCTTTCGTTTCAACAAATTCAAAAGTACGAAATCGGCTCAAACCGCATCGCGGCAAGCCGATTGTATGAGCTATCAAAAATTCTTGACGTGCCAACGTCATATTTTTTTGAAGGCCTAGCAGAAGAAGCTGTAAATCCAGCAGACAATGCAATGGACATCGTGAGTGCAGTTGCTTCCATCAAGGATGAACAACTAAAATCACGTATCATTACGTTCATTCAAGACGTTGCTGGTACGACAACTGCGCGTACTGACAGAACTTAAAACATCGCAGCGCGGCGCACTAAGTTGAGACCTGCAATCAGCAGAACAACTAGCGTCGCACAGCGAAACACCCCTTGATCAATTCGGTCGAAAACGCGCCCGCCCAACCACAATCCCAGAAGGGCTGGAGGTACCATTGCCAAACTGAATGGCAATGTTTCAGAGCGCAAAACGCCCGATCCTAAATGCGCAAAAGTTAGAGCGGCAGCTCCTAACCCATATATCACACCCTGTATTCGCATGTGATCGTTCTTGTTGGTGCCAAGCGCAGCCAAATAAACGACTGTAGGTGGCCCCCAGATACCTGACAAACCACCCATGAAACCTGCAAAAGTCCCAATTCCTGCAGCGACACGGAAAGACTGGCCCGATAGCTTCACTTCCACTCCAGCAAGCTGCAGCAACGCAAACAGCACAATTGGCAGGCCAATCACCAAGAGCATCGTCTGCAAGGGCAATATTCGGACCAATTGAGCTCCAACGATTAAACCCAAAAACCCAAAAAATAAGAATACTCGAAATTTTATAATAGAATTCCACGCAGCTGCCGGCCCCTGCCGAAGCGCCTGGAACACATTTGTGCAAAGTGTTGGCACGATGAGGCCCGCAAGTGCCAATTCTGGCGACAGAAACGTACTGAGGCCAGAAACAAACACCATTGGCATCGCAAAACCCACGACCCCTTTTACGATTCCAGCGATTGCTGCAACCAGAACAGCAAAGCACAAGTGCTGAAAAGTGAGAATTTCAAGAAGTTGTTCCATGGGTGCTCCATAGCACGTTGGTTAGAACCCAACAGGACAAAATCAATAGAGTAACAATATATTGTTTTTGAGTTTATTTACGCATTTTTATTGCGCACCTCCTGCACCTCACGTAAAATGGTTGTAGAAAATGAGGAATTTACAAATGCCAAAAGTCCAGCAGAACCCGCAGAATGATACCCCAGTTATATTGACCGACCTATTGGCCTTAACCCAGTCCGCACTTGTACCGGTTCAAACCATTCTAGAAACTGCGACAATACATCTGCGAAGCCTCGTGTCGAAGGACAGTCGGATATCTGGGCAACTTATTGAAGAACATCAGACAGCGACACACGGCCTTGCATGGCTTGCCACCTACTCCCAATCGTTGGAACAAATGCAAAAGTGGGCCGAAGGTTTAATTAAAGCAGATAAGTTT
>Ga0206129_10007371_pt1 | contig 10867 bp, 4 predicted proteins | sample Helgoland_Spring_8_FD_148616 | JGI IMG/M metagenome (GOLD analysis project Ga0206129, IMG submission 148616) | Pelagic subsurface seawater microbial communities from Kabeltonne, Helgoland, North Sea - Helgoland_Spring_Bloom_20160502_2 | ecosystem: Environmental > Aquatic > Marine > Epipelagic ...
GAATCGCCGCAACGACGATCCCGTAGCGCCTGCGTATGTTCGACTCCTTGATGCTCTTCCCCACCAGGGAACTCCGCTGACCGATGATCGCCTCGACCGTTTTTACCTCGTCGCGCTGGATTTGCCCGCCGCTTTTCCTGTGTATCATCCTCACACCCTGCTCCGTTTGCATTTCCGCAAGCTGCTTCGAGGTCGCACGGAACCAGAGGACATCCCGCTCCTCCAGGGTGATCGCATCAAGGGGGATGTCATCCACTCGGCGCCCCCGCCGGATCACCTCGTAGACGATCGTGTTTTTTCGTTTCGAGAACAGGGGGTGCTCGATGAGTCGCGCGCCGACCAATGGCGAGTCAGTTGGAATTTCCACAGCGCTGGAAAATTTTCGGGTATCTTCCGCATCAAGTAGGCTGCTGACCGTGTCCCTGTCGGGGAGCAAGTGCCGCCCGATGAAGCGCATATAGATGGTGCCGACCACGGCAAAGGCGATGCCCAGCAAGCTGATATCGAAAATCCCGAATACTGGTTGTCCCTGTTTCGCGGAAAGACCGGAGACGAGTAGGTTCGTGGAAGTTCCGATCAGGGTGATCGTGCCTCCGAGTATACTGAGGAAGGACAGCGGAATGAGCAGCTTGCTGGCTTTTATGCCCGTGCTTCGCGCAAAGGCCAGTAGCACCGGAAGGAAAACGATCACCACCGGCGTGTTGTTCATAAATGCCGAAAGCGGCACAACGATAAGAGCTAGAACTAGGATGGCGCGAGTCAGTGAATTACCCGCCAATTTCTCGAAATGATGTGCGATCCAATCGATCACCCCGGTGCGAGTCAGTGCCTTGCCGAGTATGAACATCGCGCCGATTGTCATCGGAGCCGGGTTACCGAAGATCTCCCCGAGATCGGATTCGTCGAGTATGCCGGTGAGCAGCAGCAGCGCCAGTCCGCCTAGCGCGACCATGTCGCTCGGCAACCACTCCTTGGCGAAAGTCACAAAAACCCCCGCAAGGACGGCGAAGGTTACGATCATTTGGACGTTCTGCGGCATGGCTATGCAGCAAACTCTAGCGGATTGCAGGGATGTGGCAACGAAATCGACCGACATCAAACGGTCAGATTGACGTTTTGAGTCGGCATGGTGTTTTCTCCTGTTGCTAGGCTCAATGCAGCGCTCATTGGCAATGATCGTCAATCAACTGGGTGTGATTTTTGTCGGTGGATAAAACCGCCGGAGGCTCTGGACTGCTGCGGTTCTTGTCCGCAGCTCTTTGGTTGAGTGTGTCTAAATAAAAACGGCAGGTAGCAAGCACCCGCTGCGATCAACGACGCCATCCCCAAAAGCTGGGAATAAAGAATCCCAGCAGTCCAAAAGCCTGCGGCGCTCCCTAGCAGTAACAGTGCGAGAATGAAATCCACCGAAAAAATCACACCCCAATCAACTTCACGGGTTCCTGGCTCGTATCCATTCCTGTTGGCCGGACAACTTCCTCTATAATAAATCCGGAGAGGCTCCGAGTCCCCTTTCGTCCCCGTAAATCCCCCTTCCATGACGATCCATCTCTTGTTCTACGAAGAAGTCTCTACTACTTGTCTGGGAACTTTCGATTAGGAACTTTCGATTAAAAATCTATTCTTCCTCAACGCCCTCCTGCTGCATCCTCAGCGTGGCGGATTCTCGGCGCCTTTGGTGAACTCCGAAAGGCGCCTGTCCATGATCTCAAGATAAGGAGCCAGCGTATCGAAAGTAGGATCCTCCCTCCAACTGCGGATCAGCGACAGCACCTCTAGGTCATGCTCCCTGAGGCCGGATCCCGCAACCGGCTCTTCCGAGGTGAGCAGATTCTGCGAAATCATCTTGTTGTTGTTCGGATAGATCCCGGCAAAATTACTGAGTTCCGTAGGTGTGCGCTCCGGGCTGAGCAGCCATGCCTTCACCACCTGACGCTGGGCTGCGTCACGTAAATCGGCGCGCGCAAACTCCTGCGCCACCATTTCCGGACGGCTCTCTTGGAGATCCCTATCCACTTGCAGCTTCGTCAGCATCTCCACCGGCTTCCTCTGAACCAAGCGATCCAGCGTCAGGAACCCTGCATGAGCAAGATCACGGCGTTCCTTCCCTTGGATGAGGTCTGATAGGAGCGCCGTGCTCTCCGTAGCTTCGGTATGGACCAGAACGTCGAAAGCATTCAGGTATCCAACCGAAGGATCAGCCTGCCAACCGGCATTGGTGATTAATTCCTCCGCCTTCGTCCGCAAATATTCCTTGTTGTCTGCACCTAATTCTCCGCGGGCAACATTGCGGAGCGAAACGGCCCACTCGTCGGCAGTTGTCGCCTTTGCCAGTATTTCCCGGCTGATCCGCGCCGCGGCCACCGGATCGATTTCCAAAAGCAGGTCCAGCAAATACACCCGCAGTGTCGGACTACCTTTCAGCGCCCCACCCGATCCGATCTCAAACGCAATCCCAGTGCTATTGTCTTCTCCGGATTGAAGGAAATTCTCTATTTTTGCGACTGCCTCCGCATCGGACAAAGATAGAAGATATCCGCGCAGCGAATCCAGCGACTCACGGCCCGGACGTTTCTGGATCTCGCTGCTCCAGTGCGAAACGTCTGAAAATTTGTGCTCCACTCGTAACTCTTCGCGTTGCTTATCGCCAGTCAGCTCGGAAGTTTTACGAGCAGGTCGGAAATATATAGCAACCCCTGCAATAATCATGGCGGCGACGATGATATAGATTCGTTTGGACATCTGCGTGAATGAAAAAGGAAAACTGAATATTTCGCAAGCGCTCAGGGAATTGTGGTAATTTGGATCATACTCCTATTTCTCCGTCATCTCGTAAACGCCAGCCTCAATCACTGCACCACTGTCCAGCAAACCAAGGTAAAATCTTGAGGGGCCATCCCCTTCACTACCTCGCATTGAATCCGTCTTCTCGAAAAGCTCACGCGCCTTGGTGAAATCGTCCTTTTCCAGTGCCGCGAAGCCCTCTGCGTAAACTTCGAGCCATGCGGGCTCTTCCACATCCGCCACCGGCCCGAGTAGTTCGTGAACCACCGTTGGTTCCTTCCGCCCCTTGACCTTGAAATTTCCGATCTTTCTCGTGAAGAACTCACCGTCAAAATGACTCCTTACTTCCTCGCTGATTAGGATGCGCGTCCCGAAGCGCTTGTTGAGTGCTTCCAGCCTCGCGGAAAGGTTCACCGCATCGCCGATCATTGTGTAATCCACCCTCTTCCTACTGCCGATATTTCCCGCCACGACCTCGCCGTAATGCACCCCGATCCGTGTCCGAATGTTCACCCCTTGCACCACCAGTTCGTCGTTCTGTGAGAGATGCCAGGCCGCTCTCGCTGCCTTGACCGGAGCCATGGGATCGAGGACAGGTGCACCCCAGGCAGCGAAGATCGCATCGCCGATAAATTTGATGACCACCCCGTCGTGATCGAAGATATGTCCGGTGGTACGTTCGAAATAGTCGCTCAGCACCTCCACAATTTTTTCCGGATCCCCCACCCGCTCGCACATGTTGGTAAAAGCTTCCAGGTCGGTGAACATCATCGCTGCCATCACCTTCTCACCCCCGAATTTCATCTGAAACCCGTCTTCGGTGAGTTTATCAAGCATCTGCGGCGAAAGATATTTCTCGAACGCGTCCTTCAGGAATTGCTGCTCCTTGCTCAGCTTTTCCCGGAAAAACCTCTCGATGTAGAACCGCGATCCAGCGCCCCAACCAAGCGCCACCGGAATCTGTAAAAACGCCGCCACGCTCCATGGAAACCAAAAGTTCGCCTGCCGCATGGAAACGGTTCCGACGGCAATGAGTAGAACCACGCCCACGATTGCGGCGATCACCGCAAGCAGTGGCCGTAGACGCGTGAAACCGAAGCCCGCAATGCAGCCGGCAATGATCACCATCCAGAGATCGAATTTTTCTCCGGATCGTGTCAGCCAGTTGCCGCGCATCAGATTGATGAGGATATTGGCCTGAACCTCCACCCCGCTCATCAGTGGTAGATCCCCGCGTCGATCGAAGCGTTTGTATGGGGTGGAAAATAAATCAAGGCCTGCTTCGGCACCCAGAATTTCCGGCCTACCGCCCACCACCACCACTTTGTCGCGCAACAGGATCGGCACATCATCCCGAAGCACGTCTGAAGCTCCCAATGAGAGGATTGCAGGATTGGAAAGCAAGTCACCCGGGGGGCTCGGCGGACCCGCATAATTGATATATCTCGGGGAAATCCGTTCACTTTCCTCAAGCTTCGCTCCCAGGGCTATTGCGGCTACCCATGTCACTGACGATTCATCCAGAGTCCCCGTAGTGAGTTCTCTGACGGTGTAGTTGTCATCGTGCACCAGGGCGACCAACCCGAAGTTATCCGCCGCCGCCAAGAGCTCGTCAGTGGGAGGAATCAATTGCTCCACAATCACCCCGGTTTGCTGAAAGCGCTTCCGACCACAGGCCAGGAATACCGACCTTTGCTGTGCACCGGGGATCGGCTCCCAGTTTTCATCAACCCCGCGGAATCGCAGCATCGCGGCGGCAAACTCCCGGTCGATCTCCGGATCCTGGGAGGGAAGATCAAATAGCAGGTCATACACCACGGCACGCGCTCCCGCCTCGCCGAGCTTATCCAGAAGCGCCGCCTGATTCCTCCGGTCCAAGGTCTTTCCTTCGATATCCTCGAGATAGACGATCCTTACCTCGTCGGCGGTATCCGATTCAGGTTGCAGGAATGGAACATGTTGGAACACATCCTGAAACGGGATATCATAGCTCAGTGAGCGCAACGAACCGCCTACCCGGCTGAGCGCCAGCCAGCCAGCCATGACCGTCAGCACGATGCCGACCAGAGCCGCGACCAATCGGATCCGCCGCTCGGCACGCTCCGACTTTCCCCGCAATGTCGCTCCGTTCCCCATAGTCTGTTAGAAGCTGAACCGGCAGCGTATCACCGCCGTCCGGTCACGGACGATATTGCCATAGGGGGTCAGCGGGCTGAGTTGGAAATCGGAATCGGTGATATTCAATACCCCCGCGCTGATCTCACACATATTCCGATTGAAACGGTATCCGACCAAGGCGTTGAACTGCCAGAAATCATCGCCACTGCGCGCCACCGTCACGCTCGGGTCATCGTCCAGATCCTGGGCATACCAGTTCGCTTCAATCCGCCCGTAAAGTCCCGTCGGGGAGTTCCAGTTCGCGTTGAGTGTAACTTCGTGCAACGTCGCCCTGTTCTTCACATTGGCAAACGCCTGCCCTGTCGAAACGAGTTCAGGAAACACCGTGCGCAGATCCGACCGAGTCATCCTGTAGCCCGCGCCGAGCGCGAACTCGTCACCGATCAACTGGTTGGCATTGAAGCCGACCGCCACCTCGCGGTAATCGAGGCGCTGTGCGGTCTTGTCGGCGAAATAGGCAGGGCTGATCGGGAACACCCCTGAATCGTAACCGGTGAATGCTCCGATCGTCCGATCCACATCCTGCTCGATCACGTTCACGCTCGCGCCCCACCAGGTGCGGGACGGAAGGCTTCCCTCCACGCTCAGTCCCCAAATCTTATACCGCGGGGTCTCTACCGATCCCGCCAGCGATTCGGAAATCACCGTCCTGTAGGATTGGTTGAATCCCGCGAGTTGGACAGGCTCGAGCCTCACGCTTTCATCGAAAGTGACTCCCCCCAGTGCCTCTGTATAAACGCCCCGCACCGTGAATAGGCGCGACGGCTCATAGGTGAAACCTAGCTTCGCGGATAGCTGGTCATCGTCACGCTGAAGGTCGTTCACTGGAGGGTTTCGGAAATTGTCCGGATGCTCGATCTTGTCCCAGGAGAATCCGCCGATCAATGTCAGCTCCGGGGTGACTTTCCAGTAATCGTAACCGTAAATCGTCATACGCTGGAAATCTACCTCCGTCCTCTGCTCTGCCGCCGGCGTTGAAAATCCTCCGGAGAAATTCGGTCTCTGCACGGAGAGCTTGCTCCGTGTCTCGAAGGAACCCGTCTGCCAACGGCCACCCGCGATGAGTAGATTCCGCTCCGTCTGTAGGATGTGCTGGATCTCCGCACTGTAAATCTCGAACGAGCGCTGGGTGTCGAATTCGAACGGAGCCGAGCTCACATTCTCCACATTCCCTTCCCCGAGATACGGCTGAATGGCTTGGAGCAGAGCGGGCGAATAAACCAGTTCTCCGTTCTGACCCTCATAGACAGATGGAGGACTTGCGTTTTCCAGCGCGGGATCGGTGAACTCATCGAAACCGAACTGGTTCCGCCGGATGAAACCCGGACGCAGTCCGTTTGAATTGCGCTCGATCAGCAACTGCCGTGCCGACGTATCGCTGAGCGTCTGATCCGCGCTCAGGCGCCCCACCAGCACCAGGGTGTTCGAACCGGGCGCCCAACGGTGATTCCATGCCCCTAGCAACAAGCCCGGCTCCTGTGATTCCTCAAAGCTGACACCCGGAGACAGCGGCTGATTGTCATATGTCCTGAAATTGTCCCCGCTTTCCTGATCCGCCCATTTCCCGAGGAAGTAGAACACGTCGTCCGGAGATGGCTGCCACTTGAACTGGCCGTAGAGCTCTTGGAGCGATGCCCCCGAGTTGAATCGATCCCCCGTGTCATCCCGGTAACTCGCATCAATGCCGAAACTGAAATCACCCGATGTTCCGAACACCGAAGCAACTGCCCTGACTTCCGAATCACTTCGCCATTCCGATGTGAAACTGCCCCCTAAGCCGTCCTCTTCCAGCAGTTTCGAATACTCCTGCTGCGAGACGAATTGCGACAAGGGTCCGCCGCCGACCGGTGACAGAACGTTGGCAAGCAGCAACTCGTTGAACCACGGAGTCTCGTAGCGCAGCGAGATCCGGTCGGGGTCGCGCAAGGCATCAAAGGAGTTCGCTAGGAAAAGGTGCGCCGTCGGATTCGTGTAATCACTTTCCACCGCTCTCGTCGCTTCCCGCAACGCCACATCCTGCATCCCCGCGTTCTGATAGATTTTCGCGAGGTTCGCCGCACGCACGGCTCTATCCTGGTCAAGCAATTGCATCGACCGATAGACGCGCCGGTTGTCGTTCAGTTCGATCGACATCTCCAGATCCGTGATCGCCTCGTTGGTTCGGTTCCTTTGCTGCAACTCGAGCGCCGAATACAGCAGCGGGGTCGGGTCGTTCGGGTCAAGCCGTCTCGCCAGATCAAGATCTCTCCGCGCATCCCCGGGCTTGTCCTCCATGCTGAAAGCCTTTCCAAGATAGCTGTGGAAAGATGAAACCGTCGGCTCGACCGTCGCTGCCGTCTGCAGATCCGCGCGCCCCTCCTCCAGTTGCCCGCGCTTGATTTTCGTCAGCCCCAGACCGAGCCAAGCATTGCCCAGCGCACCATCCAATCGCACCGCCTCTTCAAACGAATCACGTGCTTTCTCGATCTCATTGTCCGCGCTCAGGACGAAACCTCTCAAAGCATGTGTCTGGGCGTTGCGCGGGGTGAACTCCAACGCCGCTGTAAGCGCTGCAGTGGCATCCTTTGTCCGGGAAAAGGAAAACTCCAGCTCCGCCAGCCGCGTCCAGGCATAACCGTTCTCCGGAGCCAGCCGTGTCGCCAGCCTCGCAGCTTCGCGCGATCCGATCAGATCCGAGCGCGATTGAAGGTAGTAACTCTCCGCCAGTGCCTCCCCGGCCGTCTTTATCGAACCTTCTGGCCACGGCTTCTCCTCGGTGAATTTCACTGCGGCAATCATCCGCTCAATCGCACGCCGTCCGGGATTCCCCGCCGCCACTCCGGCTAGCCCGGTCTTCGCCTGGTCCACGCGCCCCACCGCCAGCAGAACCCCGGCACGATAGAGTTTCCCGCCAACACTTGCTGCCGCCCCCGCAGGATATTTCTCAAGCGCCCCGAGCAAATCACCCTCACGATACGTCGCCAGAGATTTCGCAGCGGCGAGTCGGTCACCCGCGCTCATATCCAGCTCAGCAGGATCCAGCACCGCCGGATAATAGAGCGCCCATTGCAGCAGGTTCGTCGTAATAATCGCCGCCGTCCTCCGAGGTGCCTGACCCGGCAACGCCTCCCCCGCTTCCCCAGCCTCCAGCACAAGCTTGCCCTGCGGATTCTCCATCACCACCTGACCCTCCAATACCTGGAACTTCGACTTCCCCCCTTCCCCCACTTCCACATACAGCTGAGTCCCGCGCAACGCACCGTTCGCCGCCGGAGTCGTGATATCGATCTCGCCATTCTTCTCCCGACTGAAAATGAACGCCGCCCCGCCTTTCAGATCCAGCCGCGACTTATCATCATCGAACAAACCTTTCGTTAGCTGAACCGTCGTGAACTGCTCCAACCGCATCGTGTAGAGATCCGTCAACCGCATCGTCGCCCGGCTCCGCTGCCGCGTCCGTATCCTGTCACCCACCGCCAGCGACTGATCTTTCACAGCCGTCTTCCACGACCCGCTCTTGCCCTTCGCCGCCTGCACGATGTTCTCCACCGCCAGCACCTTCGCATCCTGGGCACGGGTGAACCCCGTTGCAATCAAGCCGGTCAGTATGAAAAGAAAGATACGTTGCATCGGAATATCTCGGAAAGGGAGCGAGATAGAACACTCACAAAATCGAGTGCATTGCTTAGCGAGAAAATGCCTACCGGACAAGACGAAAGAGTCTGCCTCACCGAACCGAATCAACAGGAATCATATACACTTATTGGCATTTTCGTCTTGCCTCTCCATCGGCGAAATCGTTAGGAAAGAAAGAGTGTTCAGCAAAATAGCAGAGAAAATATTTTCGAGCCGAAGAAAGTCCGCCCGTATCCACAAGCCAAAGGGTAACCTAAGATTCATGAACAAGGCGCAAGTAAATCCGCCTTTCGGACTACTAGACAGAGTTCTGCCGCTGTTGTTTGTCATCATGGCCTTGCTGTCCGGCGTCGCCCAAGCCCAGGCTCCAGCGAACGACCTGTTTGCAAACGCGCAAGTCATCACCAGCGTCTCTGGGAACGTGTCCGGAACCAATGTGAATGCCACGACGGAGACGGGCGAAGCGACTATTACGGACGGACGGTCGGGAGGCAACTCCATCTGGTTCTCTTGGGTGGCCCCGGCTTCCGGTTCGTTCACGTTCAGCCTCACCACTGATTTCGATTCTCAGCTAGCGGTTTTTACGGGCACTGCCGTCGGCAGCCTGACATCGATCGCCGAAAGCGATGCGTTGGGGTCCGGCGGGGATTCTGTCACATTTCAAACCGTTGAGGGAGCCAGCTACCGTGTCCGTGTCACCGGATTTTCGTCTCAGGCTGGTAATCTCACCCTGAATTGGGTTGGGAACCCCGTGCATGGAATGATTTTTAGTTTCACCAGTGTTAAGAGATCAGGCAGTTATCCCTATGCTGGCGTGGTGGAGGGCAGCGACGGGAACTTCTATGGGACTACTTTTTTCGGCGGCGTGAGCGGCTTTGGCACGATCTTTCGGATGACGCCCGGTGGGGAGCTGACGACGCTGGTCGAATTTACCGGTACTGCAGGCGCCAACCCGGGTAGCTACCCCGAAGCCAAGTTGGTGCAGGGCAGCGACGGGAACTTCTACGGGACGACCTCTAGCGGCGGCGCGGGCAGCTACGGCACAGTCTTTAAGATGACGCCCGGCGGGCAACTAACGACGCTGGTTGAGTTCACTGGCAACGCGGGGGAGAACCCGGGAACTTCCCCCCAGGCTGCCTTGTTTCAGGGCACCGACGGGAACTTTTACGGGACGACTGTACTCGGCGGCGTGAGCTCCGGACTTGGCTCCGGCACGGTCTTCAGGGTGACGCCCGGCGGGGAGCTGACGACGCTGGTCGAGTTCACCGGCAACGCGGGCGGGAACCCAGGCAGCCACCCCTACGCTGGCTTGGTGCAGGGCAGCAATGGTAGCTTTTATGGGACGACTTGGGATGGCGGCACGAGTGACCTCGGCACGGTTTTCCAGATGACGCCCGACGGGGAGCTGACGACCCTAGTGAATTTCACAAATAACGGGGCGAGCAATAAGGGGAGAGGTCCCCGTGCAAAATTGGTGCAGGCTAGTGACGGGAACTTTTACGGGACGACCGAGGAAGGCGGCGCGAGCGACAATGGGACGATCTTCCGGATGACGCTCGGTGGCGAGCTGACAACGCTGGTTGAGTTCACCGACACCACAGGCGAAAACCTAGGTAGCCGCCCCGCCGCCGCCTTGATTCAGGGCAGCGACGGGAACCTCTACGGGACTACTTTTTTCGGCGGTGTGAGCAGGCGTGGCACGGTCTTCAGGATCACTCTAGGCGGGGAGCTGACGACGCTGGTCGGGTTCACCGACACTGCAGGCGACAAACCAGGCCGCTTTCCCTTTGCCAGCTTGGTGCAGGGCAGTGATGGAAACCTTTATGGGACGGCCTCGGGCGGCAGTTCGGGCGACAACGGCACGGTCTTTCGGATGACGCCTGGTGGGGAGCTGACGACGCTAGTCGAGTTCGCCGGTATCGTGGTGGGCGACGACCCTGGAAGCTACCCCTATGCCGGTTTGGTGGAGGGCAGCGGTGGAAACCTGTACGGGACGACTAGGGATGGCGGCGTGAGTGACAATGGAACGGTCTTCCGTATGACTCCCGGCGGGGAACTAACGACGCTGGTTGAGTTCACTGGCTTCGGGGGCGATAGCCCAGGTATCGCCCCCGTTGACGGCGTGGCTAAGGGAAGCGATGGGAACTTTTACGGGACGACCAGTCAGGGGGGGAGCAACGATGGCACGGTCTTCAAGATGACGCCCGATGGGGAGCTGACGACGCTGGTCGAATTCACCGGTACCGCAGGCGCCAACCCGGGCAGTGGCCCCTTTGCCAGGGTGGTGCAG
>Ga0206129_10007386_pt1 | contig 10849 bp, 11 predicted proteins | sample Helgoland_Spring_8_FD_148616 | JGI IMG/M metagenome (GOLD analysis project Ga0206129, IMG submission 148616) | Pelagic subsurface seawater microbial communities from Kabeltonne, Helgoland, North Sea - Helgoland_Spring_Bloom_20160502_2 | ecosystem: Environmental > Aquatic > Marine > Epipelagic ...
AACGTGAGTGTTGAGACAAACTACTGGACAGGTGAACCTGCAAGAGGAATGTTTGACCCAACAACAATGCCAGCTTATAGTGCTACTACTGCTGTAGTCTAAAGCAGGCAAAGAAATAAAAAGCCCTCCTTGGCAACAGGGAGGGCTTTTGCTATTATGGTATAAGGAATCAAAACCAAACACACCATTAAAAGGTAGAATAATAATAAGAGGTACTATGAAGGAAGAGGAAATTGAAAAGCTAATAAAAGAAACAATGAGAAATATGTACAAGCAAGAAAAGGGCGCAGAGGACGTGGTCTACCAGGCTGAGCATCTTGAGCAAAAAGTCATAGAGTTAAACCAGCCACACCTAGACTTAAGTAAAACTACACCTGTAATTTGTAAATCGGAGTAATGAATTGAGTATTCCTGCTATAGAAGAAATAAGCCCTGAAAATGGATTCAATCAATGGCCAATATCAAAATCAATTGAAATTCTAATTGATCAGGAAGTTGATCTTGAATCTGCAAAAAAGGCCATATTCTTATACGGACCAGAAGGAGGAGCTATTCTTGGTGCGGGAATGGATAACATTCTTGGTAATGGGTGGAACCCTACTGAAGAAATTAGCAATGGTATTAAGACATCTATTAATCTCGACCTGGAAATATCAATTCAAAAAGTAGACTCCAGTAAAGAAGAAATCACGCCAAATAAAACATATGATGAATCTGAGCTGGAATATTCGCTTATTAGAGTTAGGCCATGTAATCCTTTAATAGAGCTAACAGACTATAAGCTATACATATCCGGAGACGAAGAAGAGTCTTCAATGTGCCTTACAAGCAGATCTGTGTTTGACGCAAAAATAAATGCAGGTAATACAGGAAGTGGAGAGATCCAGTCTGCAGGTGTATATCATGGCTTACAGGCAGATACGATTGTTGTGGAGTTTACTAGAAGCGGGGATGAAAACGAAGCCATATATGAATGGTACCTGTTAAGCTCACCCACATCTTCCTCAACACAAAGGTCTTTCAGGGGAAGGCAGGAGCTTCTTCCTGGAACTTATATTGAAACATTCGGAAGTTTTGAAGCAGGTGACGTTTATACAATTGACTTAAAGCCAGCAGAGCAGCTAGAGGAAACTATTGTTATTGAGTTCTCAACAGGTGGCAATTACATACAGGACTTACCAGATAACTTAAGTGAGTCCCCAATAGGCATAGGTCCTTCAATAAGATCATATGAGGATTTTATTATGACAGCCTCAAGTCCAGCAAATGGAGAAGTCTGTATAAGTGATAAAGAAAACACAGTAGTATTAGAGTTCTCAAAAGAAGTTGACCCAAACTCTGTTACTTATAAGAGTATAAGCCTTTCCTTGTCAGAAATAACAGGAAGGTCAAGCTCAATGCCTCCCTATAGTTTCATAGTCTCAGGAAATAAGATTTACATCAATATCATGGAGCACTAATGGAAACTGAAAAAGAACAAGGAGAAAATATCAAAATCTCTTTTACATTTAGGGACATTGGAGGACACTTATCTAATTTAGATTCAGTTGAGGTAGATATCTACCCATATGGAAAGCATCCTGGGCAGTCCCATGTCGAAGAGAGTGATCGTGTTCTAGAAGGTGGCATACCTGTAAATATTAGCTTAGGCTATTATGAGTTTGAATACTCCATACCGGAAGATGCGCAAGTAGGGACGTGGTCTTCTCATTGGAAAGGAGCTAAAGGGGAGCAGAGTATACAGGGTATTGTTGACTTTGAGGTTCTACCAAATCCAAACAGTCCTTTTCCTGAAACCCAAAAAGTTGTTCAGGTAAATCTAAAAAAGAACCACAGATATAGCGTCACGGTAAATAATATTAAAAGTGTTGATGGGGATGTGTTGGATAAAGTATCTCTTTATTTTGTTAGTGAGCTTTCTCCGATGTGCATTACCTATGAAAGCTTAAAAGCAAAGTTAAGCAATATAGTAAGTCTCCTGGACAAGGAGTCTGTCAGTTATATGATATGGGAGCTAAGCAAAGAAGTTAGGCTTATGATTCCTAGTGGTCATATTTGTAATCAAGAGTATTTAAGCTTAGCCTGTGCTAAGTGGGTAGAGTACCTGTCTTCTCTTTATATATTGAGATCAATAGTTGGAGGGGGAGGCTTTATGAAAAGTAAGCAGCTTGGAGACCTAAAGGTTGCCTATTCAGATAACTCAAATCCAATTAATCAAATGATTAACACTTGGGAAAGCGAGGCCTCAAAGTGGGAAAGGGTAATAAACAGTAGAGGCTGTATACCCTACGGTGGTAGCTTCGGAGTAAAAATTGCTCATCCTAGCATATGCAATCCAGACAGGCCAAAGCTGGGAAGGCAGATAAGAGAAGCCATAGGCTCAAGTCAAATGGCAGACTCAAAAGACTTATTTGAAAATAGAACAAGATACCAGCACTCATATGGAAGCGGAGAAAGATATAGTGGCACTAGCTTAGAGGACTGGCATTATGACTAATAATATTGACCTAAGAAAAGAGCTTCAAGACTTCTTCTTTGGAAGCACCTTGGAGGAGGATAAGTCTCATAAGGTATTAGTTAGGCGGTTCAAATATGATCCTGAGGGAAGAAAAATACCATGTACATGTAATAAAGATAACGAAGGAGCTAAGACTCCAAGCTGCTCCAGTTGTTTAGGAGAAGGCTACTACTGGAAGGAGTCATGGGAGTCTTGTTTTAAATATCACATTGGAAGTGAATCAGCGCATGCCAGAAGAATCATACTGGAAGCAGGAGGTACTTTAAAAGGTGAACTTTGCCGATTCTATTTTCAGCATGACATTGACATAACAAAAGAAGACAGGATAGTAGAAGTTAAGTACGACAACAAAGGAGATATTTCATTACCTTATAAAAGAGGTACAGAGTGGATGATCCAAGAGGTAATTAACAAGCGTAGCGACCAGGGCCGTGTTGAATTTACTACAGCTTACTGTAGCAAAAGTAACATAATAAGTAATAGCTATAGTAGGAGATAGTAATGGGACTTAACAACTTGCCAGAATCATTAGTTAAAGAACTAGGAGAAGAAAGATCTAACTTAATGATTTCAGTTATCGAAGGAATAAAACAAGAAAGCTCAAAGCTAGAAAGACTTCCTGCCAACATGACACTACTCAAAGACGGATCTGTTAAGCTAGGAGAGGGCAGGGGTAATACTAAGTTTGCAACAATAAGAGATCTCTTCACCTTAATTCAAAACATTCTAAATGCAACTGGCCGTAGGAACAAAGTTAGCTGGCTTGTAGAAAATGCAAATGGAGAGAAAGTAATTCCATTTGTCCGTTATGGGCAAGAAGAAGAACTCCAGGCTCCTTGTGTAGTTTTTAAGGTAAACAAGGGAACACCTGGTGCCTTTGGTAAAGGCCCAGAGCACTCTCCAAGTGCACGTCAAAGAAATCCCGCATTAAAAACAGTAATAGCAGATCCGGAACAGGCAGACTCTGAAATCTATATAATGGGACAAAGGTTTGATTACTGGATTGAGATTGATGTTCAAGCAGAAACAGCACATGAAGCAGACAGGATGTTATCTTGGGTGGAGAGTGCCCTTTCAACTAATATGTGGTATCTTAAATACAGTGGAGTATTGGAATTTTTATTTTCAGAAAGGAAGGCAGATAATACTAAAAATGTTGAAAGTAGAAGAATCCACTGCAGGCCTTTAAATTATTATGTACAACTTGAGCATTTGTCCTGGTACCGTTTAGGAGTATTAAAAGACCTTTGCTTAACATTAGAATTAGCAACTTAGCAAACACTTCAGGAGGATAAATGGCATATGTAAACTTGCCTGGGACATACCCAACACTAAATGATGGAAATCTTCGTCAGTTTATTCCAAATGCAGACCCTATTACTTTAGTACTAGGAACTGCATCAACAGGCTTTACAAGTGAACTATATGTCGTAAATGATGTCAATAGTGCTCTTGTTGAGTTTGGAAAGAGATCAGAACTAGGAAAGGGATTAGTTGAAGCCAGAGATGGCGGGGCAACAAATATTGCTCTTATGAGACTTCCTGGCACATCCCCCTCTATCGAGGCAATTGGTGCTGATATTCTTTCAAGCCCAGAGCTTGGGTTTAAAGTAACTCCAGTACTTGCTTCAGTAGAAGCATCTACCAGGTACGGAGTAGCATATAGACATGCTAAAAACATTTCTTCTACAGGTAGCGGTGTAGCAGATAGTAAGGAGATTGTTGGTGAACTCTGCATTGTAGACCTTGATAAAGAAGAGCTAGTGTATTACGGAGATCATACAGGTAGAATCTTTGATGATAAGGGTGTCATGGATATTGACGTCAGAGATATCTATGATGGCTCAACAGCAGCAGGTCCAGAAAGTTTTACTCTTACAGTAAGCACAGCTCCTAGCTCAGCTGGAACTGCCTACTTTACAGTTAGTGGAATTAAAGTAGAAGTAGCGCTACTTGGGACAGAGACAGTCTTTGAAGCAGCAACTAAAATTCATGCTGCTTTAGATGCGGAATCTGGACTTAATTGTTTTGCAATTGCCCTTGCTGATGACCAGGTTAAAGTCACAGCAAGTGGAGCAGTTAATGTAAATGGAGAGCTTGTCTATCCATCAAGCCATACAGCAAGAGCTGGGCTTACAGCACGTCCGTTTATTGAAGGCTTTGGGGCTGGAGGAACTGGACTAGCATATACAAGTGTACACGGTACAGGTCATACAAAAACTGCCGACATTGGAGCTTTCCCACTAGATGGACTATATCCCTTTAGTGCAAGTGGCCCTGGTGAATTCGTAGAGCTGGAGTCAGTTGTAGCAATTGGTACAAAGCTTCAAAACTATATGGTAGGAAGCGCAAGCAGCATTGCTAATAACCTTACTTTCAAAGCAGGGGATAACGGTGTAGGTATCTCTCTCATGGAAAGGTACGAGAAGCTACATGAAACCTACAGCTTACTAGACTTTAGAAACTTTGATGTTGTGATTCCTCAAGGGGTTATGGCAGATGCAAAAAACATCGAAGACCCTGATGGTCCTGGCATCTCTCTAGACCTTACTTTTGCTGGAGAGTTAACAGAGGCTGAAGTTGATGACTTAAGCTTAACTGAAAGTGATGCAGGGGTAGCATATAGGGTAACTACAGTTGACGATTCACTAGGCTTAAGTCTTGATTCTGGGGCTGTTGTTAGATGGGACGGGTCAGCCTGGGCTGATGTTACTGGGCTTAAGTATTACCCGAATGCAAATTCATCAAATGATGTTCTTGGTAAGCTTGCTATTGTTGAAAACTCAGACTATACATTCACCTACTACTGGGATACAAATGATAGTGGTGCAGCGAATCTTTCAAGCTCTGGTGAGTATTCATCTGAAGCATCAACCGAAGATGGCCTAGTTTACCATGAAGTAAACTTTGCTCATCAGCTAGCGGTCTTCTGCTACCAGTCTTCAGAAAACTTCCAATTCTGCCATGGTGTTATTGGAACAAGCCTGCCAACTAGTCTAAGCCCTAGAGGTATTAGAACATTCTTTGGTAAGAGCCCGACATATACCTTTGATCCAGGACTGGAGCAAGATGTTATTGCATCTAAAGAGGATAATGGAAATGGTCTTCTTGGGCACAAGATCGTAGGCGGAAGATATGGATATCACTTTAATTTAAAAAATGGAGGCCTGCCTCTTACAACTGATGGTTTCTTTGATACATCAAATAGCTCAGCTAATATTGTAAAAGATAGAAATGGTCAGGAAGTTGATCTTGGTAAGTACATCTCTGTTGTGTCAATGTTTGGACACTTGAGAAATGAATATGAAAATAAGACAGGAGGATACCTGGCTAATCTTTCTAACATCTATGCCGGATTGATTACAGCTACGCCAATTAATGAATCGACTACAGCTTCAAGAATTCCTGCAGCACAAATGAACTACTACATGAAGGGCACATTAGCTGATGAGATTGCAGGTGCAAGGCTTATTACTCTTGTTAACGATGAAGGAGTTCCTATGGTTGTCGATGGGGCCACGTTTGCAAGGCCAGGAAGTGACTACACTAGGCTAACCTCAATGAGGATTGTAGCTAAAGTAGTTGAGGAGTTCCGTAGAGCAACTAAGCCATTCTATGGCAAAGGGATGTCTACAGGTAAACGTCTAAGTCATGAAGAGTCACTTAAGTCTGTTATCCAAAAAAACATTTCAGAAGATGGAACTCTAGTTTCAGGAACATTCACAACAAGTCAAACAAGAGCAGAAAAGATTGCAGGTAAGTTAAAAGTAGGGTTGACATTAAAGCCTGTCTTTGAGCTAAGAAGTCTTGATCTTGATGTCAGCTTAAGCATTTAAGGAGGAGAAGTAAATGGCAACACCAGATACATATTACACACGTTCATTCTCAACTTTCTCAGGAGCAGATATCAAAGCTGTCTTTGCAGGTGTAGAGATTGGAACATTGCAGGCCATCAGCTATGCTGTGCAAAGAGAGAAGGCGCCTATCTACACCCTAGGTAGGGCTAACCCCAGGGCTTTCTCACGCGGCAAGCGAGGCATCGCAGGGACAATGGTCTTTGTTATGTTTGATGACCATTCACTTCTTGGGGTGTTCGAAAGAAACCGTCCTGAGCTAATGAACTTTGTTAAGGATAGGAAGGAGCTAACTCCTGACATTGCTCTTGGTGATGGTACAGGATTTGGTGATGAAGATGAGGCTTCTTCAGTCTGGGAAGATGACTGGGAAGTTGCACAAGCTTTCTATGTAGACCAGATTCCTCCTTTTGATGTTACAATCACAGGAGTTAATGAAACTGGTGCTGCTGCTGTATTCAATATCATCGGAGTTGAAGGACTTAATGAGGGATATGGAATTAGCGTTGATGACATGGCAAGTGAGATGCAGATGACATATGTTGCACGGGCAATCTCTCGCTGGAGGCGAGCTGGTAGCGGAAGTGGAGCAAGTGCAGTTGATGCGTTCCCTTACACAGCAACAAGAGAAGGTGGCGGAGTAGTTATCGAGTAGCTACAGGCACTCATTTGATATTAAAAGCCCCTGCGTATGCGGGGGCTTTCTTTTTAGGTAAAATAAGAACATGGAACTTACACTTGAGCAAAGACAGTTGCTGTACGCTAGATCTGCGGGTTTTTCTGGAGTTGACATTAGTGCAACTATCCATATGCCTGCAATTAGCATGAGTCAGCCAAACTTAAACCATTCCCCTTCAGAAGACAATCTTGGAAAGGTATATGAGTTAGGTTCTATACAGACACTAAGCTACAGCGTCTATACTGCAAAGAGTCCTGTTAAATCTCTAGGGTTTCGAAACGTAATTAACACTACAAGAGGAACAAGGACAATTGCTGGAACAATGATTTTTAACCAGCTATATAACCATCCATTTGAAGATCGAGGAGCAATCAGCTTAATAGACCCAAGGATGGGCGGCGTCTTAAGCTACTCAAGTGGTGACGTTGACTACTATAGAAATAGTGATTTAAACTTTGAACTGCCAGATAGTGTATTAGCCCCGCAAGTTAGCAAAAGGCACATGTATGACTTTACCTGGGACCAAAGAAACATGGGGCGCAGAATACATCCTTCTGATATGCCTAAGTTTGATATCATTTGTACATTTGTAAACGAATCTGGAAACATAGGTAAAATGATTATCTATGGTATTGATTTAGTTCATGAGTCTAGTGTGCTATCTATTGAAGATATATATACAGAAGTCACGTACCAGTATGTAGCTCAAGATATAGAGTACTTCCATGCAGAAGGTTTTACACAGGCACAGGAATGGAGGTCAACAGTTCTGTTAGGTGATACTGGAAGTGAAGAGGTTACTCAGGATGATGCTCACTTAGCACAAAGAAATGCAATTAGATCCATACTAAAAAGGGGCTTAGAGGCAGGCAGGTAATGGTAAACAATACATATAAATATAGAGCTACCCATTATACGGGGGCTAATGTAAGTATAATGATTGGCCCGCATCTTCTAACTCAATGCTTTGGGATAGAGTGGCAATTAAGTCAAACTAAAAGACCCATATACGGATATCACAGTCAGTATTTTGATGGAATAAGTAACGGTGTGGTTCTTGTTACAGGTCAACTATTTCTAAACTATGTGCATACAGCATATCTGAGTACTGTTCTTCAAAAATACTATCAATTTCAAAATATAATAAGAGAGTCAGTCAGGCAAAACAATAGTAATGACTTGATTGACTATCTGTCTGCACATGATGCAGTCTCTCCATTGGTTAATGTAATAAGAGATGCATTGGATCCTCCTCTAGGCTTAAGAAATCAAGGATCAATAGACCTGTCATATGCACAAGTTGGTGAACTCAATTCATTAACTCCATTTGATACTGTCGATTCTAGAACACGACCTAATTTAAATGAAGAGCAGCTTCCCAATAGAATGAATTTGAACATGTCAAATAGTGACAGGACAAGGGCACTAGACCAGGCCTTGAATGCAGTTTTTGAAGATGAAAGAGTTCAGGAAGATTTGATTAGCTTCTTTACAGGAGGAGTTAACTCTGCTGGAACCTTTATACATGGAGAGGACGGATCTGTAGCCTATGAAAGCTCAGTGTTTAATGGGGACAGGCTAAACTCCATAGTTGAAAGAAACCAGCATAGAAATAACCTGGACGGCCCTCTCATGTCACAAGCAAGACCAGATCAGTTTGGTGACGCTACATCAAGTCCACATGGTATAGATATTATTGTGCATTTTGGCCCTCCTTATGGTAATGTAGAACAGAATCAAATATACAATTACAGCAATAGGTCTTCCTTTGTGCTTAAAGATGTAGTATTTAATGGAGAGTCTGGGCAAATCACAAATAACGATGAGCCTATTTTAGAAACATATACTTTTATGGCTAGAAAAAAAGAGCCAATAACTAGAGATAGAGAGGAGTCAAATGGCTAAACTAAACACAGAAATTGACATGACTGAAATCGAAGAGCTTAAAAAGAAAAAGCAAGAAGCAGAAGCAGCGCTTGAAAAGGAAGCACTTAAAGAAGAGGAGCCAGAACCAGCCGTAGTTGATGGGTACAATAAAGAAATCCTAGAGGTTCTTGAGAAGCAAGGAGTAACAGAAGCAGATCTTGACCAGGCAAAAGAAGCCTTTGGGAAGATATTCTGTTTTCCCTGGAATGATGAGAAGATCTATATTCTACGGGCGTTAACTCGACGTGAATGGAATGGGATCAGAGAGGCTGGTGTTGATAACGATATGTTTACGTTCCTCATTCTTAAGCAAGGATGCCTGCATCCTAAATTCACATCTCTAAGTACACTTCAAGAAGAAATTGCAGGTATCCAGGACACTCTCAGCGAAGTTATAATGAGAACATCTGGATTCATTACCGTTGAAGAAGCCATGTCAACAGTTAGAGAGCTGTAGTGAGCATAGAACTTCTCGACTATATAGAGAAGCCTGTATTCAGAATGGAAATTCCTTATAATACTAATAGTATTCATGAGGAGTTTTTTACTAAGATACCTTGGGCCGAGTTCAGAAGAATAAAGCATGCTGAGCAGTATCTTTCAATTCCAGTAAGTGACTTGGAAGTTGAAGTATTCAAAAAGTATATTGTTCCTGAAGGAAAGTATTCAAAAAAAGAAATTATGATGCTTCCTGCAGGAATTGTATCAACAGTAGTATCTGTAATCATGGAGCTTAGCGATAGCTCAACATTCCCTGTTAATGGAGAGGTGCCTATTGAGGACTTTGAATTGAGGATTGGCGCTCAAAGAATGAATGTGGCTTTACAGTTAGAGCTTCAAATAATGACTACTATATGCGCTGTCTTTAAAGGGTATACTTTTGAAAAGTTAGGAAGGCTTTCATTTGATAAAATACTTCAATTGTTTGCTGCCGCAGAAAGACATCTTTTAAATATCGGAGCAATAGCAGAGCCATTAAGCTTCTTTAGACTAGGAGAAGAAGATCAAGAAGATAAAGCCCAGGAAGAGATAAAAATAACAAAAGAAGATATTCAAAATGACATGGACCTAATAAAGCAACATGCACTTGTAAGTAAAGCAAAAGAGAAAATACCTAAGCCAGAAGCTAAAAAGCCAATAATAGATCCTAAGCCTTTAGATGAAGTACCAGAAGGTGTGCTTATTAAACCCAACCCAGTTTCAGATAGTCATCCTCACGCAGAAAAGCTTAGAGAGCTTGAGAGAGCCCGAGTCGCGGCAATTAATAAAGCAAGGCTAGAAAGAAGAAGCTTAAGAAGTGACTATGTTGCACCAGCAGATAAAGTAACTGAGTTAAACAGAGTTGAAACTACAGTACCAGGGATACACCATGGCGGGGGATTCAGAGCAACTGACTTTGAAGGATTAAAGGAAATGACATACGAAGAGGCAGCAGCACAGGCTGCAATGGATGGCTTAGATGTAGCAGGGTATGAGATAATAGAAAAAGAAAGAAAGCTAAAACAAAAAAGCAATAAAAAACAAATGCTCGAAAAAGAAATAGAAGAAAGAACAAAAGGAAAGAAGCTTACATTAAAGCAAAGAAAACTATTAAAAGCTCAACTTAAAAGAGAGGGTTTTCTAGAGTAAATAATTGGCTACATCAAACACCATACAAAGCAACTATGCAGGAGGCTTCAGCTCTGAGGGCTCTCAGTATGGTGAGGCACAAGCAATATGGGCACCTAGCCCTGGACAAGAAGGCCAAAAGGTAAAGACAGGTGAAAAACTTGTTGGAATTGGTGCAACCGCTGGGGCGGGTTATTTTGCATGGAACCATGCTCCTGGGATACTCAGGGGTATAAATAGTGGGCTTAAGGAGTCCACCAGATT
>Ga0206129_10007392_pt1 | contig 10843 bp, 11 predicted proteins | sample Helgoland_Spring_8_FD_148616 | JGI IMG/M metagenome (GOLD analysis project Ga0206129, IMG submission 148616) | Pelagic subsurface seawater microbial communities from Kabeltonne, Helgoland, North Sea - Helgoland_Spring_Bloom_20160502_2 | ecosystem: Environmental > Aquatic > Marine > Epipelagic ...
CTCCTTGAATAAAACTATTCTCTAATAAGAAAACTGCCGAGCTCCAATCAGCATCTCCCGCATCCGCGATAACTAATTTCATGGTATATTCCTGGCAAGGAATTAGGTTTTGTCTTTCTGCAGTTAATATTGTTGTCCATGCATCATATTGAACTGTTGCTCCGCCAGCATTATCGATATAATATTGATTATTTGTAACTGCGTTAATGTTATTAATCGCGACAGAACTTCCCGTTCCTGGTACCAAAGCAATATTCTCTTCGCCAGCAATTCCAGGTCCACTAATGAAAAATGCAAACACATCATTAAATGAAGAACTATTTGGTGGGGCGTATTCAGGATATTCCTCCGAAGCGAAAATATATTGAAATTGGATAAAGTCAGATTGCACATTAAAAGAGAATTCAAGTGTTATTGCATCGAAGGATATTGCTCCTGCCATACTGTCCATTTGAGCTGTTCCCGGTTCTCCTAAATTGGCGTTTCCGCCATTGGAGTTATTAGGCCCAGGAGCATCTCCTATGTCTCCATTAGATAAAATCACTCCTCCAGTCATTCCTAAATTAGAACTAGTTCCGTCAAAAGAACCCGACGCAGCAGCTCCACCAGTTAGCGTTGCGGAGTTAATTGTAATATTTGGACCTGCCATTATTTGGGCAAGCTGCACTGCTGTAAGCCCGCCATTAACGCTAAGCTGAGCGCTTACAACAAAAGGAAAGAAACAGGTTAAAAATAATACTCGTGGGATAATTTGGTTTCTCATAGTGGTAATTTAATAATCAATATGCCAAATTATTTTTACGGCATGTTGAAACACTTTTAATTATATATACGCAAACAAACCCATTTAAGGGGGCTGAAAAGAATACTATTTTTCAGACACAAAAAAATCGATTTAAACCAGCGGCTGTAGATTAATAAACATAACTCAAGACTCCTTCAAGCTTGGCTCCTTGTTTATTGTAAGCTGTTAAATTTACAAAAAGAGACGAAACCCTTTCAATTATTATTACTTCAAATACGCTCATTATTAGATTCCTAACTATAACCTTTATAGCGCTCAAGAATATTGATTACACCCTTCGTTATCTCTCAAAACCATGAGCGCTTCCAAATGGGCGCTGGAAAATATCTTCGCACAATAAACTCGTTGACGACGCTAGTCCGCCAGAAGCGCCTAAACCTACACACCTGTCGGATTGCCAGATATTTTTGGGGACACAAAAAATGATTCTTGGAAATATAATACACAAATTAGGTCCATTCCTTCATGTTTTCATTTAGATATTGAATTGATTTTTTTATCTTTATAAAAACATATACCATGTTTAAACGGTTTGCTCTTGCTTTTTCACTTTGGATTAATTTTTTTTTAGTGTTTCCTTTTGGCTGGGGCTCTGATACAAATGCTATGGAAAAAAGAATGTTTTCGATACTTCCCGAAAAAGTTGAAGAGATAGAAGTTTATGAAGAAATTGAGGCTAAGAAAAATAAAGATTTGCATCACCAGGATACTGGAATATGGGTAATTATTCTTGGTGTTGGAGGAATGGTTTTAATTATACTAGGAACCCGGTTTCTTTTAAGAAAATAACAATTGTGATGTCCTGCGCAAAAAGCTATACCCCGGATCACTTAAAAAAGTGTATATTTAGGGTTAATTAATATGTATCCTAATATGAACTTATTTGCTTATTATAGGAAATTATTTGTTTTTTGGTTTGTTTTAGGCTCTTTTAGCGCCTATTCTCAGTGTTGCAACTACACGTTAGACATGCAAGATAGTTTCAGTGACACCTGGGATGGTGCTTCGCTAGAGGTGATCATAAATGGTTCTTCGCAAGGGTTGTTCTCTGTGCCAAACGGCAGCCCTTCATCTTCAGAAACCTTTGTTGTTTGCGATGGCGAAAGTATTGAGCTTATATTTAATTCAGGAGCTTTTGACGATGAAATTACTTATTCTTTTTCTTCTCCTTCGGGATTAGTTTTTAATGATGGTCCTAGTCCTTCTATTGGTTCGGTTTTTTCCGGGGTAGGCAGTTGCTCTGTCTCTACTTGTGGTGGCGGACCAACTTCTAATATTGACTCCAATTTAGAATCCTTTTTCTTGCTAGGAAATACTTCTCAAATTAATTACAGTGGCTGTCCTGGTGTTCTTGGGGTTGAAAACCAAACAAGCTTAGGTGCAGACTTATCTGCTGGCGGGAATTATGTTGCCGCGGTTCAATTTGGGACATGTGGAGGTAACTATTCTGGAGCTGGAGAAGCTTGGGTTGATTGGAATCAAGATGCTATATATGACGTTTCCGAGTCTATTGGAACTTGGCAAGGAACTCCTCCAACAGCAAGTTTAAGTTTTAATTTTACTGTTCCGGGCGGAGCTGTTTCCGGTGCTACTACTATGCGTGTAACACAGCAAGAACAAGGATCTCTTCCGCTAGACCCATGTGCTGTTTTTACTTGGGGCTCTGTTGTTGAATTTAGTATTTTTATTACAGGAGGAATTGACTGTACGGGCTTTGATGGAGACAACAGCACAGAGGCAATAGTGGTTCCATCTATCCCTTATGTTGACACCAATAGCACTGTAATGTGTTACTCTAGCCAGTCAGCTGTGTATAATTCTCCAGATGTTTTTTATAAGTTTGGTGTTAATCCTTTAGCGGCTAGCACAACTGTAAGTCTATGTAATTCATCATTTGACACTTACTTAACTATTCTGGATATCAATTTAAATGTAATTGCATTTAATGACGACGGTATTTCCTGTAGTTCCGGCGAATCCGAAGTTACTTTTGAGTCAGGATCTTACGACTCTCTTTATGCTGTTGTAGAGGGCTGGAACATTGAAAGTGGAGAGTATATTATTAATATTACCCAAGAATTGAATGTTGGAATTGAGCAGAATTTAAAGACACCTTTTAATCTCTATCCCAATCCGGCAAAAGATCTGCTCCAGCTATCAGGCGGACTGATTTCAAAGGTCGTTGTTTATGATATTCAAGGCAGAAAAGTGTTAAGTTCAGCTAATCCGCTTGGAATTGATGTCTTAGATATTTCCTTTTTGGATTCAGGATCTTATCTTATTAAGATATGGGGAGGAAAAGATGAGTGGCAGACAAAGCAATTAATTATCGCAAACAATGAATAGGTCTTACATTGTTCTATATACGCTTTTATTTTGCTTTTTTAGCGGAAATACCTTTGCTGACTCCTGGATAAAAAAACAAAATTTTGGTGGTGATGCTAGGCATCGATCAACTGCATTTTCTATTGGCAACAAAGGCTATATGGGCCTTGGACATGTTAACGCAATAAACAATATATTATATGAAGATATTTGGGAATATGATCCTGCCGCAAACACATGGACACAAAAAGCAAATTATGGGGGTGGTTTGAATTATCATGCTGCTTGTTTTGTAGTTGAGAATATGGCTTATGTTGGAACAGGCAGGATTTTAAGTGGAGATTATACAACGGAGTTTTATAAGTATGACGTTGCCACAAATACTTGGACTGCTATTGCAAATTTTCCTGGCTCGGCAAGAAGGGGTGCTATTGCATTTGCGATAGGCGGAAAGGGCTATGTTGGAACTGGGCAAACCCTGGCTGGGGTTTCAAAAGACTTTTATCAGTATGACCCAGTTATAGATAGTTGGTCTGCAGTTGCGCAATTGCCCGGTGCTGCTAGAACTTCTGCTGTGGCTTTTGAACTAAACGATAAGGGGTATGTTGGAACTGGCGGCTCTTCTACTTGGGGAAATTCACTGAACGATTTTTGGGAATATACGCCATCAAGCAACTCCTGGATTCAAAAAGCGAATGTTGGGACAACTCCAAGAATGGAAGCAACCGGATTTTCTGTTTATGGGAAAGGGTTTATTGGAACGGGAGACGATCAATCAAGCGGAACAAATTATAACGACTTTTGGGAATACGATCCAACAACAAACACCTGGATTCAAATTCAGGACTTCTTGGGAATGGCAAGAAGGTATTTGGTTGCGTTTACAATTGGGGATAGAGCATACGTTGGTTTAGGGACAAACGGGACAAACTTTAAAGATTTTTGGGAATTTGATTATTTGCTTTCTGCTAATGAAAGGGACAATGAATTAGTTCAATTAAAAACCTACCCAAATCCAGCAACAGATTATTTCACCGTAGATTTTTCAAATATTCCTGAACAAATTAAGCCGAATGGCTGTGAATTTCAATTGTTTTCCGGAACAGGGCAATTGATAAAAAGCATTGCATTTATGACCAACAATCTTCATGTTGATGCAACGCATTTTGAAAGGGGGATTTATTTCTATCAACTTGTTTATAATGGCGCATCTGTAAAATCGGGTAAAATAATTTTAAATTAGATTCATTCATATGAAAACGAAGAACATCTTTCTTATTCTCATTTTACTCTTAAGTTCTTTTTCGGATTTAATTGCAGGACAATGGGTGAAAAAAGAAAATTTAGGCGGTGTTGCTAGACATCGTGCTACTGGTGTTTCTATTGGGCAAAAAGGGTATATCGGATTAGGACACGTAAACGGAACTGGTGTTAATTATGCATTTTCTGATTGGTGGGAGTTTGAGCCAGCATCCAACTCTTGGACCCAAAAAGCCGACTACCTTTTAGGTGAAGGTTACGGAGCTTCCGCTTTTTCTGTTGGGACAAAAGGGTATGTAGGTTCGGGTGTTTTTACCGGAGACTCTTGGTGTGAATATGATCCTGGAACAAATCAATGGACTTTAATTGCAACGCCTCCTTCATCCGGAACTGAACTTTCTGCGATTGCTATGGGGGGTAAAGGCTACCTGATTGAAAATTCAAATATTTATGAATATGATCCGGTTGCAGATCAGTGGACGACTAAAGCAACGGCTCCTGTGAGCTTTGGGATTTGGGGTTCCGCTTTTTCCATTGGTAACAGCGGTTATGTAAATAAGGGGAGTACTTTTTATGAATACAAACCCTCTGCAGATCAATGGCTAGCTCGTGCCTCATTCCCTGGTTTATCTACCGGAGGTAGCGCGGCTTTTGCAATATTAAATAAAGGATATATTATTGCTGGATATAGTGGGTCATTAGGAGATGTAAATAGAGAAACATGGGAGTACAACCCCGGAACCAACTCCTGGTCTATGGTAGAAGAATTCTTAGGATCTTCTCGTCGGTTTACAGTAGGATTTAGCATTGGAGACAGAGGTTATCTTGGAACTGGAACAAACGGAACAAACTTTAAGGATTTTTGGGAATATGACCCACTATTAATGGGTCAAGAAGAAATAGGAAATGACCTAACTATAAACACTTACCCTAATCCAACGTCTGATTTTTTTACTGTGACAATTGAGGGTAATTTTCCTTTACAAGGGCAGGTCGAGTTTGTATTATATGATGATTTAGGAAAGTTAGTAAAACAAACTTCCGTAACGGAGCCAACTTTTATAGTTGATGCCGCTGACCTCGTAAGAGGTAATTATATTTACCGAATTGCATCAAGCTCAAAAAACATTAAACAAGGAAAAATTGTAATAATATAGTGGTAAGGTTAATTTTAATAACGACTCTGGTTTTAGCTGCTTTGTTCTCATTTGGGCAAAATGATTGGACAAAAAAAGCCTCATTTAGTGGGTATAAAGTTGAAAGGGCTGTTGGGTTCTCAATAGCAGGGCATGGGTATATATGCGCAGGGCAAGACACTGGAAATATTGTCCGTAACGACTTATGGCAATATAATCCAGCTTCCAATTCTTGGGGGCAAAAAGCAAATCTACCTGGCGTTGGTAGGCGAAATGCTGTTGCCTTTACAATCAATAACAAAGGTTATGTTGGAACTGGAATGAGTGCGGCGGAATCTTCATTGGGTTCAACATTAAATGACTTTTGGGAGTATAATCCAGCTACCAACTCTTGGTCACAAATTGCTAACTATCCTGGTGGTTCAGGAAATGGAATCTATTTCGCCACAGCTTTCTCTATTGACTCTAAAGGATACGTCTGTTGTGGTAAAGTCGGTGCATCAAACTATGCTAAAGACCTTTGGGAATATAAACCCTCAGTAGATCAATGGATTCCAAGAGCAAATTTTGGGGGAGGAGACCGCTACCAACTTATTAGCTTTGTTGTGGATGACAAAGCTTATGTGGGACTTGGAACAGATTACGATGCTTATACTAATGACCTATGGGAGTTCAACCCTTCTACAAATTTATGGACTCAAAAAAACAACTTCCCAGGTGCAGAAAGAAGCGCTGCTAGCGCTTTTGGTATTGGGCAAAGAGGTTACTTAGGAATGGGAGGAGACGGAGGTTATTTGGATGATTTTTGGGAATACAACCCCTATTCAGATAGTTGGGTTATTCGAGAAGAGTTTCCAGGAGGCGAGCGAAGAAATGCAATTTCATTTGTAATTGGAGACAGAGGATATATAGGAACCGGAAAAGGATATTCTGGCCTTCGAAAAAACATGTATGAATATACCCCTCTAGTTGTTGGAATGGAAGAAAGCAGTGTAGCCACATTTAATGTGTACCCAAATCCAACCATAGATCTTGTAACTATAGAAACTCAATATGCTTTTGTCCTTTCAATTATGGATAATTTAGGAAGAATTATTAGGGCTATTAACGTGCCTAATGGAAAGACAACAATTGATGTTTCCTGCTTTTCAAGTGGTGTTTATCAATTAATAGGGTTTAAGGAAAATGGAGAAAGGTTCACAAAACAATTAGTAATACACAGTTAAAATGAAACGATTTATTGTTGGTTTAGGAATTTGTGTGATGGCGGTAAGTTTACATGGCCAGGATACATGGGTGCGAAGAGATAGTGTTGGAGGACCCCCAAAGAGTGCTTGTGTCGGTTTTTCTATGAATGGATTTGGGTTCATAGGCCTCGGTTTTGATCAATTTGAGTATAAAAGAAGCTTGTACTTATACAACTCTAACTTTGACGATTGGGAAAAAATGAATTCCATGGGAAGTATAACCGGGCAAGGTTTAGAAAGATCTTCAGCAGTTGCTTTTGTTGCAAATTACAAAGCATATATCGGAACCGGACAAGGGGCTAATCCATATTTAAGAGATTTTTGGGAATATAATAGTTCTTCCAACACCTGGACTCAAGTTGCTGATTTTGCTGGATCCTCGAGAAGAGAAGCGGCAGCATTTGGCATATACGACTTTGGATATGTAGGTACCGGAATAGATTCCACCGGGACATTAAAAAAAGATTTTTGGAAATATGATCCAACTTTAAACACATGGACCTCCATTTCTGATTTTGGCGGTACCGCAAGAAAACAAGCGGTTTCTTTTGCAATGGGCGGGCAAGGATATTTAGGAACTGGAGATGACGGATCCTTTACAAATGACTTCTGGCAATATGAACCTTTAACCGATACTTGGTCTCAAAAAGCAAACTTTGCAGGAACATCCAGATACGGGGCAACTGGTTTTGGGATTTTTCCAAATGCATATTTAGGAACAGGGTATGACAACACTTTAAACTATACCAATGACTTTTGGGAGTACAATTACTTTAATGACTCCTGGGTTCAAGTAGCAGATTTCATAGGAACTCCAAGAGCAAATGCCACTTCATTCGCAATTGGAGACAGGGGTTTCTTAGGGACCGGATATGACGGGCAAACATTAGATGACTTTTATGAGTATACGCCTATTTTAAGTGTGAAAAGCCAATTTCAAGCTAAGTCGAAAGTTTATCCTAATCCAGTAAAAAATGAATTAAACATTCATTTAAGCAATAGCACAGAGTTAGATGAATTAATACTTTATTCGTTATCGGGAAAAATTATTTTTCAAGAAACAAAAACAGTTTCAAATAACAGAATCAGAACGAATGTAACCTCACTTTCTCCAGGTATGTATTTATATTCTGCGAAGGAGAAGGGTAGGATTGTCGCACATGGAAAATTTATGATCGCAAAATGAGAATCTGGATCTTAGCCCTTTTAGCGTTTGCTTCTTGTATTGAGCAACCTGATATACGAAAAGAATCTCCGAGTCCTGATAACAAAGAACTTCCTATAAAAAGGCAAGAGAAAAAAAAGGCAAGAGAAAAAAATAAGCAACAAGAATTAGTCGTTGAAAAGCTATCATTAAAAATCATAGATAGTGAATATACCGGTTTTGGGTTTGAAATTTTACAAGGCTCAAGCCCGCTTATTATTCAGCCTCATATCCCTGCTATCCAAGGCATGAAAGGTTTTGACACAAAGGAGCAAGCTTCTATTATTGGTAATTATATGATTTATAAAATCCATAATGGAATAATGCCGCCAAGTATTACTGTTCACGATTTAGATAGTTTAGAAATCACATATTAAAGCTTATATTATGAAAATGAAATCATTTTTAGGACTCATTATGCTCATTGGCCTGTCCATGTCAACTTGTCGCAAAGGAGAAGGTAAAGGAGGGAAAGCAACAATAACAGGAAAAGTATATGTTGATTATTACAATCAATCAGGGTCAAGTATAGACAAAAGCTATTATGCGCGAGATAAAGATGTTTTTATTGTTTATGGAAATAATACATTTTATGACGATAAGGTAGCAACACATCATGACGGGAGTTATCAATTTGATTATCTAATGCCTGGAAATTATACGGTATACACCTACTCCAAGGACGTTGACGGAAGTGCAGATAATCCAAGAATACTCGTGTTAGAAGAAGTCACTATATCTAGCAAGAAAGAAACCGTTGATTTAGACGATTTTGAAGTTGACGATAACTAATCACAGGCTAATAAAATGAAAGCTGTTCTTTTTTCTCTTTTTCTGATTATCTCTGCTCTTGGAACATCTCAATATACAACAAGCAATGCATGGGTTTCTACAAGCGTTTCTTATCGTATTTCAGATTTTACTTTTGGGCTAGAAGAAGGAATTAGATTTACGGAGTCAGACATCAACCAAACTTATTCTGACCTCTCTATAAAATGCAAAATAAATAAATATTTGAGAACAGGATTTACTTGGAGAAATGCACAAAAAAATGGGTTTTTAGATGCAGACCGTATTGATAATAGGTTTAGCGGAGATATTATAGGTAGGTATAAAAAGAAAAAAACATTAACCTTTCTGAGGCTGCGTTACCAATCAAAATACAAAGATTGGTTTGTTAGGGAAAATGGACATTTGCCTGAGTCCTATCTTAGAACGAAATTGGGTTTTCGATGTCCGTTGAGGAAAAAAGTTAGTTTAGAAACTGCAGCTGAGAGTTACTATACTTTTAAAAATGATGCGCGTTATATAAATCGGTTTCGAGTTTATTTTGGCGTTAATTACCAAATCAAAAAACAACATGGAATTGAGGTAAACTATATATACCAATCAAGAGTTCAAGAAGCCAATCCTGAAGTAGGTCATATATTGTCATTGTCCTATTCATATGATATAAATGCGGCACTTAAAAAAAGAAGGAAAAGAAGGAAAAAACAAGAAGGCCACAAATAAAAAAGTCAACCTTTTAACCAAATAATCTGAATTAAGATGGGTTTCTTGCTATTGTTGATTTACCCCACTTAGGTAATTTTGTCGCGGGTTGTTTCTGTTTTAAGCGTTAATTATGAAATCGGAACAACTAAGGTTTTTTGAGACATTGTTAATCACGTAATAGGTTATTTTTGAATGACGCAACCCTTTGCTTTCTTTATTGAAGGCAACCTTCTTGAATTGAACCGTTATATTTAGTATACTTGTATACCAAAACCTTCTTTTATGAAAACCCTATTTTCCATACTAATTTTAGTCTTTGTAGTTAATACAGCCCATTTTAGTCAAGAGCTTTCTCAAGAAGACATCTCGCTTACAGAAAGTATCTTGGCTCAAAAATCATATCATATTGATTTACCAACCTACGACAAGGCGGCAATAATTGTCCGTAGGTTGATTGCAGAAACCGATTTATCTGAACAGGGGATTATAGCCATATTGGATAATATGGTTTCAAATCAAGCTACCATTACTCGGCAATTATTAGAAATGTTTCATGGGCTTCCAGTCTATGTAAACACCGGAAACCCAACTGAAGATCAAGAAAACTACACCGCTTTAAAAACAGCATGGATAGAAAATAATCCAGACAAACACCAAGAGCTAATTAATTCAAATAGGTCTTCAAAATAAGAACATTATGAAACGGTTATTTTTATTCGTGCTTTTGTTGATTTCTGTGACAGGAAAGAGTCAGTGCAACTACGAATTATGCATAACAGATGATTTCGGTGATGGCTGGAATGGGAACACCGTTGATGTTTTTGTAAACGGTAATCTTTATGGCAACTACGGTGCCTCTTTAGTTGGCACGGGGCCTGAGTGCTTCTTCATTGCTGTAAATAATGGAGATGATGTTGATGTTATTTTCAACGCAACAGGCACTTTCGTTAATGAATGTAATTTCGCTTTAACGGATGCTTCAGGAAACCAAGCTGGAGCTGGAGATGATATTTCAAATATTAATAATGTAATAGGAAATTGTCCTTGTGGAGCAACTGCCGTTTCTGCAACCCCTGAGCTCATTCTTAACTGCAGTGGCATGCAAGACACCATCAATTTCGTAGCTGGAGGTATCTGTAACGGGAACTATGAATATCAGGTACTTGTTGGAGGAACAGTTGTACAAGGATGGAGTACTTCTTCCGTTTTTTATTCATCTCCAGCGTCAAACACGTCATATACAGTTCAGGCAAGGTGCAGTTCTTGTCCAACATCTATTGCTTCTGATGATTTTGATGTTGAGATTATTGATCCCCCAATAATATCAGGCGTTTTAGAATTTTGTGCTCCAGGTTCAACTTCAATAACAGCT
>Ga0206129_10007393_pt1 | contig 10841 bp, 8 predicted proteins | sample Helgoland_Spring_8_FD_148616 | JGI IMG/M metagenome (GOLD analysis project Ga0206129, IMG submission 148616) | Pelagic subsurface seawater microbial communities from Kabeltonne, Helgoland, North Sea - Helgoland_Spring_Bloom_20160502_2 | ecosystem: Environmental > Aquatic > Marine > Epipelagic ...
TCCTAAAAGCATAAAGGCCATTACCAATGACATTATGCAAATTCCTGGTATCAATGCTAACATTGGCTTACCTAGTATAATATAATTATAATGATCTTTAATTATTGACCCCCAACTAGCCATTGGAGGCTGAGCGCCTAAACCTAAAAAACTAAGTCCACTTTCAATTAATATGGATGCAGCAAAATTTGCTGCAGAAATAATTATAAGAGGAGAAACTATATTAGGCAAAATATGTTTTACCAAAATTCTGAAATCACTAAATCCAAGTACTCTAACGGCGATAATAAACTGTCTTTCTTTAATTATAATTACTTGACCTCTGACTACTCTAGCAACATCTACCCACATGGTTAGTCCTACAGCGATAAAAACTTGCCACAAGCCTTTTCCTAAGGCTAAAGTTATTGCGATTACTAATAACAAAGTAGGTATGGACCATGTAACATTTATGATCCACATAATTAATCGATCAACATTACCAGAATAATAACCAGACAAACTGCCTAAAAATACACCAATAATTAGAGAGATTAACACTGAAATAAATCCAATAAAAAAAGATATTCTAGCACCGACAACTAATCTACTAAGAACATCTCTACCAAACTTATCAGTTCCTAGTAAAAAAACTCTATTAATTAAATTATTACTTTTAAATTTATTAATATCATCGATTTCAATACTGTTATTAAATTTAGCAGAAAAATCTCCGTACTCGTTGTAATAAAAAGTGTGTTTATTAAGATTATAATTTTGCAAAGCAATTTCAGTAGGTGAGTTTTTATTGCCAAAAAATAATTTTTCAAATAGAGTTTGATCATATTTGATATTATTTTCAATGAGTAGTAAATCCACTTTGAAACCTGGAGGTTTAGAGTGAATCGACAAATGCATTTGGTTAGCATTAGTTGAATTATCAGGAATAAAAAAGTAAGCAAAAATTGATAAAAAAGCTACTAATATTATGTACGCTATACTTATGTTTTTAATCAAGAAATAAAAATTTATTTGCCTAAAGCATTAATTGTTGTAACTTATTTTAAGATCATTTAAGACGTTTAAAGCTTCTTCTATATATAAGTCCTTTGCTAAATTTTTATGCCATCTATTTCGCTTAAGTTGTAAGGTAGAATCTTTTTCAAATAAACTAATCTCATATGGTAGAGATTTAAATTCAAGATTAGTTTTAAATTCTTTTAATTTATCAAAACTTTTAGCCATTAATTCATCCTCTTTAATTTTATCAATATAATCAAAGTAATTCAGTGTAAATTCTTGATTATCTCTGACAGATTTTATCCACTTTGCATTATCATCAATTAACTTTAAGTACTCATTAGATTTAATCCTCAATTTACTTTTTTTAATAGCACTAGAATAATCGAAATTACTAGACCAAGGAGTGTATTCGACAGCTGTTATTTTATCCCATTCAAGAGGATTATCTTGTTCTTTTTCACCAAAATCAATATAACTATACCTGTTAGGAATTACTACATCACTTTTAACACCCTCTAATTGAACAGATCCTCCATTAATTCTATAATATTTTTGAATTGTAAATTTAAAAGCACCCATATCTCCATTAGTATTTGCTTTGATCATTCTATTTAAATCTAATACATTTTGAACAGTTCCTTTTCCGTAAGTTTGAGTGCTACCAATAATAATAGCTCTTTTATAATCTTGCATTGCAGCTGCTAAAATTTCTGAAGATGAAGCAGAAAGTTCATTTACAAGAATTACTAACGGACCATCCCATACGATTGACCTATCTCTATCCTTTAAAATTTCTTTCCTCTTTTCAAAAGATTGAACTTGAACTATAGGGCCGTCTTCAATAAATAATCCTGCCATATCCACAGCAGGCTTAAGTCCTCCTCCTCCATTATTTCTAAGATCTAAAATTAAACCTTCCATACCCTCGTCCTTGAGTCTAATAATTTCTTTTTTTATGTCACTGGCAGCATTTCTTTCTGAGTAATCCTCAAAGTCAAAATAGAATTTAGGTAGGTTAATGAGACCATATTTTGAATTGGATCTCTCAACAATAGAAGATTTAGCATAGGTTTCTTCCAATTGAACAATATCTCTAGGAATTTTTAGCTCTGTTATTTGTCCATCAACCTTTTTAATCGTTAATATAACACTACTCTCAATTGGTCCTTTAATTAGCTTAACAGCATCTTTAATTCTCATTCCAACTATACTAACTGGATTTTCTTCATCGGTTTGTCGAACCTTTAATAAAACATCTCCTACTTCTAGTTTATTTTGTCTCCAAGCAGGTCCACCAGAAATGAGTTCTACAACTGAAATTTTATCCATTTTTTGTTGTAGTCTTGCTCCGATTCCTGCATAGTTCCCTGACATATCTACATCAAAATCATCCTTATCATCTGGATTGAAATAAGATGTATGTGGGTCAAATTGATAAACTAACGAATTTACATAAATACTAAACCATTCTTGTCTTGATCGATCAGAGTAATATTGATATACGTCGTTGCAAAATTCGAGAGAAGAATTTCTAGATTTTTCTTTAAATGGTTCGATAGTTGTATCGAAATCTTTATTGTTTTTTAGTAAAGCTTTTATGGAATCATTTTCAGAAAGCAAATCATTTAAATTATTTAAAGTGTAATATTTAAAAGTTTTTCTCCAACGATCTTTCATTTCCAACAAATCTTCAACAAAATCTATGGAATCATTAACAACTAATACTTCATCAATTTTATAATTAAATGGAGAATTAAATATATCTGTATAAATTCCCTTAGACTCATCAATTCTTTTAATTAGTGTCTCGTGAGTTAAATTGAAAAAAGTTAAATCAGCATTTTTAAAGTGATCATCTAGTAAATATTCAAATTCTTTAAATTTCTCAATATCAGATTTATATAAATATCTTTTATATGGATCTATCATATCAATGTATGTGTAGAAAGCTTTTGATGAAAAATCATCGTCCAATTCTTTTTCCACATAATGACCTTCTTCCAAAATATAAGAAACCAACTGTAATAACAATTGATCTTTATCAGATTCTTTAGAAGAATTAGAAGTAAAACTACAAGATGCTAAAGCAAAAATTGTAGTAAGTAATAATATTATGTATTTGTTTGTCATAGCTTAATTTAAACTTAACACAAATTAAATAAAAAAAGAAGCTTAAAATAATTACTTAATACTAAATTTTTGTTAAAGAATATATTTGATTAATTTCTTGAGAAAATAACTACTTTTGTTATTAAGATAAATAAAATGAAAAAGAAACCTTTAATATTAATAACCAATGATGATGGCATAACTGCTCCAGGTTTAAGGTCATTGATAAAAGTGATGAATAAAATCGGGGAAGTTATAGTTGTTGCTCCAGATAGTCCGCAAAGCGCTATGGGTCATGCCATTACAATAAACAACACTCTATTTTGTAAAAAAGAGAAGATTGATGATGGTCCTCAAATCGAATATAGTACCTCAGGAACCCCAGCAGATTGTGTAAAGCTAGCAGTAAATGAAATTTTAAAAAGAAAACCTGACATATGTGTCTCAGGGATTAATCATGGTTCAAATGCGTCAATAAATGTAATATATTCAGGAACAATGAGTGCAGCAATAGAAGCGGGCATTGAAGGTATACCTGCAGTAGGTTTTTCACTGTTAGATTATAACTGGAATGCTGACTTTAGTCAAATTGATAATTATATCAAAACAATTGTAGAAAATGTACTTCAATATGGCCTAAGAAAAGGTGTTGTCTTAAATGTTAATTTTCCAAAAATATCTAAAGATAAAATTAAAGGTGTAAAAATATGTAGACAGGCAAAATCATATTGGAATGAAAAGTTTGACAAAAGAGTTAGTCCTCTTGGAAAAAATTACTATTGGTTAACTGGAAATTTTGTCAACCTTGATGAAGGTCAAGATACAGATCACTGGGCGTTAGAAAACGACTATATTTCAATTGTACCTATTCAATTTGACTTAACAGCTCATAGTTATTTAAATAATCTTAAATCATGGAATTTTGAATAAAAAAAAAGAAGTTCTAAAAGGTGTTTTGTTTGCTCTTTTGTCTAGTTTGTCTGGATTGGTTCTTGCAATCTTATTTTTTTCTGAAAATGATTCAATTATTGAAAGTTTGAAAAATTCATATTACGAAAATTTTTTGGGGAAATTAATTAGTTTAGGTGCAATATTAAATGTTCTAGTATTCTTTGTTTTTATAAAAAAAAATCAAGATCAAAGAGCAAAAGGTGTCTTACTTTTTACAATTTTTTTAGCAATATTTACACTAATTTTAAATTAAGAATAAATTGAAATACTATATAATTGCAGGAGAAGCTTCAGGTGATTTACATGGGTCTAATTTAATTAAAGAATTAAAAAGAATTAATCCTACTTCAACTTTTAGGGGTTGGGGTGGAGACTTGATGAAAAGCCAATGTAACGAACTTGTGAAGCATTACGAAGAGTTCTCTTACATGGGTTTTTTAGAAGTTATAGTAAACGCTAAAAAGATTTTAAATTATATTTCTTTGTGTAAAAAAGATATAGAAAATTATGATCCAGATCTTATTATTTATATTGATTACCCTGGGTTTAACATGAAGATTGCTAAATGGGCAAAAAGAAAAAATTTTAGTAATCATTTTTATATATCACCAAAAGTGTGGGTCTGGAAAGAGTCAAGAGTAAAAAAAATTAAAAAAGTAATTGATAAAATGTATGTAATTCTTCCTTTTGAAAAGGATTTTTATAAAAACAAACACAAATATGAAGTTGATTTTGTCGGTCACCCCCTATTAGATGCTGTTCATAATCAAAAAGAATTTAATAAGAAAGAGTTTTTAGCAGAAAACAAACTGTCTTCAAAGCCAGTTATAGCTCTACTTCCTGGAAGCAGACATCAGGAGATAAGCAAATTATTACCTTTAATGTTAGACGTAGTATCTAACTTTAAAGATTATCAAATTGTAATTGCAGGAGCACCAAATAAAAGTATAAATTATTATGAAAAAATTATAACATCTAATAAAGAATATTTTGGTTCGATAAAAGTAATATGCAATCAAACATATGACATCTTAAGAATTTCTTCTGCTGCAATAGTTACATCAGGAACAGCAACATTAGAAACTGCATTATTTAAAGTCCCTCAAGTAGTTTGTTATAAAACCAGTATGATCTCTTACTTAATTGGAAGGATTTTAATTCGTAATTTAAAGTATATTTCATTGGTAAATATAATTCTAGACAAACATGTAGTCAAAGAACTAATTCAAAGCAATTGTAATAAAGACAATCTAGTAATTGAACTTCAAAAAATACTAAATAAAAGCAAAAGGTCTTTAATGTTAAAAGAATATGAACTGCTTCACAGGAAATTAGGGGGAAAAGGAGCTAGTAAAAAAACAGCTGAGCTAATTAGTAAGTATCTAAAAAATTAAAATTCAGCCACAAATGATTTTTGAAAATTATCAAAATCTTCTTGACTTTTGATTGATTTGTATTTTTGATCTTTAAATAACTTAAGCCAAATTTCAATTTGAGCAGGAGTATTATAACCTCTAAGTTTATAAATAATATCCGAATTATCATCTAGAAATACTACAGTTGGATATGCATTTACGCCTAAATATCTAGTAAGTTGATGATTCCCGTTTCGTCTATTAGCCATTTCAGGTCTATAATTAGGGTTTGTAAATTCTCTATCATCAAATTTAATAATATTGTTCCCTTCTGCGTTAAACTTAACTGCATAAAAGTTTTTATTAATGAAATCTGCAACTTTTTTATTTTGAAAAGTGTTTCTATCTAAAAGTTTACATGGTCCACACCAATTAGTATAAACATCTACGATAATATTTTTAGGGTTTGTTTGCTGCAATTTAAAAGCTTCTTCAAAGCTTATCCAATTAATGGATTGACCATTAACATTGAATCCAAATAAAAATGATATAATAAATAAATATCTCATAAACTTATTTTATTCCGTGCATTAATTTTTTAACTACTGGATACAATAATGCAGAAAGTAGTCCAAGACTAAAAGCAATAGCTGTAAGAAGCCAGAAAAAATAACTCAAACCTTGGTCCCTAGCAATGCTTTCTGAAGCTTCACCAAAAACACCTGCAAGTTTCATGCCAATTGCGACTGCTAAATACCAAATACCAAACATCATGGCAATCATGCGACCAGGGACTAACTTACTTACATAAGAAAGAGCTACCGGTGAAATGCATAACTCACCCATAGTATGGAAAAAATAAACTAGCACTAACCAAATCATACTTACAGAGGCTGTTTTAGCCCCTGGTGAAATATCTGATGATGCAATTGCAACACAAGCCATTCCAAGACCTAACAATATCATACCCAAAGCATATTTTATGTTTGCATTAGGATTATACTTACTCTCCCACCATTTGGAGAACAAAGGAGCAAATACTATAATAAATAAAGAGTTTAATACACCAAACCAAGATGCAGGGACTTCCGTAACCTTATCGTTAAATTGATCTTTTAACATCCAAATTGCAATAATCCATATTATAACAAAACTTAGTGTTAAAAAGATATTTGATTTAGCAATCCTTGAAAAGGTTTGTTTAAATAATAACCAGAGGACCCAGGTAATAATTCCTAACGGAATTATTGTCATTAATGAATTAATTATTTTAAAAATAAAAGCAGAGTTACCCTCTAAAACACGCTGAGTATAATCTCTTGCAAATATTGTTAATGATCCTGGTGCTTGTTCAAAAAGAGCCCAAAAGAATATAGTAATGAAAGCAAAGAAAATTACAGCTAACATTCTATCTCTTGTAATTTTATCATATTTAGGAATTCTTATAACGAGTAACGTTACAAAAATTACCAATGCACTAATTATAGCAAAGTTAGATCCGTCTAATCCTAAAACACTAAAATTAAAAAGATTATACGTTCCCTCTGAAATTTTAGAGACAGGGTCATTTATCATCCATGAAAGACCTAATAGTCCAGCAATTACAATAAGTGACAATTGAAAATTAGTAAAGGGATTTAATTTTGGCTCATCTTTGTTAGTTATTGAATTTTGATCATCATTAATTACTGGTTTTGTTCCTATATCTCCAAATATTTCTTGAGCAAGCCAAAATTGTAATAAACCAAATAACATAAATATTCCAGCCAAACCAAAACCCCATCTCCAACCAACCTGCTCACCTATATAACCACAAAGTAGAATTCCTAAAAATGCTCCAGCATTTACGCCCATATAAAATATCGTATAAGCTCCATCTTTTTTCTCATCATTTCCTTTATACATACCAGAAATAATTGAGGTGATGTTTGGTTTAAAAAAACCACTTCCAAAAACCAATAAAGTTAATCCTAGGTATATAAAAAATGGAGTTTCAAATGCCATAGCACCATGACCTAAAGTCATTAAAAAAGCACCAAATAAAACAGCATATCTATATCCAATAATTTTATCAGCCATATACCCGCCAAGTAGGGTTGATATATATACAAGAGAAGTATAGGTTCCAAATATTGCATATGCATATTCTCTAGGCCAACCCCAACCACCGTCTATTAGTGCAGCAGTAAAAAACATAACTAATAGTGCGCGCATGCCATAATAAGAAAATCTCTCCCACATTTCTGTAAAAAACAAAACAAATAAAGCAGAAGGATGGCCTAAAACTGTAGATTGAAAAAAATGATCAGTTGAAGAAGTGTTGTTCATGTTATTTGATTTTAATTATCGTCTTCAGCTCCGTGAGTAAGTTTTTCAAGTTTAGTTCTAAATGATAAAACTAAACAACCGAAAACAACACAAAAAATTGCTATTCCTGTAAATATAGTAAACTCTCCCATGCTTTGTGAAGCTTCACCAAGTATACCAGCTAGTTTGTTTCCGAAGCCTGTCATTGCAAAATAAACACCCATTGTAAGAGAAGCATATTTTAAAGGAGCTAATTTTGTAATAAATGATAATGCAACTGGAGAGATACATAATTCACCAATAGTATGAAATAAATAAGCTAGAACTAACCAATACATAGCTGAACTACCTTGAGTTTCATATTGTGTAGCTGCTGCAGACATAAAAAAGAATCCAGTTCCCATAATTATAAGTCCAATAATCATTTTAAATAAAGAAGATGATAATTGATTTTTCAATTTACGTTTAGCCCAGTACGTTGCTACAGTTGTTCCTAAAAATATGATAAACATAGCATTTAAAGATTGAAACCATGAAGCTGGAACTAACCAACCCATAAATAACCTATCTGTCTTTTCAGATGCATAAATATTCATTAAACCACCTGCTTGTTCAAAAGCACCCCAGAATACAATAACAAGAATAAAAGATAAAAACAAAACTACTAACCTGTCTTTTTCGATAGAAGTTAAAGGTTTTTTTAGTATATCTTTCCCTTCATCAGATTTATTGTTACCTATAAAATCACCTACTTGACTTAAATATTTTTGACCAAATAGATATTGAATTAGACCAAGAGTCATTCCAATTCCTGCTAAACCAAACCCATAATGCCAGCCATAAGTTTCTCCAACATATCCAACAATTAAACTAGATAAAAAAGCTCCAATATTAATTCCTATGTAAAAAATTATAAAACCTTTATCTCTTCTAACATCACCTTGGGCATAAAGACCTCCGACCATGGATGAAATATTTGGCTTTAGCATCCCAACTCCAGCAATAATAAGACCCAGACCTGTATAGAAAGCCCACATTTCTTCCACAGCTAAAATTGAATGACCTAACACAAGTAATATACCTCCATAAAGAACAGATTTTTTTTGACCCAATATGTTATCAGCTATCCAACCTCCTGGAATGGATGCAACATATACTAACATGGTGTAAGTACCATAAAGAGATAGTGCAGCTCCGGTCTCCCAATTTAATCCTGGATTAATCGTATCAGGAGTAGACTCAGCAACTAAGTATAATACTAAAATTGCTCTCATTCCGTAATAGGAAAACCTTTCCCACATTTCTGTAAAAAATAATACATACAGACCTGCTGGATGTCCAAATATTTGCTTTTGTGAGTTTAATGTATCTGCATTAATCATTTTATGTTTTTTTTTAAATTCGACTCAAAATAGCATATTTAATATAAATATCCATAAATAATTGAAAATTTATTATTAGTTATTTAATTTAGAATAGAATAGTATCTTTGATATAAATTTTTTTCATGAAAAAGCCTATTTCTGGTTTCTCAAAACTCAACAAATCTGAAAAAATTGAATGGCTATCAAAAAATTCATTCTCCTCTGATATAAATATCAAAAATATTTTATTACAATATTGTAATAGTAACGAGAAGTTACAAAAACTTCATGATGAGTTTGCTGAAAATACAATCTCAAATTTTTATTTACCTTTTGCAATAGCTCCAAACTTTATTATTAACAACAAACCCTACACTATTCCAATGGTAACTGAAGAGAGCTCTGTAATTGCTGCTGCAAGTAAATCTGCTAAATTTTGGTTAGACAAAGGTGGGTTTAGAGCTCTAGTATTATCAACAAATAAAGTTGGTCAAGTTCATTTTTTATTTAAAGGTGATTTTAAAACATTAAAACAATATTTTGATAAAATTAAACCTAAACTAATTTCAGATGTTAGCTCTATAACATCAAACATGAACAAAAGAGGGGGAGGTATTATAAGTATTGAATTATTAAACTTAACTGATAAAATTGAAAATTACTTTCAAATCAAAGCAATTTTTGAGACGCGAGATGCAATGGGTGCAAATTTTATTAATTCTTGCTTAGAACAATTTGCTAAAACTTTCAAGGATAATTTTACAGAAAAAAATGAAATTGAAATAATAATGTCGATTCTTTCCAATTATGTTCCCCAATGTATTGTTAAAGCTGAAGTATCATGTGAGATAGAAAAATTATCAGACACCAGCATTATTGATCCATTTGATTTTGCCAATAAATTCGTTAGAGCAGTGAAAATAGCTGAAGTAGATAAATACAGAGCTGTTACTCATAATAAAGGAATAATGAATGGTATTGATTCTGTGGTAATAGCTACAGGAAACGATTTTAGAGCCATTGAATCAGCAGCTCACGCTTATGCATCAAAGAGTGGTGCTTATAAGAGTTTAACAAATGCTAGTATAGAAAATAATTTATTTAAATTTTCAATAGAAATCCCTTTGGCTCTTGGAACTGTTGGTGGATTAACTAAATTACATCCACTTGCAAATCTGGCTTTGGAGATACTAGACAAACCTAATTCTAAAGATTTAATGAAAATAACAGCAGTTGCTGGATTAGCACAAAATTTTGCTGCTATAAAATCATTAATTACTACAGGGATTCAACACGGTCACATGAAGATGCATTTAATAAATATTCTAAACCAACATAGGGCCTCAGATATAGAAAAAGAAAAAGCGATAGAATATTTTAAAACTAATACTGTTAGTCATCTCGAAGTAGACTTGTTTATTAATAAATTAAGGTCTAATGGATGAATTCTACAGTAACGGAAAACTGCTATTAACATCTGAATATGTAGTATTAGATGGTATAGAATGCATAGCTTTACCAACAAAGTTTGGACAATCTTTAGAAGTTAATAAAAATCAATTAAATGTGATTAATTGGGAAAGTTATGACTACAGAAATCATCTATGGTTTAGGGAAAAATACATAATTAACAAAAATAAAACATTACTTTACATAGGAGATAAAAATAATATTTCTGATACATTACTAAAAATATTTAATTCAATTTTTAAATTAAATAAATCTTTACTAAGTGATAATTTCGGATATGATT
>Ga0206129_10007398_pt1 | contig 10831 bp, 12 predicted proteins | sample Helgoland_Spring_8_FD_148616 | JGI IMG/M metagenome (GOLD analysis project Ga0206129, IMG submission 148616) | Pelagic subsurface seawater microbial communities from Kabeltonne, Helgoland, North Sea - Helgoland_Spring_Bloom_20160502_2 | ecosystem: Environmental > Aquatic > Marine > Epipelagic ...
AAAAAAAGCCCCCACTTTACGTGAAGGCTTGATTTTACTGGTGGTCCCACCTGTACTCATTACTATTTATAACTACCTGATTTACAGTATATGTAAATGAACCTATAGTACCCCAGGGTACTGTTTTAGTCCCTTTTGGGTACTAAGTTGTTTGGTGGGGTGCTAACAACCTCTGTTAAATCTAACAGAAGTTGATTCTACACTATTTTCAATCATTTTTTATCGTTTTCTAAAACTTTCTATACTTATAAGTGTAACCTTTTCTCCAACATGGGGTAAAGAGGAGTTCACCCATGAGGGACGAAAGTTAGTTAGTGGGAAAGACATCGGTTAGTAGATTATAAATAATAGTTGAGGTTTCACCGGTAGTTATAAAAATGGTTTTATTATAAATCTGATATGGGGAACAATGAACTGGTCAGAAGAAGTTTAAGATTCAAGTTTATAGAGAGTTTGAAAACTCTAAGGGGTTTGGTGTATCTAATTTATACTGAACGATTATTAAAAGTTTAAAGAAAGAGTATCAACCTCGAACTGATATAGTATTACAAGTACGAGGTTATTACATTTTTAATTAAATCTGAAAGCAAATAATATGATAGAAAACATAAGTAAGGAAGAAGCAAAACATATGGTAGAACTATTAAAGAAGAAATCCAACTTAGTAAAGAATTTCTCAGATAAGTTAGAGAATTACAGAATAAGTGGAGATAGAGAAACCTATAACAAGAAGTTTAAAGAACTATTAGAAAAAGAAGAGATAAAAGTATATGGAAAGAAGATTGAGTAAAAAGGATTTAATGAAACTCTACGGAGTAGATAGAGTAACCATAGAAGATTGGAGAAGAAGCAGAGGATTAAATATGATAGAAGTGTCTACACATTCAAAATACATCACTGAGAAGGAGTTATTAAAGTGGGAGAGTAGTTTAAAAGAATGTTCTTCAGTTTAGATGTTTAATAATCAAAGTATATCAGAATGAAGAGGTGTGAATGGATAATACATTCTCTAATGAATTTATAATTCAATTACTCTATCAGTATTATTTAAATGGAGGTTTCTTGTAACTGAGAAAATACTTTTTTCCCAAAATGGGTATCGGTGTGGTTTTTATATCGGAGTTATATTTTATTCATTTACAAAAATGAAATTTTTAGAAATTGAAAGTCTATCTGTATCAATTTTATCTTCATTTATCCTTTTACCAAAAATATTAGAGTTTAAAATATATAATTCTTCAGTGCTCATTCTTTTATTTTTATCATTTTGAAGTCTTTTTATTTCAATAAAATCTATGTTTTTTAAATCAAAAAAATGTTGAGTTGTATCTTCAAACCTTGGTAACAGAAAAATTAATATTATAAACAAAAAAGATAACATCCGGTAATTGATTTTTTTTGGAAAAAGGTATTCGTGTGGTCCAATTAATAAAAACACGATTAAAACATCAAAAAAATAAAGAGTTGGAATACCAACACCACTTCCAAAAAGAAAAATATTTAATCCCAAAGAAACAACAACAAGAAATAACTTTATCTTTTCTACATTTTTTGTAACGTAAATATTAATAACATAAAACACAAAGATCCAAAAAACAAAAGATTGTAAGATTAAAAAGGTAATAGTAATAAAATTATAATCCAACAGCGAAGTTGAAAATTTTTCTAATATACCTCTTGATAGAAATAATGAAATCGTTAAAAATAAATTTAACCCAAGTAGAAACTTAATCTTATAGTAATTTGTTTTCAAGAAAATTAGAAAGTAAATAAATGAACTTAACAATAAGAAAAAATCAACATATCCAAGACTCATTTTATAAGAATCTATAAATAGTTTAGGTATTGAATTAGTAAACAAAAGATCTGACCATCCATTGTATACAAGATCACCAATAAATTTCCCCTCTAAAAAAAAATTTATATCTCTTTTTAAAGGTGTTTTTCCGAAACAAATCGTTGAAAATAAATTTAAAATTGGAGGTATTATCAATAAAATTGATCTTGTTTTAAAGTATTTAAATAAATGATTTGAGAAGAAAAGTAGAATGAGAAAAGTTCCTGGAATAAGATTTCTACTCAATGTACAAGTAAAAAAAACAAGGAATAAAAAGGAATAAAAAGTGTCTTTTTTTAAATATAAAAAAAAACCAGATAACAAAAAAAGAGCAGAAAATTCCCCATTTGTTGAAAACATCCATCCAATTGAATTGATACAAATTATAATACTTATAAAAATTAAATTTTGTTTGTGAAAACCTTTAGATACTTCTTCAAGTAAAAAACAAGAAAAACTAAAGAAGGTCAGTTTCAAAAGTTTCCAAAGAAATAAATTTTTAACCCCAGTAAAATATAAAAAAATCGAATAAAGTGATCCATTAAAAAAATGGTATTTACTCCACTCATAAGGATAGTTATCCCAAACTTTTATTCTTGTAAAATAGTCTCCTTCAATTATTTCAAATGGTATTCCGTAAAAATAAGGGTCATGACCATTAAAAATGAAAGTATAATTAAGATTAAATAGTAAATAAATTAAAGATATGATTCCTGATAACACTACAAATCCTAGAAATTTATAGTAATTTTTCAAAAAAGTCAATAAAGATTCTTTTTTAAAACTTATTTTATAAACGAAATATATAAATGTTAAAAAGTAAAAGAGTCCAATCAAATACTTTCCAAGGTTTAAATTGAAATTTATTAAGAATGAGATTGAAAACCCGAGAGTAGATATAACAATTAAAAGAGACGTAAATGGTTTTTCTTTAATTAAATCCTTATAAGTGAATAATAAAAGAATGAATGTTAAAAAAATAATGAAAAAACTACTTAAATGATCTATAATAATTGATGTCATATTTTTTATGAATTTGTTAAATAAAATCGGTTTGAATAAAAAATAATATTTATAATTTGTTCCATTCAATTAGATATTTTTCTTCTGTCATCACCATATCTACTTTTAAATTATCTGTTTTTATTCTATTTTTATAAATGGAGATTTCTTGATTCCTATCCCACCTACTAGGACAAACTAAACATGTTTTAAACCTTTTTAGAAACTTTTGGTTTGATTTATTTATAGGGAGTTTAGTTATTGTATCAATCCAAACCCAGTCTAATTGGTCTTTGAATATTAATACATTTTCAATTGGTTCTTTTTCAGAAAACCTTACAGCTATATTTCTTTCTCCCTTTTTCGATGCACTAAACAAGTATGGAAATTCTACGTCTAACAAAAAATATGATTTAATACCTCTTTTGTTTACTTCTTTTAAAACGTCATCTTCTATACCACTCTCCTTAATATTTAAAACAAGGGTACCATTATTATATTCATCTAGATAATCAGTTAGAAGATCTCCACTTGTAAAAGGGTCATGATTTAGAATCAATTTACTTCCATCAGTTCTTATATCTATTTCACATCCATATTCCTCAGGGATTTGATTGAGTCCTTTAATTGTATTAATCTTGTGGATAATAAATTCCATTTAGTTTATATTTTGTTTTAGAGTTCTAATATAACTTAATGTTCTTTTGATTAGTTTTATTTTTCCTTTAAAGGTCCCTCCTCCTTTAGATTCTCCATATTTTCTTTTATTAAAAAAAACAGGGAATGTTTTTATTTTAATGTTTTTACTTTTAAAAAAATGTATTAGAAAAAGGTCTAATGAAAAGTCCAAAGGAGCGTCTTCGAATTCATCCATAAATGATCTATGAAACATTTTAGGTTGAGCATTAATGTCATACATCCATGTCCCTATTATTATAGAGGAATATACTCCCATTGAGGATGTAAAAAAAGAATCAATTATATTTCTATTTTTTCTAATACCCTTTACCATACACTTCTTGTTAATCAAATTTTCTTCAAATTGATTAAATCCAATAATAACATCTGAAACATCAGTTTGGAGGTCTGCATGAGTCCAAGAAACAATTTCTCCTTTAGAATGTTTTAACCCTTGTAAGATACCATCTCCATATCCTATGTTTTTTTCTATTCTTAAAGGAATTATGTTATAAGGAAGATTTAAATTGATAAGAGATTTAAATGTACTATCAGTTGACCCGTTATCAACTAATATAATTTCAACATTGTCATTTATATTACTTAAGCAATTGTCAACTAGTTTGTTGAGAGACAACTCTTCATTAAAACAGGGTATTATAATTGATAATTTCATTTTTTTTGTAAAACAATCTGTCTTTGTAATGAAAAAATATTGGGGAATAATTTGGTCAAAACATTATCAATATTTTTCAATATTTCAAGAATAAGAGTAGGTAAAGGAATATAGAAGGTTTTACTAATTACTCCTCCAGAATTAATAAAATTAAAAAACTCACTATGTGAATTTTTAATAATCTCAAAACTTGAAATCATTCTATGAAATCTTTCTTTATCATCAAATAAAAGATTTGGAATTGCACAATTAGCAGACCAAAGATCATTTGGATCAGTACAAATAAGATTCGTATCAAAAACATTTATTGTAAAATCGTATCCTTCATGTCTCATTATCTTTAGTAGAAACCTCATTGTTAGACTACAATTTATTTCTTGAATTATTAATTTACCTCCTGGTTTTAAAATTCTATTCATTTCTTCAAAAAACCTTGTAGGGTAAGGAACATGATGTATCATATTACTAGATACTATAAAATCAAACATGTTTTCTTGAAATTTTGTGTCTAAAGCATCAACCATTTTATAATCCAAATAGTCATGAGTTGCAAAATCAGAGATTTTAAAATTTTTATTTAAAATAAACTCCTTTGATATTCCAGTACCACATCCTACTTCTAATCCAATGTTTTCTTCTTCAATGAAATCATTCATCCAAAAAAACCTATTTTTCAATAGGAATTTTAAATTGAAATTATTGTTTAAATAGAAGTTTTTTCTTGCGAGTAAAACATCACCTTCATGATTCATTCTGTTTTCTCCGTGATCTCTTGGTTTATATTTTTTCATAATAATTTTTTAGTTCTTGAGGTGTCCCCCATGAATAATATTCATCTACCATTAATACAGACGATCTATTTGTTAAATGATTGAAAACGTTATCTAAATAGAACTCTCCATTTACCCTATCATTATTAGATATCATTTTTTTAATTCCTTCAAAAAATAAATCAGAATTCTTAAAAGTAAAAGTACCTGAAACGACTTGATCATGAAGTAATTCGTCACTAATAGGTTTTTTACAAGACACAAATTCTACTTCTTTTGAATTAATTTTTGTTTTAACCCATCCATACATCTCAGGATTTTTTAAAACGTTTGGGTTATTATTATAAGTCCAAATAAATGAATCAAATCTATCGAGTGTTTCTATATATTTATTCACATCATACTTAAACCCAACATCACATGCTCCAATATTTAATATCGCATTTCTAGGGATATAAGATTCTGAAAGAAGACAAGTAGATGCTTGACCTTCAGTTAAATAGTCAATCTCTATAATAATTACATTTTCAAAATAATTATCTAAAAGGAATTTGAAATCATCAATATTTAAATGATCTTTTCGAACAATAAGAATGTTTTTTGATGCTCTAGGCAATGACTCCAATGCTTTTATAACCATTGGCTTTCCATCGACTTCAATTAATGGTTTTGGAATAGTATATCCAGCTTCTTTGAATCTTTTTCCTTCACCTGCCATTGGTATTAAATTGATAACTTCCTTCAAAATTGTATTGATTTTATTAAAGTATGAGAATCCACATCTATAACATACATAGATAAATTGTTAAACTGGATTTTTTTTGGAAAATTAAAGAGAGGTTTAATATCATTTATAATAATATCTGGATTAAGGTCTAAAGATCCAACAGTAAAATGTGGAATCCAATGTTCTCCAACAAAAGGATATCCATATTTTTCATTTGAAATCTTCAAGTCTCCTTTAAAATTATTCCAATCTCTAATTGAAATAAACTTATGCAAGGTTTCAACAACTTTTTTTTGGAAAAATAAAAGATCTTTAGTCAACTCTACTTCTAAACATAATGTATTTAAACCTGTTAAAACATCATCTTCAAAAACTCTCCATTTATTGATTTGAGTTGACACTGGAGTCAAGTCGTTTCTCAATGATCCAAATATTTCAATTAGACTATCTAAATTTATTTCATCGGTCTCAAAAACATATATTGTAGAGTGAACTAAATGGTTTAAATATTTATTTTTTTTAGATTTTTCTTTAAAAAATGATTTGATATTTTCAACCTCTATTGTTAAATTATATTCTGGACAATAAAAAACTCCTAGTTTAATCATTTAAATATGATAATTGTTTTCTCATTTCACTTCTTGTTTCTTGAGGAATTTCTGACATGAAATAATTATTAAATTTAAATATATCAAAACCTTCTAAATGTTTAATTTTAATTTTAAATAAGTTTTTAAAATCTATATTTAGATAATAAAATAAAATCATTCTAAGTACAACTAGATGAGTAATAACTAAACTGTTAAAATTAAAATTTAAATTGTTATTTAAAAATTCAACGATCCTATTTAATACATCTTTCTGGCTTTCTCCATTAGGAAATTTAGGGTCCTTTCCATTTTTCCATGATTTAATTATTTTAGGATATTGATCTATCAATTGATTAAGAGTTAATCCTTCAACCAATCCATAATCAATTTCATTTAATAAAGAGTTTTCAATAAGTCGATTTGTTTTGAAATATTTAATGGTTTCTTTTGACCTTTTTAGTTCAGAATGATATCCGATTTGGTAATTAAATTCTGTTATTTTTTTTGAAATACTTAGGATTGATGGGTCTCTTTTTATTCCCAAAAATTTACCATCATTTAATTTTGTTCTTTCATGTCTTATAAAACTGATCTTAATAGATCTTGATTTAATTTGTTCTACATTAGAGAAAAAATCATTAATAAATAATTTAACTTTTTTCAAAGTATTTGGTGGAGGGTTACCTCCCTTTTTTTTCCAAAGAAATAGTTTTTCAAAAAATAATAAACTCTCATTGATAAGAATCTTATTGTCAATGTAAAACTTGAATAATTCTTCATTTTTTAAAGACCGAAACTCTCTAGTTAATATTTTCCTCAGATTATTTAAAAGGTGATAAGAAATATGATATGAATATTCAAGTTTATGAATTGAGTCTAACTTAAATTTATCTTTAATAGTCAATAAATTATTATTGTTAAACTCATACCTCCTGTAGCTAATAACTCCATTTTCAATATCATCAATATAACTCAAAATTCCTCTTCTTGATTCAATAATATCATCCAATTGTAGGTTTACAACAGGATAGATTTCTTTTAATGATAAACCCTTTATAGGATTATATTCTTCCCAACTAAAGCAAGTAAAAGGACTCTGTTCAACATGATTAATATGACCATCTATATCATATACCATCAAATGAAAAACAACATTCTTCTCACTATTAAATTTTAGTGGTCCAAATGTGTTATTAACAATAATATCGTATCCCTCAAGTCCAATTTCTGAACTTTTAATTGAATCAAACGATGAATTAATTTCATCAAATACTTTTTTAGTTAAATTATCTACAATAATGATGATATCTATATCACTAATTCCTTCGATACCAATAGAATCTATAAATGATCCTACTATTGTAGCAGAAATAATACAGTCAATATTAGAGACAGACTTTAGTATTTCACTTTTTATCTGTTCTTTTATTATTCTATGATGACTCATATTGAGAGGATGTTTGAAGAATCATAATGTTTTTTATTGGATCCTTATCGTTTAAAACATAACTACCTGACACTACTTTTTCAGATTTAATTAAAGAAATATTTTCATTATTAATACCCCCATCAATGGTCAAAGTAATCTGATCTCTATATTTATTTTTATTTATTTCTTCAATCAATTTTAATGATTCCATTTTAAATTTTTGTCCTGAAAACCCAGGTTTTTCGATACATAGTATTAAAATGTTATCAATGATATCGTGGTGTTTTTCGAAAATATCGATATGTTTAAATTCTTGTATGACTATTCCCGGTTTGACTTTTTTACTTTTTATAAATGAAAGAATCTCCTCAATGTTTTCATTTATGTCACAGTGAATGAAAATACAATCAACATGATCTATAGTCTCTAAAATCCACTTTTTAGGTGTTTTAGACATTATGTGAATTTCTATGAATTTAGAATTCCAGTAACCTCGAATAACCTCTGATTTAAAAGATAAAGTTTGTTCAGCATCTTCATTAATAGTTTCATCTACGATGTCGACATGAATAAAATCAGGGTAATTTTCAATTCTATCAAAAATATATTTGATATTTTCAACTCCATTAGCATAAATCGCTACCCCAACTTGTTTATAATCTTTAAATGAAAAATTTCTGTGTATTAAGTAAGCAATCCAAAAAAAACTTCCTGAGAAAATAAGTCTTAGTATCTCATATGAAAAATAATTTTCGAATTTATTAATTAAAAAAAACTGAACTACATAAGATGTAAGTGAAATAATTAAAAAATAAAGTAGTGCTCTATTTCTTTTTATCTTAGAAATTTTAAAATTATATCTTACATTAATCCAAAAGGAAAAAAGTATTCCTAAAATAACTGATATAAAAGAATTTAAAAACTGCTTTTTAAAAAATCCATTTAAAGTTTTAAAGAGTATAAGTTCGATTAGTAATGAAAATATTCCTATGATAACATATCCAAAGAAAAAACGATATTTGTAAAGTAAAAAATTGTGATTCAAAATTTATATTAAAATGAGTCTTTATAAAGAAATCAAATCTAAGTGTTTAAATTCTAATTTAGAAATTTTAAATTACAAATTAGCGATTTTCACATTTGGGAATGTTAGTGTTATAGATAGAGATAAAAATGTTATAGCTATTAAACCTAGTGGAATACCCTACCAACAATTAGATGAAGATAAAATTATTATTCTTGATTTAAAAGGAAATGTAATAGAAGGTGATTTAAATCCTTCATCAGATACTAAAACTCACTTATATCTTTATAATGAGTGGGGACAAATTAATAGTATTTGTCATACACATTCAACATATGCTGTAGGATGGTCACAATCACTACAAGATGTTCCAGTTTACGGAACAACTCATGCTGATCATCTAACTAAAGATGTTCCTTGTACAAGTCCTATGGAGGATTCTTTAATAAAAGGGAATTATGAGTTAAACACTGGAATTCAAATTGTTAATCATTTTAATAATCATAAACTTAATCCTGAGGAAGTACAAATGTGTCTGGTTGGTTCTCATGGTCCATTTACTTGGGGAACTGACGAAAAGGAAAGTATATATAACAGTGTTGTACTTGAAGAAGTATGTAAAATGGCTTATTTGACTAGAACAATAAATCCTGATATAGGTAGAATTAAAAACTCATTAATTAAAAAACATTATAACAGGAAACATGGAAAAGATTCTTATTATGGACAATAAGTTTTCTTTAAAACATCTTCAAATCATACCCTATAAAACTCCTCCCTAACTTATCACAAACTCTTCCTGTAGTTCCACTTCCCATAAAAGGATCTAATATCAATTCCCCTTCTTTAGAAGTTTGAAGAATGGGTAAGGTTATAATTTCTTCTGGAAATGGTGCAGGGTGTTCTCCTTCAATATCTAACTTTTGATTCGCTACTGAAGTTCTGACAATATCCTCATTCCAATAATCTCCCATGTTCTTTCCTTTGATATTGGGAAGATAAGGTGATACTGATTTTGAGTAATCCCCATTTATACTTCTATGACGTGGTGGTAATGAAGGTTTAGTCTTCTCAGAAAGTTTATTAGGAGTAGGATAATAATCATACTCCATGGATTTCACCAAATGAAAGATGAATTCATAAGATGGAGTAAGATTAGATTTTGATGATGAAGGTTTTGGATTGGTTTTAGACCAGATAATGGTATTTCTAAGTATCCATCCTTGTTCTTGAAGTTTTATAACTATCCTATGAGGAACATTTTGAAGATTTCCGTTGTAAAAAGTATCACCGAGGTTTAAAAAGAAACTTCCTCTATCATTTAATACTCTTTTACAATCTCTAAGATGTTCTGAAAGATTAACTACAAACTCTTCTGAGGTTTTCTCATTCCCTAATCCTTTCTCTTCAGAATAGGTTCTTTTATTCCAATAAGGAGGAGAAGTAAAGATGTTTTGAACTTCACCATCAGATAATTCACTCATGTCATGAGATGATTTCTGATAAAATCTCCATGATGAATTCTTGGTTGTTTTTGATTTATTGTTGGATTTGGTTTCTCTACTTTCTTTCTCTTTTATCTCTCGTTGTATTTGAAGATAAGATTGGTTTACAGTTAGAATTCCTTTATCTAAAAGTTCTATATGTTCTGGATGATGTTTATGAATAAAAATCAATCGTTGTAATTGAGAAGAAGAGATTCCCATTTCTTTTGAAACTATATCACGAGAAGAACTTCTGTTAGATTTAACAGAAGTTAAATCCGTTCTTCTCCCTTGTCCTTTTCTGTAATGATTATCAAGTATTAGATATTCATTAATAAGTTCCTTAAAACTCTTTATTCACTGTTTATTGAAGTGAATAAGAAGTAATTCTTCTTCTCCTTTCTTAACATCTTTAACCTCAACCTCAACTTCTTCCCATCCTAATCTTTTAATAGATTCAAATCTTCTATTTCCACTAATAATCTGATGGTGTTGATCAATAATTAGAGATTGGAGTAATCCAACTTCAGAAACACTCTCCATGAGTTCTTCAATGGATGAAAGGGTATAGATTTCTTTGTTTTTGGGGTGATGTTTTAGTGAGGATACTTTGA
>Ga0206129_10007404_pt1 | contig 10827 bp, 10 predicted proteins | sample Helgoland_Spring_8_FD_148616 | JGI IMG/M metagenome (GOLD analysis project Ga0206129, IMG submission 148616) | Pelagic subsurface seawater microbial communities from Kabeltonne, Helgoland, North Sea - Helgoland_Spring_Bloom_20160502_2 | ecosystem: Environmental > Aquatic > Marine > Epipelagic ...
CATCCAGTTTCAACATATTCACTAAAGGTCGGCCTTTCGAGGTTCTTGTTGCAACAGGAATTTCATACACTTTAAGCCAAAAAACTTTTCCCTTAGTGGTAAAGCAAAGTAGCTGACTATGAGAGCTTAAGACATATAAGTTTTGAATAAGGTCTTCTTCTTTTACTGAAGCTCCTGCCTTGCCAACTCCGCCTCTTCTTTGCTCTCTGTACTCATCTAAAGGTTGAGTCTTAGCGTATCCACTTCTAGAGAGAGTTAAAACTCGAGTTTCCTCGGGAATCAAATCTTCATTTGAAATATCATGACGGGTATCATTGATGTTTGTTTTTCTTTCATCCCCAAAATTTTCTCTAACCTCAATTAACTCATCTTTAATTAATGTTAAAAGTGTGTCCTTGTCATCAAGTATTTTTTGTAATTCTAAGATAACTGCTAAAATTTCATTAAACTCAGCTGAAAGATTATCTTGCTCTAAACCAGTAAGACGACCCAGCCTTAACTCAAGAATTGATTTGGCCTGTTCAGGTGATAATTTATAATTTTTGCCTTGAATTCCATATTCTTTTGATAAGCCCTTTGGTCTACAGGCATCTGTGCCAGCTTTTTTGAGGATTGCTTCTATGGGTCCAGCCTTCCAAGTTTTTTTGCATAATTCAACTGCCGCAATCTTGGTATCTTTAGATTTTTTAATGATGGTAATAATTGCATCAATGTTTGCAATAGCTACCATAAGTCCTTCTACGATATGGCCTCTTTCCTTGGCTTTTTTAAGATCAAATTTAGTTCTTTTTATAACAACATCATGACGATGCTTAATAAATTCTTCTAAAACCTCTTTAATATTCAATACTCGAGGCTGACCATCTACCAAGACAGTAATATTAATTCCAAAAGAAGACTCTAATTGAGATTGTGTAAATAGATTATTTTCTAAAACTTCAACTGACTCGCCACGCTTTACTTCTATTACAACTCTTAAACCATCTTTATCTGACTCATCTCTAATTTCACTTATGCCGTCAATCTTCTTTTCCTTGACCATTTCCGCAATTCTCTCAAGCATTCTAGCTTTGTTAACCATGTACGGAACTTCATTAATGATTAGTGAGCTCTTACCAGAGGCATCAGTTTCAACAGAGGTTTTAGCGCGAACATGCACAATGCCTCGACCAGTTTTATAGCCTTGATAAATTCCTGCTCTGCCATCAATGGTCCCGCCTGTGGGAAAATCTGGACCTGTAATAATTTGAATGATGTCATCTATGCTAGCTTTTGGATTATCAAGCAAAAGTAAACAAGCATTTAGCACTTCAGTTAAATTATGAGGTGGGACATTGGTTGCCATTCCAACAGCAATACCAGAAGAACCATTTACCAGCAAAGCTGGAATTCTTGTGGGCATAACATCTGGGATTTGTTCGCTGCCATCATAATTGGGGGAAAAACTCACAGTGTCTTTGTCTAAATCATTTAGGATCATGTCAGTAATTTTAGCCATTCTGACTTCGGTATATCTCATAGCTGCTGGGGAATCACCATCTATTGAACCAAAGTTCCCCTGACCCTCAACTAACATATATCTCATGGAAAAATCTTGAGCCATCCTGACCATTGCCTCATAAACGGCAGAGTCTCCGTGAGGATGGTATTTTCCGATAACATCGCCAACCACTCTGGCAGATTTTTTGTATGGTTGTCTGTAAGTATTTCTCAGGATATGCATCGCAAATAGAATGCGTCTGTGGACTGGTTTCAGGCCATCTCTAACGTCTGGCAAAGCCCTACTGTGGATAACGCTGTAGGCATAGCTTAGGAATGATTGCTTAAGCTCATCTTCGATATTAATTGGTAGGATTTCTTTTGCAAAATCAGTCATTTTTAAAGCCTAGAAACGTTAGTTTATGTATAGTGAAAATTCCACTATTTCTAATGAGATTTTACCATACTTAGAGAGTTTTTTAGTCTTTAAATTCGGATACAACTAAGCCGATCGACTCTTTTGCATCACCAAATAACATTCGCGTATTTTCTCGGAAAAACAGTGGGTTCTGAACACCAGCAAAACCAGAAGACATTGATCTTTTAAGAACAAAAACAGTTTTAGCATTATGCACTTCGATAATAGGCATTCCATAAATTGGACTTCCTTCTTCTTCAGTAGCAGATGGGTTAACAACATCATTGGCACCAATAACAATAGCAACATCAACAGAGTCCATGGCTGGGTTTACATCATCAGGCTCCGCTAGAAGATCGTAGGAAACATTTGCTTCTGCAAGCAATACATTCATATGACCAGGCATTCTTCCTGCAACAGGGTGGATTCCATACTTAACTTCGGTACCATTTTCTTCCAACAGCTCGCCCATCTCTCTCACAACATGCTGAGCTTGCGCTACAGCCATTCCATATCCTGGAACAATTAAAACCGAAGAAGCATTCTCTAAAATTAAATATGCATCTTCAGCGCTGATAGGCTTAACCTCTCCTTGCTCAACTTTTCCTAAAGATTGCGTTGCTGAGGCATAGCCAACAAATAAAATGTTACCAATTGTTCTATTCATAGCCTTAGCCATAATAACGGTAAGGATTAATCCACTGGCTCCAACAAGCGAGCCAGCAACAATCAAAACATTATTCAAGAGCAGGAGACCTGCAAATGCAGCAGCGATACCTGAGAGAGAGTTCAAAAGTGAAATAACGACCGGCATATCACCGCCACCTATTGGTGTAACAAATCCCAAACCAGCAATTAAGGTTAGTCCTAGAAAGAATAAAAAGTAAGAAGGCACTGATGGAAGAACTGTTGAGATAGATGGTTCAAATATTACATAAACCAAGGCTGGAAGGCTTAGGTAAAAAAATGAAATCAATACATTTGTAACCCACGATCCTTTGCCTAATTTTATGCGTTCTGATAATTTTCCATATGCTACCAATGACCCTGAGAAGGTTATGCCGCCGATATAAACTGTTAGCATGATTAATGCATGCTGAAATAATGAGTTATCTGGAGTGTTGAACTGAGACCATGCAATTAGAAATGTTGCCAGTCCTCCAAAACCATTAAATAAGGCGACCATTTCTGGGATAGCAGTCATCTTGACCTTAATAGCTATTGCAGAGCCAATCAAGCCTCCAAGTAAAACTCCTGCAACAATAACCTTGTAATCTATTTCTAGACTTAGGCAGGTAATAGCAACAGCAGAAAACATTGCTAAAGCTGATAAATAATTACCTTTTACAGCAGTAGCCTCTTTCCCTAGCATTTTGATACCAAGAATAAAGAGAACTGAGGATCCTATGTAAACAAGATTTTGAATTGCCGAAATATTAGTTATTGATTCCATAAGATTATTTCTTTTTAAACATACTAAGCATTCTATTGGTTACAAGATAGCCGCCAAAAACATTTATTGAGGCAAATAAAATGGCTCCAAAAGCTAAAAGATTCTGAGTTTGGCCATCACCGGAGAGCATTAGAGCTCCAACTAGCGCAATGCCAGAAATGGCATTAGCTCCAGACATTAAAGGTGTATGCAAAGTGCTGGGAACTTTTGCGATAAGCTCCAATCCCAGAAATATAGATAACAATAAAACGAACCCTAATAAAATATACATTTCCATTATGCAAACCTCTCATTCTTAATTTCACCACCAAACACTAATACGCTACTTTGTATCACCTCATCCTCAAAATCAAAATTTAGTGCGCCAGATTCTGGATCATAAAAATCTGTGATCCAATTGATAATATTATTTGATAGAGCAAAAGAAGCATGATTAGAAACCCTTGAGGAAAGATTAGAAACCCCAACAACTTTTACACCATTGATATCTATTATCTCATCCACAGCAGATCCCTCGACGTTCCCACCAGTCTCAACAGCCATATCAAGAATAACGCTGCCTGGTTTCATTTGCTTAATGGTGGCTTCATCAATAATCCTTGGTGCTGGTCTTCCAAATATCTGAGCGGTAGTAATAACAATATCAGATCTTGCGCAAACCAAACTTTGCAGTTCCTTTTGCTTTGCAATCTGCTCTTCTGTTAATTCTTTTGCATAACCTTGATCAGTTTGACCTGTTTCACCTAAATCTATTTTTACGAACTTAGCGCCCAACGATTTCACCTGCTCTTCAACCACATCTCTTGTATCAAATGCTTCCACCCTAGCTCCAAGTCTTTTTGCGGTTGCGATGGCTTGCAATCCGGCAACTCCTACGCCTATTACAAATACTCTTGCAGGCTTCAGGGTTCCGGCTGCAGTCATCATCATGGGCAAAGCAGAGTTGAGGTGTTGAGCTGCTTCAAGCACTGCAGCGTAACCAGCAAGATTTGCTTGCGAGCTTAAGACATCCATTTTTTGAGCTCTGGTAATTCTTGGGATAAATTCCATGCTCACAGCATTCAATTTTGCGGCTGCCATCGCCTTGAGTTCATCCTGAGCGTAAAAGGGATTGAGCATACCAATGACGGATGCGCCTGGCTGAATTTGGCTTGTCTCAGAAGAGGTAAGAGGAGATGGAGTAATAATTACATTGCCTTTGTGGAGGCATTCATCTCTAGAGCTGCATATCAGACCAAGAGTTGTTAGAGCTTCATCAGAAACATTAATGCCTTTGCCGATACCTGACTCAAACATCATCGATGTTCCTTCTAATTCAATTAACTTAGATAATGTTTCAGGATGAATAACAGAACGAAGATCTGTCGCGTCTGGAGATTTTAATGCAGCTATAATCATAAATTTATCAAGGCTTAATTCTTTGTAGTTCATTTCAGTTGATTTACTCGGTCTTGTCAACAATTTCTAAGAAAGCGTTAGCTCCAATGATGTTAAAGCAAATTAAATGTAGTTGAGCTACAGTAATGCAATTGTATTTTTAATAATTCTCATCACAGTAAAACCTTTTATAAATTCAGGCTAACGCCGCCATCTACAGTAATTAACTGGCCAGTAACAAGCTCACTTGCAACGATTAAATTATAAATAATCTCAGCTATAGATTCAGGTGAACAGGTTTTACCTAATGGAGAGGTATTTTTAATATGTTGCTTTGTTGCTTCAAATCTTTCTTCGCCCATGCCTTTTTTTAACCATTCTCCTTCAATAAATCCAGGGCACACAGCATTTACTCTTATGGGCCCAAGATTTCTTGCCATAGACAGAGTCATGGAATTGAGAGCACCTTTTGATGCAGCATAGGCTATTGAGCTTCCAATTCCTTTGACGCCTGCGATGGAGGAAATATTAATAACACTTGGATTATCGCTATTTAGCAAATGTGTCTTTGATGCTCTAACCATCTGAAATGGGCCAATAACATTAACCGAATAGATTTTTTGAAAATCTACAGCATCAATACCCCCAAGATTTCCGTGATCCCATACAAACTTTGTTGTGCCTGCATTATTTACAAGCGCATCAACTCTTCCCCATTTATCTATGGCCTCTTCAACTGTTCGGATGCAATCCCCATCATTGGCAACATCTGCCTTAATGGCTATGACTTCTGCTGTCTTGCTTGAACATTCTGCTGCCACAATTTCCGCTGCCTCAATCGAGGAAGAGCAGGTAATTAAAACATTCCAACCATTAGCAGAGAGAATTTTTGCACTTGCAGCACCAACACCTCTACTTCCACCAGTAACAATTGCGACAGGATTTTTTAACATTTAAAGGCTCCAACAAAAAAATAAATATTTTCTATTTTCACATGCAATGATGTAATCTTCCACTTTGAAAAAAAATTAAGCTATGAATCAAAATATTGATCAAAATGAGGTAAATAAGTTTGCAGCAATTGCGGACAGTTGGTGGGATCCCACTGGCGACTTTAAGCCGCTGCATGTGATTAATCCCTTAAGAGCTAACTATATTGATCAAAAAATTTCTCTAAAAGGTTTAAGAGTTCTTGATGTGGGCTGTGGAGGCGGTTTATTAGCTGAGGCTTTTGAATCTATGGGAGCATCTGTCACAGCAATTGATGTAACCGAAGCAAACATAGAAGTTGCGAAGCTCCATGCAAAAAAAACAGGAAAAACTATTTCTTATATGATGACGCGTGCTGAAGATTTAGCTATTAAAGAGCCAGAGTCTTTCGATGTGGTAGCCTGCCTCGAGGTAATTGAGCATGTGCCAGATCCTGGTCAACTTATTGATGCTTGCGCAAAACTATTAAAGCCTAAAGGTGAAATGTTTTTATCCACGCTAAACAGAAATCCACGTTCATTTGTAACGGCAATTTTGGGAGCAGAATATATTTTTAATATTCTCCCCAAAGGAACTCATGAATGGAGTAAATTTATCAAGCCCTCTGAGCTAGAGAAATATATGCGAACTGCCGGGATTAAGCTCAAAGAAAGTAAAGGCATGTTTTACAATCCAATCTTTCATACAGCTCAATTAAACAATGATCTTGGAGTTAACTATATGATGCATGGTTCAAAGAATGCCTAAAGGAGTATTGTTTGATCTTGATGGCACTCTTCTTGATTCTGCTCCAGACTTTATCGTGAGCTTGAATACCTTGCTTCAAAAATATAATCAACCAGAGCTTGATCCAGAGATAATTAGGAGCCATGTTTCTGATGGAAGTTGGAAGTTGGTTAGCCTGGGTTTTGGGATAGAAGAATCGCATGACGACTGTGCTCAACTAAGAGAAGAGCTTTTAATTGAGTATGAAAAGAATTCTTTAGTGTATGGAAGTGCCTTTGCTGGTATTTCAGATGCTCTTGATTATCTGCTAGAGCTTAAGATTCCCTATGGAGTAGTTACTAATAAGCCCCTTAGGTTTGCTGGGCCAATTCTACAAAATGAGCCAGCTTTTAAGAATTGTCGCACTTTGGTGTGCCCAGACCATATAAATAAGATTAAACCTAATCCAGAAGGAATTTTAAAGGGATGTGAAGAGTTAGGTATCAGTCCCAGTGACTGCATATACGTAGGCGATCATATGAAAGACTTAGAAGCGGGTATTAATGCAGGCACAAGAGTTATAGCTTGTTATTTTGGCTACTCTCTTAAAGTTGATGATCATGATAAAAGTATCCAAGGAGCTAAACATCCAATAGATTTAATTGATCTAATAAAAGCATAGTCAAAAATGAGCATTTTCAATAAATCAATATTAATTACGGGATCCTCAGATGGCATAGGGAAAAACTTGGCAATAGAATTCTCAAAGCTTGGAGCAAATATTATTTTGCTTGGAAGAAATTCTACAAAGCTTGATGAGGTCTATGACCTTTTAGATCATTCTCATGCGTCACAAAAACATCTCATCATAGAAGCTGATTTGGCTTTGCTGAGCAACGAAGCGGCTCAAGAAATATTAATTGCAATTAGTCAGGAATTTGAAGTGCTGGATGGCATCATCCATAACGCTGCAATCCTAGGAACTATGTCCTCTCTTGAAGACTATGACCTATCAAGCTGGGACGAGGTAATGAAAGTAAATTTGCGCGCTCCCTTTATCCTCACAAAGACATTAAAAGTAATGTTAGAAAGCGCATCTCTACCAAGACTAATTTTCACCTCATCCGGAGTTGCTAATAAAGGAATAAGTTTTTGGGGAGCATATTCAGTCTCAAAGTTTGGCATTAAAGGCTTAGCAGAAATTTTTAAAGACGAGCTTGAAACAACCACCAATATAAAAGTATTTAATTTTGACCCAGGGAAAACAAGAACTAATATGAGGGCATCAGCTTATCCGGCAGAGGATCCCAATACTTTGAAATCTCCAAAAGAATTAATAGATTGCTATTTATGGTTCTTTGACAAAGAAAGCTCTAACTCACCACAAAGCTATTTTGAATTTTCAGAGCTTTCTAATCACTTGAACTCCAGTGATTAAACTCAGGCATGTTTTCTGGAGACTAAACTGCCAATAAGTTTTTTTACTTTCCATACTCTTGAAGCTCTTTTATTTGAGATTGTGTTAAATTGGCACAAGCACCCTCTCGGAGAGTAGAGGGTAAAAAAATTGGCCCAATTCGAACTCTCTTGAGTCGACTCACTTCTAAATCCTGAGATTCAAAAAGCTTTCGGACTTCTCGATTCTTTCCTGTAAGCATGCATACTGAAAACCACTGATTAGAGCTTTGTTTTTCTCCAGGGACTACGTCAGAAAATTTATAAATTTCATCCTCAATGGTTACGCCTGCCAGCATATTTTTTTTCTTTTGCTCATCAAAATTTCCTCTAGCTCTAACAAGGTATTCTCTATCAACTTCAAAAGATGGATGCATAAGTTGATGCGCCAAGGTTCCATCATTAGTAAATAGCATTAGTCCTGATGTATTGATATCAAGCCGACCTACAGCTATCCAATCAGGTTCGTTATGAGTTTTGGGCAAATAATCAAAAACTAGTTTTATTTTTTTTTCGTCTTTGCGTGAAGATAAAACGCCGGGAGGTTTATTCAGCATGATAACTTTTAGATCTGCAATTTTTAAGCTTACTTTTTTTCCTTCGCAGGAAACTTCATCAAATTCTGAGACCTTTGCACCAAGTTCAGCAACATCTCCATTCACAAGAATTTTTCTATCCTTGATAAGTTGTTCACATGAACGTCTTGAACCCAAGCCTGCTTGAGCTAAATATTTCTGCAAGCGCAGCATTTCTTAGCCTGCTTCTAACTGATCTAACGCGTCCTCGGCAGAAAGAGCTTCTGGCAGTGGAGGTAAATCATTTAATGATTTTAAATTTAAATCATTTAAAAAAATCTTAGTGGTCTCATAAAGAGCGGGTCGGCCTGGAGCATCTCTGTAGCCAGTTGTTTTAATCCATTCTCTATCAAGCAGGGACCTAATCATTTGACTGCTAACACTAACACCACGAACATCCTCAATATCTCCTCTGGTCACTGGCTGCTTATAAGCAATGATCGAAACAGTCTCCATCAATGCCTTGGAAAGTCTGCTCGAATTATCATTCCATAAGGGATACAAATAATCTCCATACTCATTCTTAATTTGCAAGCGAAATCCAGATGCAACCTCTTTAATCTCTAAGGCACTTCTAAGATAGCGCTCTTCAAGAGCATTGATTGCAATTTTAATCTTAGGCAGTTCTGCGTCTATATTTTGAGTTCCAAGCAAAGATCTAATTTCTGAGAGCCTCATAGGTCTACCAGCTCCAAATAAAATAGATTCAACAATATTGGTTAAATTATCGGAAGTATTCATTTAGTGGAGCCCTCTGTTTGTAGATTTAATGTAAAGCTGATTAGAATCTTCGTTCTGAATCAATTCGATATGCCCATCCTTGGCAAGGTCCAATGATGCTAATAATGAAACAACCACTCCTTGGTTACCCTCATGTTTTTGATAAGTTTGAAAGAATTGAATTACGTTCTGCTTGGTTAAAATAGATAGAATTAATGCAATTCTATCTTGTGTTGATAGCTCCTCAAACCGAATTTCATGATGGGCAGAGAATTTTGGTCTCGTGGATGCTTCCTGAAAAATTTCTGCAAGTTCGCTAGCGCTAATTTCAATTTTAGGGCTCTGCTCTCGAAAAGTTGGCAGAGCTGCTGATGCAATAAAAAAATCTCTGTCTACTCTTGGAAGATTGGAAATAGATTCCGATGCTGACTTAAATCTTTGATATTCTTGCAATCTTCTAATTAACTCTGATCTAGGATCCTGCTCTTCCTCTTCCTCCTCTGACTGAGGAATGAGCATTCTAGACTTTATCTGAGTCAAGGTTGCAGCCATAACAAGATAATCTGCAGCTAATTCAATTTTTAACGCATCCATTAAATCAATGTATTGGATATATTGTCCTGTGATTTCTGATAAATCTAGGTCTAAAATATCTATATCTTTTTTCTGAATGAGATAAAGCAATACATCCATTGGACCAGAAAAATCTTCTAAATAGATTTCCAAGGCTTCTGGCGGTATAAATAGATCCTCAGGTAACTGAGTCATAGCCTCCCCTTTAAAAAGAGGAAATTCTAGTTGCGCTTGAGCCTTCATAAGTTCAATAAATACAAGATAGGGTCATTGTAAGCTCTTTTTAACACAACATCTTGTGATTTCGAAGGAAAATGTTGATTTCAAGCCTTCAACAGAACACTTAAAAATCATAACTTGATTCAACAAAGGCTACTTTTTTTATTTAATTGCATTAAGATTTCCTGTTATGGAATCTATTTACCACACAGACAATACTAGAATTGTTGAAAAGTTCGATTTAATAACGCCGAATGATGTTATTGCCGCTCACCCAGTTACCGATGATATTGCAAAGCTAGTTTATGGAACAAGGCATGAAATAAGCCAAGTTCTTCATGGAAAAGATGATCGGATGATTGTTGTATGTGGCCCATGCTCAATTCATGATAAAAAATCTGCCATTGAATATGCTCACTTGCTACTCAAGGCTAAGGAATCTTTCCAATCAACGCTCTTGATTGTCATGCGAGTTTATTTTGAAAAACCCAGAACAACTGTTGGCTGGAAAGGGTTGATCAATGATCCTGATATGGATGAGAGTTATGATGCTAACAAAGGCTTAATGCTGGCTAGAGAAATCTTAAAAGAGATCACAGATATTGGGCTGCCAGTTGGAACAGAATTTTTAGACCCTATTTCACCGCAATATGTTGCTGATTTAATCTCATGGGGAGCCATTGGAGCTCGCACTGCTGAAAGTCAATCCCATAGAGAGCTCGCTTCAGGCATTTCTTGTCCGATGGGAATTAAAAATGGAACAACTGGCGCATTAAAGCCTGCCATAGATGGAATTCAGGCTGCCAATTATCCACATGTATTCTTTTCAAATACCAAAGATGGTCGAGTTTCTATTTACAAAA
>Ga0206129_10007407_pt1 | contig 10824 bp, 2 predicted proteins | sample Helgoland_Spring_8_FD_148616 | JGI IMG/M metagenome (GOLD analysis project Ga0206129, IMG submission 148616) | Pelagic subsurface seawater microbial communities from Kabeltonne, Helgoland, North Sea - Helgoland_Spring_Bloom_20160502_2 | ecosystem: Environmental > Aquatic > Marine > Epipelagic ...
AAATGTTTAAAATAGATAATAAACAACAATATTTAAATAATTTAAAAGAATATGATAAAAAATTATTTTTACCGAAACCGGGATTTTCATTTTCAGCAAAATGTACTAATAATCAAGGAATCCGTATGCCAGTACCATTATATGATTCTGAATTAGAAAAAGTAGATAAAAATGATATATTAAAAACGGTTAAAATAAAAGATGGTGATAAAATTAGAAAATTAAAACAAAAAGAATATAATGATTTTATGAAGAAATTTTCTAAAAATGAATTAATAGAGGAATTAAAAAAAAATAGTAATATAGAATTTTCATTAGATTTTCCATCATATTATTATCCTAAAAAACAAGCAAATATAGATGATCCTTCAATTAATATTAATTATATATGTCCGAAATATTGGGACTTATCAAAGAATGTAGGGATACATCCTCGTGATATATATGATCAATTAGATAAAATTATACCACAAAAATTTAAAGGTGAAACTGATAAATATATATTTAGTAAAGAAGGTAGTATGTTTAGCGAAGTATCTGATAAAAAAATAGAGAAAATTATATTAAAATATATAAAAAATCAAAATTATTTTGAATTATATATTAAATTTTTTGATAAAAAAGTTGAGGAAGAATTAAAAAAAACTTTGATAGATTCTATAAAAATTAAATCAAATGATAAACAATTTTTAAAAGATATGAATTTTGAAATTAATAAATTATCTCAAAAATTTAAAGGTAATGATAGCAAATTAGAAGATATTAAAAAATTAAAAATTAAAAAAAATGAAATATTTAATTCAATTGATGAAAAATATAATAATATTTCATTAAATAATCCTAAATTTAATGAATATATAAGTGAAGATATATATCTTGAAGCATATAATTTAATTCATCAAGATATTGTTAAAAATATACAACCTCGTTTTTTTGATGATTATGATATTGATGGATATAAAGTTCCCTGTTGTTTTAGTTATAAACCTGGATATGAAAAAGATACAAACCCTATTAAAGAACATAAATTAGATAAATATAATATAAGATTAGCAGAATTAACTCCTTGTAATATAAATAAATTTGCACATGTCCACCCTAAATTACAAAAATTATTTAATCATAATAATGATTTTTATATTAATCAACGTCATTATGGTGGTTTTATTAAATATGGTGTAAAACAAGATTATAATGCTTTATTATATACTTTATCTAATTTACATTATAAAAATAATGATAATAAATCATATGAATTATTTAAAAAAGATTATTTTAATATTTCACTTTATAATTTTATGAAAATTGGTGATGGTAATATTTTACAATTATTTAAATCGGAACATTATAATATTAATGATATTGCTTATTTTTTTGATTTAATTTATAAAAAAAATATATTACAACAATTTGAAAAAACAAATATTTCTAAATCTCAATTAAATAATATTAAAAAATATTTATTAAATTTTAAAAATAAATTATCAAAAGAAATTAATAGTGTTGATAAAAAAAATTATAATTCACATTTTAAAGAATTAAAATATGAATATATTAATGAATTTAATAATTTAATTAATAATTCTAATAAAAACTACAATATTAAATTTATTTATGATCTTATTATTTCTCATAATAATTATATTAAATATTTAAATAGTAATGAAATTAAAGATTATAAATTTATTATTCCATTAGCATCTGTTATAAATCCTAATAATGTTTATATTATATTTGAAAATATTGATGATAATATTAATATTAAATTACCATTTAATACTTATGATATAAATGATAAATCTATATTTAATTTTATATATAAAATTAATAATATATATGAACCTATATATTATTTGAATAATATTAATGAAATTATTGTTAATGGTAAAGAAGATAATATGACATGTGATTTATTTAATAATTTACATAATGATAATGATATAAATATATATATTAATAATATATTGAAAGGTATTACTAATAATATAAATGAGATATATAGAAATAAATATTTAGATATTAATTTATTTGAATTAGATGAATTATTAAAAATATTAAAAATAGATAATGAAAATATTAAATTATTAGTTGATAATTATTGTAAAATATCACATGTTATTATTAATAATAAATATATATATCCTATTATTCCTTGTGGTATTATCGATGGTTATAAATTAATATATGATTTTAATAATAATATACCTACTTATAATGAATTTTTAGAATATAGTAAAATTAATATTATTAGAAATAAATTTATAGTGAAAGGTGTTATTGTAAATGATAAAAATGAAATAATAAATATTTTATTTGTTAATAATTCATATATTCCTATAAAACCAATAAAATATGATAAAAAAAATAGACATATGAAAAAATATAAAATATTAGGTAATAAAGATATATTTTTAATTAATAAAGATTTACAGAATTTTTTACCTGGTAATGATATTAGAGTAGATTATAATAATGATATTAATTATATTAAATATATTACTAATTTAACTATTCAAAATATTATATTTTATATTAAAAAAAATTATAATTTAAATAAATTTTATACAAATAATTCTAAATTATATAATGAAAATGAAGAATATATATTTAAAAGAATTTTATTACCAGAAAAAGATAAATATTTTATAGAAAAAAATAATGATTTAATTGATTATAATTATGAATCTAATAAATTTAAAGGAATTATTAAAAATATAGGTAATAAAATTATTGGTAATGATTTTACAGAATTATCTATTAATATTAGTTATTTAGATGAAATGTATTTAATATTAAATGATAAAATTAAAATAAATTTTGATAAACAAAATGAATTATATGAATATATTAATAAATTTATAAAAGATATTGTTATAGAATTACCTGATGAAGAATATGATAAATATAAATTAAATAAAGATATTTCTATTTGTTTTAATAATGATTCAAAAAATTGTAAATATCCTTGTATTAATGATTCAGATAAATGTAAATTATATGTAAAAAAATCTTCAATATATGATAATGATAATAAATCATTAATAAATAAAATTATATGGAAATTTATCGATTTATTATTAATTCATAAAAATATAGATAATATAAATAGAATATTACAAGATAATATAAATATTTCTGATTTATACAAAACTGCTAAAACAAAAGAAATATTTTTTAATTATTCACAATATATTAATAAATATTTAGATGATTTATTTAATTATGAATCTGAATATATAAGAAATATTAATTTTTATGATCAAATTAATAATAATCCTATTAGTTCTAATAAACCTAAACCTGTTACATCTATTTTAAAAGGAACACCTAATATTATTAAACAATTATTTAAATCTGGATCTAATATTTTAACATATATTGATAAAAATAATTTAGATTTTATATCTTTAACCGAAGTATTTAAAGAATTAAAAATAGAAAATGCTGATATTGATTATAAAAAATTTAAATCAGATATATGTGAAGAATTAGATAAATTTAGTATTGCTGGTGATAAACGTAAAAATATGCGTTTCATTGTTAAATCATATGAATTATATGATAAAGATTTTAATTTAACTGATTTAGAAAAAATAAAAGAAAATATAAATCAAAATAATTATAAAATATCTCCTTATGATTTAGAATTATTATCGAAAATACATAATGTAGGTTTCTTATTAATTACTAGTAAATATTCTAATCAAAGTCCTAGTAAATTAAAACATAATATTATATTTAAATATAATCCAGAAACATTTAATAAAGATAATACAAATATAATATTATTATATCATTATTTAAATGAAGATAATAAATATGATTTATCTAATATTATTATAAAAGTAAATGATGATGATTATGAAGATGAAAGTTCATATAAAACATATATATTATATAATAAATTATCAGATAAAATTAAAACTATCATAGAAAATGATTATCCAGAAATAAATATATAATATATAATATATGGCAGAACGTATATTCTTTCCAAAATCTTTATATAAATTAGCAAAAAAAAATAGTATACATCCTGAACTCGAAGGAGCAATACAATATGATCCTTCTAATTATCAATCTCCACCTAAATCACGTTCTCCACCAAGATATGTACCTGATGTTGAACCTACATTGGACGAATTATATAATATGATGAATCCTACAAAATATGTAAATCTTTCTGAATATTTATATGCAATAGATAAGTACCCGGATGAATATACTAAAAAATTAAGTGAACTAAATAAAACCACACGTAATTCTTATAAAAAACACAGTCCTGTATGGGCACCTGAAAAATCCAGTATGCAGTATAAAAACTTTATGGGCGTGTCTTCACCTCGTCCTACTGCTGCTCGTCCACCACGATTACCTAAAAAAAAAGGTGGTTTTAAATCTAGAAAAAAATCTAAAAGATTAAAAAAATCTAAACTAAAAAAAAAATCTAAAAAAAAATCTAAACTAAAAAAATAAATATTTAATTTAATAATTTTAATATTTTCTTTTAATAATGGAGTATTTTTCTGATATATATAATTTTAAATTACTTCGTAATTATATTAATAATGATCCAATATGTGATTATTTTGAATTACAATCACATTTAAATAATAGTAATAATTATGAAAAAGATGTTAATAACTATTTTAATAAATATATAAATAAATTATCTTCAGATTATATTAATAATTTTTTTGATGATATTATTACAAATACTAAATTACATTATCCAAATATTATTATAGATAAATATAATAATATAGATGGGACTATAAATAAAATTAAAAATAATGAATTATTAATTATAAATCCTATATTATTACATGAAAAATTAAAATTAATTGTTAAATGTGATATTATGATAAAAAAAGAATTATTTATGAAAATATTTAATGAAATTAAAAATATTCCTATGAATATTATTAAAGAAGAAGAATATTTAATTATTAATATAGTTCCTGAGATATTAACTTTTAAAAAAGGTTGTAGAGAAATATCTAATACATATAATTCATTTTATAATAAATGTTCTATTTATGCTTTTAATAGTGCTTTACGTAAATATATTGATAGAAATAATTTTTATTTTTTATTTGGTAAAGAATATAAATATAATAATGAATTTTTAAATAAAAAAGAATATATTGGATTAATTATTTTTGAGAAAACTTACAAAGAGAAAATTATTAATGGTATTAAATGGTTAAAATTATTAAAATTAAATCAAATAAATATTAATCCTAAACCATCTTGTATTGAATTATATCCAAATATGAATAATAAACAATCTTGTTGGGAATCTGAAAAGAAAAAACTTGCTGAAAAAATAAAAGAAATTACTATGATATGGCGTATATCATATCAAGATAGAAATAGATTAATTAATATAGGAATAGATACTTGGGATAATCCATATTTATTAAATAATTTATATGAATTTAAAGATTCTAATACTAAAAATATACAAGAAAAAATAATTCATATGAATAAATATGATAATTTAACTATTGAACCTAGAAGAACAATATCAAATGAATTTAAAGATATATTAAAAATAAATGAGTGTGAATTTATATTAGATTTTGAAAGTATTTTAAATTTAGAAGAAAGAACTAATTATTTTAATGATAATATAAATAAATCATATCCTAATATTTGTATAATAGGAATAATTATTTTAAGAAATAATAAATATCAAGCATTCAAAGATTTTACAATTGATAATTTAACAATTGAATCTGAAAAAAATAATATAATAAATTGGTGTAAATTTATGAATAGATATAATAATATTATTATATATCATTGGGGACATGCTGAAAAAACTTATATTGAAAATATTCATAAAAGATTTCCTGATATTATATTACCTAATATGAAATTAATAGATTTATTAACATATTTTCGCACTGAACCAATAATAATAAAAAATTGTTTTAATTTTTCATTAAAAACAATTGGTAAAAATATGTATAAACATAAATTAATAAATTCAACATGGTCTGATACTGATAATGGTTTAGATGCTATGATTAAATTCAAAGATATTTGTTTAAAAAAAGATAAGAATATTCCTATTAAAAGATATACAGAGATTGCTGAGATAATTGAATATAATAAAATGGATTGTGTAATTTTAATGGAAATTTTACAATATTTAAGAAATAAATATTTATTGTCCGGTTAATATATTGTATTCTGCTGGATCAAAAACTGGTTGACCTAGTTGACTTGAAGGTGACGCGGCCGTATTAAATACCCCTTGGCTATCAAGATATGTGGATCGGCCGGGACCTGGATGATTACATCCGAGGGGTAAAGTAAACCAGTACCTTACTCCATCGGTAGTGGGGAGACGACTAGAACTTTGGTTATCCCCGTTTGCCTTTGTTCCATTGTACATATCTGCTAATGCTTCTTGACATGAATGTCTACGCCACGCCGAAGCTTCGCTCACGTCGTAGTTATAGGGTAATTCCTTATAATCATTTACACAATCATCCATTCTCTGATCTAATTTATTTTTTAAATTAGATGACACACTACTACTTGGTATATCTCCTATTATACCATCGCGCACCGCCGAACCTGTTGCCCACCCATTACACGCCATTCTTGCTTCATAATCTTCCTCACTAACCGAATACCAATTTCCATTAGGTGAAAGTCCCCCTATAAAAGGTGAACTGCTACACATATCTTCTATTCCATTCATTGTCATTTCTCTTATATCGGCGGTGGTGATAGTGGTACGTTTGTAGCTATTCACTATATAATTTCTACAACCTGGAGGACTATTTTGATCTAAGGTAATATAATCATTTACACAATTATCCATTCTAGTTTGGTCATTATTAGTATGTAAACCATAACATGCTAATTCTGCTGAAGTTAAAGGATTACATCTTAGTGAGTTCATATTTTCCAGTGCGTCTTCATCATAAGAATTATTTCTTACTATTTCATTAGTACATGTCTGGTTTCCATCTGCTTGACATTTATAGTATAAGTTTCGCACATCATTACGGTCATGGGGTAAGGAGTGGTTTTGCTCACTATCAGGAATTTTGTAATAATAATTATCACAGTTATCGATATAACTCCCATACCCTACCCGCGTGCCCTGGTGATGCTCATTAATCATTTCATTACAGAAATTAGCATTCCAATCTTCTGCTTGTCCTAGATATATAGATTCTTGACATGGACTTCCATTTTCACGACTAAAGTCTCCTTCAGGCCAATATTCAAACTGAATTTCACAATTATCACCAGTATATCCATTTTCACATTCGCATTCACAATCAGGCACCGTACCAGTAACTGTTCCACCATTTAGACAATTTCCATTATTTTCACAAGGAGACCCATCATCTAATGGTTTACATAATATTTTACGATTACCATTTGAATCACTTGTTCGTTTGTCTTCCCGAGTATCAGGATCTCCTAGACCACCGTTGTATATTATATGGATACCATTTCTAAGTGTTGTATAGTAACAACCACTTTTTCCACTATTATCTGTATTCTGATCATTAAATATGTAACCGTCGGGTAAGTTCTCGTGTAAATTTCTACATTCCTCAAGAGAAGGTGCTGTCTCGTCTAGTCCACAAGTCTCGCCCTGTGGAGCAATGGTTAGATAATCCTGTTCTTCTATGCTACTATAAAGAGGACATTCACCATCTCCTGGTTGACAAGTATCTTCAGTAGGTTCAGGACATTCTTCAGCGCCTTCCCCTATAGGATGTTTTGTTATAACTATATTAGCAACAGGAACTACACATTCGGAATTACAGTAATCAGAAATATCACCTTCTATTTCACAATCTTGTGCTGGACATTCACCTTCTCCTGGACTACATACATGAAGTTCCACATCTTCACACGCTATACCACCTCCTTGACCTTGAACTTGAACACTATAATCTAATGCACATTCATTCTGACTATTCAAACTACATCCTTCTGGACCATTATTTTCTAAAATACAATCTAAAGGTGGTGATGGATCTGTTGAACTATGACAACCTTTAACACAACAACTATCACAATAGTCATGATTTATTTCTTGATCTTCTTGTTCTTTATTAAGACACTCTGTATAACATAGAGCTGAATAAATTTCTGGTGGTAAAGGATCTTCTGAACTACGTTCTAAAATCGCACGTGCCTTCACAGAACATTCAGTATTATCAAATTCTGGATAGTCCTCTATTTGTGATCTATAATTTCTTATTGGTTTATAACAACACGTATTACATTCATCTAATGATAATGTGTTGTCGCTAGTATAAACACCATCTTCACCTGCGTACATAGCCCAACAACCACCACAAATTCCCCCGGTGCCTACCCCCCAGTCCTCGAACTCCCGATGCACGTCAGAACAACTATTAATTAAACTTTGAGGATTATTTATTTGACATTCTTCTTTTAAGGTAATATCACCATCTTCATTCAAGGCAAATTCACCATTTTCATCTAACTCAAATTTTGATTCCCATGCTTGTAAGCCTTCCAGCGTCGTGGGCAGAACGTATGGGATGTGCGGCAACCCTTCTACACAACAAGTATGACATTTATTATATTCACGTTGAGTTATTTCTTCCCTACCATGCCTAGAATGAAACCCAGATTCTTTACAAATATTACAGTCAAAATTTGTATCAGCATCAGGACTACAAATATGTTCTTCATGATCATTTTCGAAACATCTCATACTCCCGCATAATCCATTAATACCTCGCCATTTATAAGATAACATCGGATTTTTACACAAAAGATCATTGTTATCATTATGAAATAACCATTTATCTCTTTTAGGATTAGTACAAGGTGAACCCAGTGATAAAACCTTTGTTTCACATACATCATTTTCACTATTAATTCTACAATATTCATCATTACAATCACTCAAAGCTCTTTCAGAACAAGGAGGTTTATAATCTTGTCCTGGACAACCAATAACATAATTATCTATTACCTCTAGTCCGTCAATTAAAGAATCATCTCCTGTACAAGTACACAGTGATGGGCAATTATTTTCCCTATGAGATGGGAGATCCAAATCAGTTTGTTCTAAATCTGTTTGTTCTAAATCCGGTGGTTCTCCCCCTTTCATATTATAATATGCTGTAATATAATTTTCTAGTTGTTCCGATGAATCACCTTCTTCTTCTTCATCACCATCACCTCCATCACCTTGTTCATCTAGCAATGAAAAAAAGTAATTAGACGACGAACCTATGGGACATTCAAAACCCCCAGGTTCACACATATCTATTTGTTGGCATAAGCCATTATAATCCAATGCATATCCTATATCACAACTATCACAATTTTCTTGACCGTGAACAGGACAATCAGTCCCCACAGTACCAACTCCATTACTACATGTACATACATTATCCACACAATGATTATTTGTACTTCGTATTTGCCACGGCGTGCCGTTAGGTCTCTCAATATGTTTCCCTGGTGTTGTGACCCCACTCCGGGTGTCTGTACAATGGGTCCTTCTACGTATACACGCACTAGCATCTATTTCATATGGTTGTCCACTCGAACATGTTCCCATAAGTATATTACCGCGCTGATAATATTCATCAGAACATTCCCATACATCGTCAACAAGCCGTGTTTCAATATATTGTGGGCTAAAATCTTTAGGATTCAAAGAAGATCTTTCTACTATATCATTAGCATTTTCTTTTAATTTTATCTTTGCCTCTTGTGTATTAGCTTGGCTCTCAGTTGGTCTAGTACACGGACGATTACAAACCGGGAATATTGGATTCGGTGAAGTAATAGTATAAGGAGTATTTGGGTGTGGACAACCTTCTATAATATAATCCTCATCAGGATTTTTTAAATATCCTTCATTACAAGTAACTGTTACACCCTCTCCATCAAAACTCCTGTATGATAGACTATTTGGTTCACCATCCACTGTGTATTCTTCTGTGGATACGGCAGGTAGACAAGGGCGGTCATCTATACAATCAGTTATACTGTAGTCCGCTGCGTGCTCCCAATCGTCGGGTAAAGATTCAACACTTGAAGAATATTCAGGATCTGTATAATCTGTATATATATTTCCGCAGGGGCGGGCAACAACGTCAGGATTGCTACCTTCAGAAGAGTAGTACCCATCCAAACATCTGATCCCTGTTACATTAAATCGTGGCAACTCTTCAGTTTGCAGCCCGGCCAGCCTGGCAGAAAGCGCCCCCGGCTGCTCCGGCACAAATAAGCTATTCTCTTGTATTTCACTAATATCATATCCATTTTCAATCGCTGTCCGCTCATCCGATATTTTATCGGGTCTTGTACAAACATAACCACACCCTGTTACCGTATATTTCGCATTCTCTTTGACATCATCTGATAGACTATCTATGTTTCTAGATTGCTCTAGTGTTAATGGGTCAGTACACGCTGTTATTATGGGTTCACCACCACGTCCTTTCGACGTATTACAACTCCATCCACTTACTGAAAATCCATCTAATGTATAAATATCATTCGAACTTCCTGAAATGTCATGATTATACATTTCATTATTATGCATGGTACTGACAGCATGAGGGAGACACGCCTGTTCCCATTCACAACCACTAAACTGTATATTCCTGGATTCTTCCTCTAATGTTATTTCATCTGGATTTATTAGAACTGGATTACACAAATTTATTATTGGATTACCGACATAACCTAATTCTGAATTACATTCTATGTCATTGGCATCTGGTACATTCGACAACGCATCAAATCGATGATTATATAAATCGTCTATACTTTCGAAACTAGTATGTG
>Ga0206129_10007409_pt1 | contig 10821 bp, 10 predicted proteins | sample Helgoland_Spring_8_FD_148616 | JGI IMG/M metagenome (GOLD analysis project Ga0206129, IMG submission 148616) | Pelagic subsurface seawater microbial communities from Kabeltonne, Helgoland, North Sea - Helgoland_Spring_Bloom_20160502_2 | ecosystem: Environmental > Aquatic > Marine > Epipelagic ...
AAAAAAAAAAAAAAAATTTTATATTAAAAAAAAAAAAAAAAACAATGGTAAAATTAAGAAGTGGTTATATATATTTAGATGTTAAATCATTTAATGATACTATAAAAAGATTACATACTATAGTAAAAAAAAAAAATTTATTTTTAGAATTTCAAAAAAGGTTCAAAAATGATGTTAATGAAATTATTTATTTGGATAAAAAATTAAATATAAAAAAAGGTAAAAGAGGCGGAAATTATTTTGATCATAATGGAACAAAATTATATTTAACTGAAAAATCATTTTACAAGATTAATAATATAAGACTTAATATACTCGAAAATATATGGTTAAAAGTATCAAATATACTAGTATTATTTAAGCAATTTGTTAAAATTAATTATATAAAATATAATGGAAATTGTTTAATTTGCTATGATAAAATAAATAAAGATGAGACATTAAATGTTTGTATATCGGAGAAAAATATTAAGCATATTTTTCATGAATATTGTTTTAAAGAAAGTCTAAAATATTTTTCAAATTATCATCCATTAAATACAGATACAGATACAGATAGATTGAAGAGTTGTCCTTATTGTAATAAAAAAACAATAGATAAATATAAAATATATATTTGTAAATAAATTTATTAATATTAAATAGATTATAGAATGATTTAAAAAAATTTGATTAACATAAACAATTACTTAAACATATATAAATATTATCAATCAATGAGTGATTCTGATAAATACTACAATATTCTTGGTGTTTCAAAATCTGCAAGCGATAATGAAATTAAAAAAGCATATAAAAAATGTGCTATAAAATGGCATCCTGATAAATGGGGAACAAATACTGAAGAGGCTAGAGCTAATGCAGAAGAAAAATTTAAAGAATGCGCCTCAGCTTACGAAATTTTAGGAGATAGTAAAAAAAGAGAGATATATGATAAATTTGGTGAAGATGGTCTTAGAGGTCATGCTCAATCAGGTGGAGATGCTTTTGATATATTTGAAAGATTTTTTGGAGGAGGAATGGAGGGTGGAATGCCTTTTAGTGGAATGCCATTTGGCGGGATGGGTGGATTTCCTGGAATGTCATTTGGTGGAAATAGGGGTCCTATGAAAAAAGATAAAAAGATACAAATATTATTAACATATGCAGATATAATGAACGGTGGTACTAAGATAATTACAAATAAAAGAAAAATTATTCAAAACAAAAATAATATAAAAAAATGTGCTCATTGTGATGGAAAAGGACAAAAAATAAATATAGTAAGAATGGGACCTGGTATGGTAAGTCAATCAGTAGAAGTTTGTAGAAATTGTGAAGGTACTGGAAAAAATGTAGATTATCTTATCGTAGAAGAAAAATTAGAAATTGTAATAGAAAAAGGAACAAAAAAAGGAGATCATATCAAATTATCTAATAAAGGTGATGAAATGCCTGATGGTAATTTAACAGGAGATTTAATAATAATTTTTGATGAAGAAACATCTAATATATTACAAAAACAAAATAATAATTTAGTATATTTAAAGAAAATATTATTGTCAGAAGCCCTAGGAAACTTAGAATTTAAGTTCGATCATCCTAATGGTAAAAGCATTATAATTCAAAGTAATAACGTAATAAAACCTGATGATATTAAAGTAGTAAAAGGTCTTGGATTTCCATCAAAAAATAGCGTAAAATATGGTGATTTTATAATAAAGTTTCATATAATATTTCCAGATTATATTGATGATGTGAAACAGGATTTGATCAATAAATTATTGCCTAAAAGAAATAAATTAAAAGATATAGAAAAAGAAAATCTAAGTACATATACTCTTGAGGAATTTTCTAATAAATCAAATAATTATGATAGTGATGAGGATTTACGAGGAGAAGAAAATGGAGTTCAATGTGCTCAACAATAATTAGTTAATTAGTTAAATGTATTAATAATAAATATTAAATTTTTTTTATTCATTTAAGTAATATTTGAATAATTCTATTTTTATTTAAAATAATGATTAGCATTAATAATAAATGCTGACTATAGAAAAAATTATAGAAAATATATATGATAATTTAATAAATAACGATGAAGGAAAAGTAGCTGATTATATACCTCAACTCAGTAAAGTTAATCCAGATTTATTTGGAATATCAGTATGTACAGTAGATGGTAATATGTATAATATAGGGGATACTTCCGAATTTTTTTGTTTACAATCATTATCAAAACCATTATCTTATTGTATAGCCAGGCAATTTCATGATTCAGATTATGTACATTCACACGTTGGTCATGAACCAAGTGGAAGATCATTTAATGCATTTGAATTAAATAATAATAAAATACCACATAATCCACTAATAAATGCTGGAGCAATAATGATTGCATCTTTAATATTACCAGAAGAAGAACCATCAACTAGATTTGAAACAGTAAATATGTACTATCAAAAGTTATGTGGTAATTTAGAAAGAGTTGGTTTTGATAATAGTGTATATTTATCAGAACAGCATCATGCTGATAGAAATATTTCTTTAGCATATTATATGAGAGAAAGTAATGCTTTTGAATCTAATGTAGGACCTAAGCAAATTGAAGAACATTTGAATTTATATTTTCAATCTTGTTCTGTTACCATTAATTCCAAAATGGGTTCAATTATTGCGGCAACTTTAGCTAATAGTGGAGTATGTCCTACCACAAATGAAAAAATATTTGATGATGATATAACAAGAGATTGCTTATCCTTGATGTATATGTGTGGAATGTATGATTATAGTGGGCAATTCGCATTTGAAGTAGGTTTACCAGCTAAATCAGGTGTCAGTGGAGGATTATTATTAGTAGTACCTAACAAAATGGGAATATGTATTTGGTCTCCAAAATTAGATCCTATGGGTAATTCAGTGAGAGGAGTTAAATTTTCAAAAGAATTTATTAAAAATTATCCAGAAAATTTACATATTTTTCATACCATTACTAATAAAGATTTAAACAATTGTTCTCCAGAAGTTCTACAACAACGAATGATTAGTGCTTGTGCTAACGATGATTTGGATATTGTAAAACTATTAATTACAAAACATAATCAAAATCCTGATAATGGAGATTATGATCAAAGAACACCTCTTCATTTAGCTTGCAGCGAAGGAAACATTAATATTGTAAAATATCTATTAGAAAATGGTGTAAATCCAAAACCTAAAGATAGATGGGGAAATACTCCTATTCATGAAATTAAATTAATTTTAAATTCAAAAAAAAAAAAAAATATCAACACCAATACATACTTAGAAATTAAAGATTTATTAGAAAATGACGGTGATAAATCCAGTGAGGTATCTGATATTATAAATTAAATATTTATTTTAATATATATTAAAATATATATTTAAAGAATATAATAATATTTAAAGATTCTTTTTAAGTAAAAAAATTTGAAAAGAAACTTTAAGAATAATTATATATATTAATCATAATCTAATATGAATGAATTAGGCATTGATGATATATCTAAATATTTGATCCATGTATTTCATGATCATTCTAAAAAAATGTTATCCGATATATCCCAAAAATATAGTATAAATAAAGAAGAATTATTTTCTAATTATTTAAATTCTGATTTACTTAAAAATAATACTTGTAATGTAAAAAAAAAAAAAAAAAAAAAAAAATTATATCTAATTGCTCTCAAACCTTATGTATGGCCAGAAAACAAGACGGTAATCAATGTACAAGACGTAGGAAAGATAACATAGAATTTTGTGGAAAACATTTAAATAATCGAAAATATGGAAGAATTGACGATCACTCCAATATTCTTGATAAATTAGCTGAAGATGATAATTATATTATGACATGGATCGAAGAATTTCAAGGTAAAGAATATTTAGTTGATAGTAACAACATAATTTATACTAAAGATGTTACGTCTCCAATGATTATTGGGAAAAAAGTTACTGAAGGAATTATGGAATCAATCGATTAAACATACTTTCATTCTTAGTTTGATTTAATCAATATTATTAGATATATGAAGTATTGTATCTTTTATATCATATGTATATGGTACAAAATTATCTTTTTGAAATTCAGGATCCAACATTATTTTTTTTGAATTTATATCTTTTTTTTCTTTTTTAAAAAGTAAACTCTTATCTATTTCTTTACTACAATCTAAATTTATATTTTTTTCATTATAATTATGAAATCTCTTCATAAAATATATACTATCTAATATAAAAATTAGTATAATATAGTTTCCTGAATATTTATATACTATACTATATATTGTAAATGATATTAATACAATTTTATTAAAATTTTTATTATTATCAATATTTAAAAATTTACTCCCTATATTTAATAACATTATATTAAATATATATAAACAATTTATTTATATTAATATGCACATTCTACTATTTTTTCAAATTTGGTTATATCTGTATTATTTTTTATTTCATATTTTATACCTGAATTAATAAAATCATATATAGCTTTTGTTTTTGAAATCTTTAAATCACAATATTTACTATCATTTTTTAATATTATATACTTACTATCACTTTCTATATCTTTACAAATATCATATCTATTATTTTTTAGATAATTTAGTGATTCACCAATACAAATTGATAATTTATTATCCGAATTCATTAGCTCATTTATTATAATATCAATCTCTTCTGGCTCAATTACATTATAAGAATTATTTAATTCTGATAATGACTCTGATATATCTTTTTTTATCTTATTTATTATATCCTTAACTATTATTTCTGATTCTATTACATTAGAAATCAAATTACTAATTTGATTATCTATTATTGATTTACTCTTTAAAGTATCGTTTTTCATTTTATTTATGTTTTCATAAATTTTATCTAAATATCCTAAAGAATTATAAATTATACTACATTTTTCATCTATTAATTCAACTGATATATTATTATTTTTAGAATTAATTAAATGTATATGTCTGAGAAATAATATACCATATATAATATTTAAATTATCAAAACCTGAATTTGGAATAAAAACTACATGTTTTCCTTTAATTTCTTTATATTCTAACCTTCTATGACACATTATTGGAGATGTTAATGAAACAAATAATCCATAGTTAATTCCTGTTGTTTCTAAATCTTTATAAAATTTTTCTACTTCTTTTGTACTAACCGGATTTTTATATAATTTACTCTCAATTAAAATTGTAGGATAATCTTTTGAATGTAAATGCATATCCGCTTCATGTCCAGTTGACGCTGTTACATCTACATTATCATCTGGAAAAGAATTCGTTAATATATTTTCTAAAAAATTCTCACCTATTTTACCTTTTATACTTGATGTATTTATATCCCCCGTCAATTTACCTATAATATCTGCTAAATTTTGATATTGAATCTTATTGTTTTCATTATGACTTTCAATATTTTTATTTATATTTACGTCCAATGACTTTATTCTATCTTTTAAATATTCTGTATTAGACTTATATAAATCTAATGAATGAAGCATTTCTTTATAAGTATTATTACAATTATTATTAATATCTAATACTTTTTGTGTTATTGGTTCTAAAATAGTTGATTCTGGATTAATTGAAATATTAGAAATATTTGATACTTGATATCCTAAATTTAATAATTTATTTAGATAATCTTTATTTTTTTCCAAAGATAATTCTTTTAACCAATTATTTATTGAATAATCTATCTTTAAACTCATTATTATTTATCTTTCCTAATATACTTTTAAGTATATTTAATACCTTATATCTTATCAATTCTCACTTTTTATTATATAAAACATATCATGTATTTTCATTTTATTACTTAAAATATTATATAAATTTGTAAATTTTTCTGTTCCATGCATTTTACCCTTTACTATCCAATTCCAATTACTTATATCAATATTGTTCATATCTATTTTCTTATTATCTTTTATAAGATTAATTTTTTGATTTACCAAATCATTTACATTTTTTAATCTTTGTAACATTTGTAAACTTTCAACCATAACTTAATTAAATATATCACAATGTATTGTCTTTATATTTGTATTTGTATATAAAGACAATACATTATGATATATAAGAAATGAAATTTAAGTTTCCATCTATTCCTAAAGATGATGATGCTAAAAATATAGTTGTTAGAGTTTTATCATTTGAATATTATCTTAGACCGTTTTGGTTAACTTTTAAAGATCCATATATTGAGGTTGAATACCAAATATCTACTAGACGTATGCGTTTAAAACAAAGTATATATAACTCAATATTTATGATGTTTATAGGTTTTTATATTCTTACTGTAGCTATTTGTAATGAAAAAATACCTATAATACCAAAAATAATATATTATAGTACTAATAATACTATTAGATATTTACTATTATATATTATTACTGGAATAACTATGATAATTACTTCTATAATACAAATTATTATTGTCTATATTAAATCTATAAATAATATATTTAATTGGCCTATTTTATTTATTATTAAAAATACTCTTATAATGCTTGTTTTCTTTTTTTTTATTATAGATTCATTTTCTACTATAAATTATGATAAAAATTTATCAACCATGGGAAATGATTTTAAAAAATATATGTATATTTTTGAAACAGGATTGAATCAAACTATTTCTATATTCATGAATATTATGTTTATATTAACATTAATAAATATTCATATACTAAATATACAACAATATTTAATTTTAATATTAATACATACATCATTTTTAGTAATATTTATATTACGATATTATAATTTAGTTTTATCTACTGACTTTACAAATTTGTATCATAATATGGGATGGCGGATAGGTGGAGTATTAATACATGATATATGGAATAATAAAATAGATAACAGTAACTCTGCCATGGTAGTGCGAAATACAAAAATAATGTTGTCAAAGAAGGAAATAACAGAAAACATATGGCCTTATGAAGATTCAATTTTTAATATTAACATATATTTATGGAATACAATTAAAATTTATATTCTTTTATGGATAAATCTTGTTTTATTTCTTTTTTATGTAATTTATACAAGAGAAAAAGGATTACGTGCCGATTTTATTCTTAGACGTGTTCAAAGTAATAAGGACGAACCCCGTAATTTGGAAAGTGGTATAAAAATACAATCTTTTATTAATACTAATGAAACCCAAGAAGACCAGCAAATAATTCTAGATAATCTAAATAGATGGAAAAAAGATTCATGTTTGAATAGTTCTATTAATCAAAATTTTGTAATTGAAGTAGATTTAGAAGAAAAAGAAAGTGCTATTGATGATTTAAATTTAATGGAGATAGGAAGTGCTCTAGATGGTAAATCAGTTAAAAGTTTTAATTCAGATAATTCATTTATAAGAAATAAAAATAATATTATAAAAAATATAGTTCCTAAATCATATACTAAAAGTGAAATAGATAATTTGATAAATGATACAGAATCAGAAAGTCATGTTCAATGTTAAATAAGTAAGTTATTTTAAATTTTGTTTTTTATTTAAAATATTTTTTCTGTTTCATGTATTTACCTTTACTATCCAATCCCAATTACTTATATATATTTTCTCATTATCTTTTATAAAATTATTATTTAATATTCGTAAACGTTAAACCTTAATTTCCTAAATTATAGACGTATATATATAAAGATTATTTATTATATATAATAAATGAAGTTTAAATTACCATCTATTCCGGATGATGATGACGCTAAAGGTATTGTTGTAAAAGTTATATCTTATGAATATTATCTAAAAAAATTTTGGCTTACTTTTATTGATCCATATATTGAAGTTGAATATCAAATTGCCATTAGACGTGAACGCTTAAATAAATTATTTTTTATATCCATATATAATTTACTATTTGGATTACATCAAATAATGGTAAAAATACTCTATACTACTACTGATAATCTCAGTCAAGACCAGCTAAATCTATATTATACGTTTGGATCAATATCGATATTTATCAGTTGCATTACAATAGGTCTTTTATTTCGTAAAAATATTAGTAGTCTCATTAATTTACCTATTATTATAATTAGTATTTCACTTGTTTTATGTCTTACTTTTATTTTTTTAAATATTAATCAACTCTTAAACGTTCCGGATGATATTAAGAATGAGTATAGTCCTCTTAGTGTAGATTTTTATCAGTATCATGCTCAAATAGCTATAGGAAACAATAATACTTATACTATATATTTACTAAATATTTTAATATTGTTTTTATTATCTAGCTTAATTCTAGATGTTCGTAATTTTATAATTTTTGCAGGATCATTTTCATCAATAACCGCTTTTATATACCGTTATCTATTTAAAAATTTTAATCATAATTTTGAAAAAGTATATGACTTTATAGGATGGGAAATGGGAATATTATATCATCCAATGTTATATCAGAAAAGTATAGAAAATTATGATATAGAAAAAATGTTTAATCATATAAGGAATCAACATAACATGAGTATAATGTTAGAAAAACAAATTAAATACATAGTACCCTATAAAAAATCTATATTTGAATTATCATATTCTATTCATGATTTAACAATATATTATATTTTTATATGGATAATGTTTATGATGATAGTATTTTTCATAGTATATACTAATGAAAAACGATTACGTGCTTATTTTATTCTCAGACGTATTCGCAATGATAAGGACATGTCGCATGATTTCGAAACAGGTATTAAAACAGAATCTTTTATTAATAATAATGAAAGCCGAGAAATTATTAAAAAAAATTTACAAAAATGGAAAAAAGATTTAAGTAAAGATAATAATAGTATATTGAAAGAAGTAGATATAAATGATATTGAAAATAATATAGAAAGTGATATAAATTTAAATAAATTCGAAAATGTTCAAGATGATAAAACAGTTAAAAGTTATCAGTCTGAAACTTCATTTAATACTAGTGAAATTATTAATAGTGTAAAAAATATAATTCCTAAATCATATACTAAAAGTGAAGTATCTAATGATAGTAATGCTATAAATGATATAAAATTAGGAAGTATTCAAGATGATAAAACAGTTAAAAGTTATCAGTCTGAAACTTCATTTAATACTAGTGAAATTATTAATAGTGTAAAAAATATAATTCCTAATTCATATACTAAAAGTGAGGTATCTAATGATAGTAATTCTATAAATGATATAAAATCAGACAGTCATGTTCAATGTTAAATAAGTAAGTTATTTTAAATTTTGTTATTTATTTAAAATATTTTTTCTGTTTCATGCATTTACCCTTTACTATCCAATCCCAATTACTTATATATATTTTCTCATTATCTTTATAAAATTATTATTTAATATTCGCAAACGTCCTACCTTAAGTTCCTAAAAATTTCTTTATGTGATACTTTTATTATAACATATATAAAGATTATTTATTATATATAATAAATGAAGTTTAAATTACCATCTATTCCGGATGATGATGACGCTAAAGGTATTGTTGTAAGAGTTATATCTTATGAATATTATCTAAAAAAATTTTGGCTTACTTTTATTGATCCATATATTGAAGTTGAATACCAGATATCAACTAGACGTAATCGTTTAGAAAAAAGTACATATTTGTCATTATTAATTATCATCTATGGTATTTATATTTTTACTTTTCCTTATTTACAATTAATATCCGATAATCCTGCTAAAAACAAATATAAAATATACTATATTATTACTGGCATAATATTCATTATTACTTCTATAATAGAATTGCTTATTGTTTATTCCAAAACCATAAATAATATATTTAATTGGCCTATTTTATTTGTTATTAAAAATAGTATTGTATATTTTATATTTTATTTTATAATGTTAGATGAAATTTTCAATATTAAATATAGACCTGAATTATCAAGTTTAGGAAATGATTACATAAAGTTTATGTATATTTTTGATACAGAATTTAGTCATACTATTTTTATATATATATTAACTATTTGTATCTTAACTATACTACCTATTTCTGTATTAAATGTAAAACAATTCTTAATTTTAGTATTAATACATTCAATATTTGGATTGGCTTTTATACTTCGATATAAAGATTTATGTGTTAGTGATTATAGAGATTTATACAATAGCGTAGGATGGCGTATGGGAAGTATATTAATACCAGGATTATTAAACACAACAAATTTTATGCCTATAAATCAAATTATAAATGTGAATAAGCATGAAGAGGAAGTCAAAGATTTATTGCCTTATGAAAGTTCATTATTTAATATTAACAAATATTTTTCTTCCAATATAGATACTTATATTTTTTTATGGACGATTCTTGTATTATTTTTATTATATATTGTCTATACAACAGAAAAAAGTTCACGTGCTGATTTTATTCTTAGACGTGTTCAAAGTGATAAGGACAAACCCCGTAATTTAGAAAGTGGTATAAAAATACAATCTCTTATTAATACTAATGAACCCCAAGAAGACCGGCAAATAATTCTAGATAATCTAAAAAAATGGAAAAAAGATTCATCTTCGAATAGTTCTAATAATCAAAATTTTGAAATTGAAGTAGATTTAGAAGAAAAAGAAAGTACAGTTGATGATTTAGGTTTAATGGAGTTAGGAAGTGTTCTAGATGGTAAATCATTTAAAAGTTTTAATTCAGATAATTCATTTATAAGAAATAAAAATGATATTATAGAAAGTGTAAAAAAAATAGTTCCTAATTCATATACAAAAAGTGAAATAAATAATTCAGAATCAGAAAGTCATGTTCAATGTTAAATCAATAGTAAATATTATTTTAAATTT
>Ga0206129_10007422_pt1 | contig 10808 bp, 1 predicted proteins | sample Helgoland_Spring_8_FD_148616 | JGI IMG/M metagenome (GOLD analysis project Ga0206129, IMG submission 148616) | Pelagic subsurface seawater microbial communities from Kabeltonne, Helgoland, North Sea - Helgoland_Spring_Bloom_20160502_2 | ecosystem: Environmental > Aquatic > Marine > Epipelagic ...
TATTGCTATCATAGATATAAATGATGCGGCGCCTGAGTTTACTTCTGAAGCTACTTTTAGTGCAGCAGAAAACCAAACAGCTATTGGAACGGTAACAGCAACTGATCCAGAAGGAGATAGTTTTAGTTTTAGTATTTCAGGTACTGAATTATCTATAACCTCAGAAGGGGTTTTAAGTTTTACATCAGCTCCTGACTATGAGACTAAAGCTGCTTATACCGCTACAGTAACTGTTGTAGATACAGAAGATAACTCTGCAACTCAAGATATAACCGTTAATGTAACCAACGTAAATGATAATAATCCAAGCTTTACCTCATCAGCCACCTTTAGTGCTGCTGAGAATCAAACAGCTATTGGAACGGTAACAGCAACCGATGCTGATGATGATGCAGTAACCTTCACTGTCTCTGGAACTGAACTAGAAATTACTTCAGCCGGAGTTCTAACCTTTGTTGAAGCTCCTGACTATGAAACTAAAGCAGTTTATACAGCAACAGTAACAGCTAGTGATGGCACTAACACAACTACTCAAAACATCACCGTTAATGTAACCAACGTAAATGATGTGGCTCCAGTCTTTACCTCAGAAGCTACCTTTAGCGCAGCAGAAAATCAAACAGCAATTGGAACAGTGACAGCAACCGATGCAGAAGGTGATGATGTAACTTTCACTATTTCAGGCACTGAACTAGAAATTACATCTGCTGGAGTTCTAACCTTTGTATCAGCTCCAGACTATGAAACAAAGTCTTCTTTCACAGCAACAGTAACAGCTAGTGATGGAGCAAATACAAGCACTCAAGACATTACCGTTAATGTAACTAATGTAAATGACATAGCACCAGAGTTTACCTCTGATGCTGCTTTAAGTGCAGATGAGAATCAAACAGCTATTGGAACGGTAACAGCCACTGATGCAGAAGGTGACGCTGTAACATTCATTGTTTCTGGAACTGAATTAGCCATTACTTCAGCTGGAGTGCTAACTTTTGTATCGGCACCAGACTATGAAACTAAAGCAACTTACACAGCTACAGTAACTGCCAGTGATGGAATAAATACAGCAACCCAAGACATCACAGTTAACGTAAACAACCTAAACGACAACAATCCTGTTATAACTTCAAATAACTCATTTACTGCAGACGAAAATCAAACAGCTATTGGAACAGTAACAGCTACTGATGCTGATGGCGATGATGTTACTTTCACTGTTTCAGGTACTGAACTAGAAATTACATCTGCTGGAGTTCTAACCTTTGTATCAGCTCCTGACTATGAGACTAAAGCTACTTATATAGCAACCGTTACCGCTAGTGATGGCACCAATTCAACAACTCAAGATATTACGGTTAATGTAACCAACGTTAATGATGTAGCACCAGAGTTTACTTCTGAAGCTACTTTTAGTGCAGCAGAAAACCAAACAGCTATTGGAACCGTAACAGCTACCGATGCAGAAGGGGATGATGTTGCCTTCACTATTTCTGGTGATGAATTAGCCATTACATCAGCTGGAGTGCTAACCTTTGTATCAGCTCCTGACTATGAAACTAAAGCTAGTTACACAGCAACAGTAACTGCTAGTGATGGAACTAATTCAACCAATCAAGACATCACAGTTAACGTAACGAATGTAAATGATAATAGCCCTGTTATTACATCTTCTAATGAATATTCATTAGAAGAAAATACAACTGCAGTTGGTCAAGCAACCGCAACTGATGCTGACGGCGATGGAATTGCTTTTAGTATTACTTCTGAATCAGATATAAGTATTGATAACTCATCTGGAGTTATTTACTTTAATACAGCACCAGATTATGAAACTGCAACTAGTCACTCAGCTATTCTTACTGTAAGCGATGGCGCTTTTACCTCATCACAGGAGATAACAATAAGCGTTACTGATGCAGATGAGGGGCCTCCTCAGTTAACCAATTTAAAAATTACTGGTCTTGGTCCATCTGATTTTATTAATAAGTCAACATCAATTGAATTTACTGCTTCGGATGAGACAGATATAGTACAAGTTGTACTGAGGTTAAAGAATACTGATACGAATTCTTTCTTCCAAAGAACTTTGAATTATCCATCATCACAAACAGTCAATGGATCTCTGACCGATACCTTCTTCATTGATTTTAATGAACAATTGAGATCAGGAACTTATCAAATTAGTGAATTAGCTTTATATGACTCGCTTGATAAAAGTATTAATGCAATTGTAGATACAGAATTTGCAACCTCATTTGATGTGAATAACTCTAACCAAGAAACCACAGCTCCAGAGTTATTATCTTATACATTAACTGTCTCTGAAAATACCCTAACAATATATTCTTTAATTAAAGAAGAAGACTCAGGTATTTCAAAGCTATATCAAGTTGATAGCGATAGTAGTTACAGCTCAACTCAAGAGTTACTCAATGAAGATTACAACATAAAAATTCACGCAAGTGATACTGCAGTTGAATATGTAGGTGGAGAGGTTGGTATTGGTGATTTAACTGACAATGAAGATGGAACATATAACACGGTTACAAGATTGACAATGTCCTCAAACACTGATGCTGAGGCTGCAGAAATAATCTTATATCAAATTCATGACAGAGCATTTAATAGAATTGAATATCTTCCAAACTCTAATAATCTAGTTCCTGTTGCTAATGCCAATCCTATATTTATAAGTGACTCAACGTTTAGTGTTGATGAAAATGAAACTGGAATAGGTACAGCTAGTGCTAGAAATGCCAAGGGCGATGCTTTAACTTACTCCGTAAGTGGCAGTGAAGTTATTATCAATGAAACATCTGGAGTTATGGTATTCGCAAGCGCTCCAGATTATGAGAGTAAATCTACTTACACTGTTACGGTTACTGCAACCGATGGAACAAACTCATCAACTCAAGAAATAACAATTAACATCAATGATGTTCGCGAACAGACTATTCAAGTAAGTGTTGAGGCGAACAACAATGGCTCTGGAAATGTATATGTTATTAATGGAACTCAAAGACCAAATTTAGATTTAGTTAAAGGTGTTACTTATACATTTGTTCATCCTACAGGCCATCCGTTTAGATTCTCAACTACAGCTGATGGCACTCATGGAGGAGGGACTGAGTATACAACAGGAGTTAATACCGGTTCATCAGGAACTACTATTATAAAAGTTACAGATAACACACCAGAGGGCCTATATTATTATTGCTCTATTCATGCAGGTATGGGTAACGGTATCAATCTGATTGATAATGCACCGCCTGAATTTACTTCTAGCGCAACTTTTAGTGCTGATGAAAATCAAACTGCAATAGGTGCCGTAACGGCTACGGACGCAGAGGGTGATGCTATTACCTATAGTATTTCAGGTTCAGAAATTGAAATTACTTCAGCTGGAGTGCTTTCTTTTGTTGCGGCCCCTGATTATGAAACCAAATCATCATATACAGCAACTATTACTGCCAATGATGGAACTAGTTCATCTACCCAAGATGTAACAGTAAATATTAATAATCTTAATGACAATAGTCCAAGTTTTACCTCTGATGCTGCTTTTAGCGCAGACGAAAACCAAATAGCTATTGGAACCGTAACGGCAACTGATGCTGATGGTGACGTACTAACATTCATTATATCAGGATCAGAATTGGCAATTACATCAGATGGTGTTCTAACCTTTGTTTCTGCTCCTGACTATGAAACAACAACATCCTACTCAGCGACAGTAACCGTCAGCGATGGAACCAACTCAACAACAAAAGACATTACTGTCAATGTAACTAATGTAAATGACAATAGTCCAGGCTTTACGTCAAACGCTACTTTCAGTGCCGAAGAGAATCAGATAGCAATTGGTACAGTGGTTGCAACTGATACTGATGGAGATGGAATTACTTATTCAATTTCAGGTTCTGATATAGCTATTGATGCATCATCAGGTGTAATCACATTTATATCAGCTCCTGATTATGAAACAACAACATCCTATTCAGCAACAGTTACAGCTAGTGATGGAACAAATAGCACAACCCAAGATATCACCGTTAATGTGACGAACCAAAACGACAATAGTCCAATCTTTACTTCAGAAGCTACTTTCAGTGCCGAAGAGAATCAAACAGCAATTGGTACAGTGGTTGCAACTGATGCTGATGGAGATTCTATTACATATTCAATTTCTGGATCTGATATAACAATTAATTCTTCATCAGGAGTTATTGCTTTTGTTTCAGCTCCTGATTATGAAACAACAACATCCTATACAGCAACAGTTACAGCTAGTGATGGAACAAATAGTACAACCCAAGATATCAGAGTTAATGTGACCAACGAAAATGAAAGCCCAGCGCTTTCATCTAATGCAATCTCTTTAAACGAAGGTATAACAAATATAGCTAGTAATATTTTAAATATATCAGACCCAGAGTCAGATGAATTCTCAGTATCAATTAAACCAAATTACTCTTTTGTTATAGGTGGTTTAGCAAACGGATCTACAAATCCTGGTTACGCAAACGACTATGATGACATAAGTAATTATGAAACTTTTGGAAGCTCTGATGGCTCAACATTTATAGTTACTTCTGATACGACCCTTTCGGGCAATTATAAAATTACTAGTAATATACAAATAGCTGATGGCGTTACATTAACCTTATCCAATGGAATTTTCTGGGGTGATGAAGATGGATTGGGTTCAAACTGGCGTGATTACACAAGAATTGAGGTATTGAATGGAAGCCTGATTACAGTTTGGGCTAAGATGAGAAATCTTAATATTGGTTATTTTAATTCAACAAAGCAAGGCTATATTGAGCTTGGAAGATCCTCATGCATAAACTGCTTGATGGGTGTGCAAGATGGGAATACTAGTGCTGGATCTTTGTTGGTTAATCTTAGCTATCTAGAAAATGTATCTAATGGTTCTTGGATGTCTTTTAATTATCCTTCTGGATTTTTTAATATTCAAAATTCCATACTCTATAATTCTGGACAAATTTCGGTATCGGCAAGCACATCAAGATCTGATCCTTTAATAATTCATGACAATATTTTTGCCCATGCAGATGACTCTTCATTAGATTTTCCAGGTGGATGGAATAAATACCCTGGAAAAGACAACGACGACAGAGCCTATATAAACTACTTTGCATCAAATGATGTAAGGCTTTCATCCCAAAATAATAGATATCTAAATTCTGAGATCCCAGTATTCTTTGGCAATGATGATATTTATAGTGAAAATGACTATTTTGGATCCTCAGGTTTATTGGAAAACAGGCATTATAATTCTTCTGATAACGCAACTTATCAAGACGTTAATATATCAAATCCAGTTGCAATTCATACAGCTAATACTCAAATAAAATTGCAACCAAGACTTAAATTTATCAATGATCAATTTATACTTGATTTTCCACCAGACTACGAAGCAAGACAAACCAGTCTAAGTTATATAATAGATATTACTGACAGTAATGGTGATGTAACTAGTAATGAATTAACAATATCTATTTTAAATACTAACGAGGCACCTTTTGTAACTACAAGCTCATCTTTCAATGTTCAAGAAAATACATTATCTATTAGTGATCTAAATGCAATTGATCCCGAAGGGGATGATATTACTTTTTCAGTTTCTGGATCTGAGCTAGAAATATCTGCTGAGGGAGTTCTAACTTTCACTGAAGCACCTGACTATGAATCTAAAACAACATACTCTGCAACTGTTTCAGCAAGCGATGGTACTAACTCAACCACTCAAGGCATCACTGTTAATGTAACGAATGTAAATGATAATAATCCAAGCTTTACCTCTGAAGCCACCTTTAGTGCAGCAGAAAACCAAACAGCTATTGGAACCGTAACAGCAACTGATGCTGATGGTGATGATATTACCTTTAGTATTTCTGGATCAGAATTAGAAATAACATCTGCTGGAGTTCTAACCTTTGTTGAAGTTCCTGACTATGAAACTCAATCAAGTTATACCGCAACGGTAACCGCAAGTGATGGAACAAATAGCACAACCCAAGATATCACCGTTAATGTGACGAACCAAAATGACAATAGTCCAATCTTTACTTCAGAAGCTACTTTTAGCGCAGCAGAGAATCAAACAGCAATTGGTACAGTGGTTGCTACTGATGCTGATGGAGATTCTATTACTTATTCAATCTCAGGCTCTGATATAACGATTAACTCTTCATCAGGAGTTATTGCCTTTGCCTCAGCTCCTGACTATGAAACAACAACATCCTACTCAGCAACAGTAACAGCTAGTGATGGCACTAACTCAACCACTCAAGATATTACTGTTAATGTGACCAACGAAAATGATGCGCCTAAAATATCAAACTCTAATGTATTTAGTATTGATGAGAATCAAAGAGATGTTGGGCAAATTATTGCATCTGATGATGATGAAGATTCTTTAACTTATAGTATTTCGGGATCTGATTTTACAATCTCTGATTCAGGCGTAATTAGTTTCACATTTGATCCAGACTATGAGACTCAAAATATATTTCAAGAGACTGTAACAGTTAGTGATTCAGTTAATGCATCAACTCAAGTCATCACAGTTAATGTGAATAACCTTAATGATAACTCACCTCAAATTACGAGTAGAGCAGAATATATTGTAGAAAAAGGTGCTACAAATATTGGTTCTGTGACAGCGACTGATCTAGATGGAATTACTAGCTTTATTTATAGTATTTCAGACTCTGATCTAGAAGTTTCTGACCAAGGGGTTATCACTCTTAGCGAAGATATAAATTCAAGTAAACGATTTATTACAGCAATACTTTCAGTAAGTGATTCTATCAATACGGCTACACAAACAATATATGTTGCAGTAGGAGATACAGTTAGTCAGGTTGGTGAAACGATAGATTTTCATTGGTTCAAGAATAGATACTGGGAATGGAGTAATAGTTCTACATTTTTTAAGAAAAATAATAGAGTTGTATCTACAAATAAATCATATGATTTTGATGGAACAAATTGGATAGATAATAAATGGCCTAATAATAATGAAGATACACCTGATCAAGACACTCCAGCAATTAGTGTAATTGATACAAATGAAGATGGCACATATCAACTGGTTGGACTAATTACAGAAAATTATATAAGTTACGAAAATTTTTCAATAAATAGGCTAATAAATAATGAATGGGTAAATGTCGGCTCTTTGAATGGTATTGCAGATTCTTATCTAGTAGATTCTAAATATATGACTATATCAGATGATGGTTTGAGGTTTGCAGCGCATGAAATAGAGGATTCAACAGAATCTTTTGACGCATCAAAAGGTTATTGTGCTATTTATGAATATGCTTCAGGTAGCTGGAGTCAAATTGGAAGAATACAATCAAGTTTTTATGGCACCTGTAAATTAAGCGGAAATGGAAATGCTATAGCAACAGTTAGTAATACAAGTAGAGATATTAAGGTGTATAAATATACTAATTCTTCATGGGTGCAACAAGGTCTCTCAATGAGTGCCGAGGATAATAGCACTAAGATTTTGATAAACAAAACGGGAAGTATTATAGCTTTTAATAATACTTCTTATTATGGATCTGGTTCATCATACTGCAATAATAATAATACAGGGGATGCTTCTTTAGATGGAAAAGTGAGTGTTTATGAGTACAAGGACGATGCATGGAGCATTAAAGGAAATGAAATAAGCGGACCTTTTGGCATATGTTGGGTTGGTATTGCAGATATTAATGAGGACGGCGATAAAGTGCTCATATCAGGGTACGGAGATTATGAAGGTATTTTAGACCCAGATGGCGAGCAAATGAAAATTCATAAAACCTTTATTATGCAACTACATAATTCAAAATGGTGGCCAATTACAAAACCAATAAATAACCTTTTAAATTATGGAGCATATGTTGAAAATGGTCAGATTAAGGCGGGCCCTGTATCTACTCAATGGCAAACAAGAAGGGCGCTTTCTTTATTTTCTCCATCTTCAGACTCTTCATTTGGTTCAGTATATTTTGATAAATATGGCTATAGCTTCAATGAAACAACTGGCTGGAATTGTCAAGATCATCGTTTTGATTGTTTTACAACCGATAATCTAAGTATTTATAGTGTAAATACTACTAATTCTCCTCCTGAAGCTTCCAATAAAGCATTTTCCTTAAATTTATTACCTCAAGCACAAACTACCTCTAATTTTTCTTTATCAGGAGTAGCAACTGATATAGACGGAGATTCTTTAACATACAGCGTTGTAACAAATGGAATTTATGGCACAGCCACAATCAATGGAAATACTCTCGCTTACCAAACAGATGCAAGCACTAAATCATCAGCAACTGAAACTATAACCATTAAAGCAAATGATGGTAATATTGATTCTGAATCATCAACCATAACAATTTATCTAAAAACTGACCCTTTATATCAATATCAATGGCACCTAAATAATACTGGCCAAACTAACTTTGCTTCAAATGGAGGTACATCTGGTGCTGATCTTAATCTTGATAGTGTCATAGTAAGTGGCTATACCGGTGATGGAGTCGTAGTTTCAATTATTGATGATGGGCTTGAGATAGCTCATGAAGATCTGGTTGATAATGTTGTTACTGGATCATGGAATTTTAATAATAGTAGCTCTGATCCTACTCTTAGCTCACCCTGTGAAGAGCAAACTAACTCTTCATGCGGCGGTCATGGTACATCTGTTGCTGGAATAATTGCTGCTAAGGGGTGGAATAACAAAGGTGGGAGGGGTATAGCTCCTGATGCATCAATTATTGGATATAACCTTTTAGGAAGAGGAGGTTATTATTACGATGAACAAAATCAAGCTAGAGGCGTTAATCCTCCTGGAGGAGTTACTGCTGACATATACAATATGAGCTATGGTCCAGACTATGGTGAGGACGAAAATGGAGATCCTAAAGTAACTTATGAACTTCCTGAATACATTGAAGCAAACTATCAGACAGTAGTTGATGGTTTTGTAAATGGAGTAAATAATTTAAGGTCTGGTAAGGGCGCCATATATTTAAAAGCATCCGGAAATGAGTTTTCTAAAAATAGCACATCTGATTGTGGAACAACTTTATTGGCTTGTAACGAAATTATATGGGATGCTGAGACAGCACTACCTTACTTAATGAACATATCTGCTTTGGATGCAAATGATATAAGCGCGTCATACTCAACTCCAGGAGCAGGGTTATGGGTATCAGGTTATGGAGGTGAATACGGATCTTCAAATCCTGCAATTATGACTACTGATAGATCATCATGTGATCTTGGTTATTCAAGATCAAATAATTCTGTTAATGATTTTATGTCAGGAACCAATAATGAAAATTCAGATTGTAATTATGCCTCAACTTTTAATGGCACATCTTCTGCTACACCAGCAGTTGCTGGTGTAGTTGCATTAATGCTTGATGCAAATCCTGATTTAACATGGAGAGATGTTAAACATATACTAGCCTTAACAGCTCAAAAAATTCATTCTTCAGCTTCTCACGAGTATCAAGGAATAACTCAATTTCAATGGATAGAAAATAAAGCAGGATATAATTACCACAATTGGTATGGTTTCGGTAAAGTTGATACAGAAGAGGCAGTTTCTGCGGCTGAATCATTTACCGCAAATAATCTAGGCTCTTTTATAACTACTGGTTTTGTCGGAAGTGGGACTTTAAATCAAGAAATTTCCTATCCTGATTATCTCTTGCATACCATACCAGTTTCTAAGCCTGCTGGATCAAACGGAAAGATAGAGTTCGTTAGGGTTTCCATAATATTTGATCATGAGATTCCAAAATCAATTGGAATAAGACTGCTTTCTCCTGATGGAACAGTACATAATATAATGCAGCCCTTGACAAATGTAGGAACTAATCCAAAGGACTATTATTTTGACATAGGTGTAAGTGGGTTTTATGGTGAAAATATTGAAGGTAATTGGTCTATTGCAATTGATGATTACATTGATGATAGTATCAGTGGAACATTGATTGCTTGGGGTATAGAAATATATGGAAACTAAAAATCTAAATAGATTATTTTTTTGTTTAATATTGTTTTTATCAATAGATATTTTTTCATCAAATGATAAAAATCATAAATATAAATTAATTAATAACAATACTGCTATTGAAGTTAAAGAAATTGATTTAAAACATAACTTGACTCCAAAAAATAATTTAGAAGATTTAAATAAAATAGAAGAGAAAAGATTTTATAAACAATATGAATTAGATCTAAATAAGGTATATCGCTATGATGGGAGATCTTTTCAACTAATCAATAAAAACAATGAAGCAAATCCTGAGCCAAAAGTTTATAAATTAGATAAGGATGAGTATGTTCTTTTAAAAGGTAATGATAACAAAATAAGATTATTTAATGGATCTATCATCATAAAGTTTAATCAAATGCCAGATCTTTATAATTTTGCATTGTTAAATAATTTAACTTTATCTTCAAATTTATCAGATATAAATAGTGCTGTCTTTAGAGTTGAAAATATTCTTTCATTAGATACTGTTATCAAAGACATTAAATTAGATAAGAATATTATTAATGTTGAATTATCTCTTAAAGATCCCTCTGTGCAACTGAGATAGATTATTCAAACTTAAATCCTGGGGTATCTCTCTTGAATGCAGCTATGATTCAGATAGAGAGTTTCTTCAAAGGATAGCACATGAAACATTAGAAGATTTTTTTAAGATAAAACTTCTTTAACTTATCAAACTAAATTAAAATAAAAATCTAAATATGTTTAAAAATAAAAC
>Ga0206129_10007423_pt1 | contig 10807 bp, 8 predicted proteins | sample Helgoland_Spring_8_FD_148616 | JGI IMG/M metagenome (GOLD analysis project Ga0206129, IMG submission 148616) | Pelagic subsurface seawater microbial communities from Kabeltonne, Helgoland, North Sea - Helgoland_Spring_Bloom_20160502_2 | ecosystem: Environmental > Aquatic > Marine > Epipelagic ...
ATTTTAGACCAAGACGAGGTTCAATTGGAGAAAAAGAATCCTCTCCCAAATTTAGATATAAGCTTGTAAGCCCTGCAGTTAATACCAGCTCATCTGAAAATTTATGTTTCCAACTCACATATGGCTGGAACATAAAAGAATCCCCAATTTTATTAAAGCGATAGCGGTAAGTGTCAGCAGTATCTTGACCAAGCGCGTTGGTGGTAACACTGTCTATAAAGTTAAAATTGGTATAATCCGCTACCCACCCAATCTTTAATGTGTTTTTCTTATTCAGTTTTTTATTGATCGAGCTAGAGTTAGAGTACCTGACTTTATTAAAGTCGTAAGCCATATATGGTTTTAGAGTTATGTCCGACCATTCATTAGGGTTTCTAGAAATAGTATCGTGCTCAGACTTTTGATTTTCAATATTTACACAAGTAGTTGATTTAATAAAAGAAGTTTCATTAAGTGGTTTGGTATAAGTAGCACCCGAAACTTGCATATTGGTTCCAAATCTCTGATCTTTCGTATTCTCACCATATAAATCAACTCCATCTTCATCACTTTGTTCGCTTATTAAAATATCGATTTGACTATCTCCACCTAATGCCCATAGTGATAAATTCCCACCTTTTTTAAATGGGAGATTAAATTTAACAGCAAAATCTTGGTATTTAGGAATAGCAGAAGTTCCTAGGTCAACCCCCAATTAACTAAATGCTTTTATTGTAGAATAGCGATACATGGCCAAGAAGGAAGCAGAGCTATGTTTAGACAAAGGCCCCTCGGCTAAAAACTCTGCTCCAAACAAACCAACTTGACCTGTAAACTCTGTCTTTTCATTGTTTCCGTTTCTTATTTTTAGATCAAAAACACCGGCTGTACTATTTCCATATTCTGACGGGAAAGCCCCAGAAAAAAAGTCGCTATTTCCTAAAAACTTGTTATTCAATATGCTTAAGGGGCCACCCGAAGAGCCTGAAATTGCAAAGTGGTTGGGGTTTGGAATAGTAATACCTTCCACTCGGTAAATTACTCCTAGCGGTGAATTTCCCCTTACAATAATATCGTTTCTACTGTCGTCTGCCCCTTGCACTCCTGCAAAATTTGAAGCCATTCTTGCTGGATCACCTCGACTACCTGCATATCGCTCTGTTTCTTCTACAGAAAATTGCTGAGCACTTATAATAGCCATTTCATTATTTACTTCCCTTTTTTCATTGGAAGATACCTCGAAAGCTTCTAACATTTCAGTGGACTCTTCAATCGAAACATTGAGAACCACCTCTTTTCCAGAATTAACTACAATTGTTTGAGTCTGTGGCGTATAGCCAATAAATGTAAATCTAATTTGCTTTCTGCCAAGAGGAACATTTTCAATTTTAAAATTCCCGTTCATGTCAGTAGCTACACCATTAGTAAAGTCACCATTTATAAACTGCACATTTACCCCAGGCAAAGGAAATTGAGACTCAAGATCTACTACTTTTCCCTTTACAGTCTGTTGGGAGTAAGCTGAAGCAAAAGAGAGACTAAGTATGGAAATTAAAATAATTTTAATTTTCATAATGCTATGTAATTTTACTCAAAATTTAAAAATAAAAAGCGATTGATAAACCCTTAATACTTTTGAAAAAGCTATAAAAAGAAGGTTTTAATAGGCATAAATCCTTGACTATAAATAAAGTAGATAAAAAAAAAGGACTTTATGATTTGGAAGAATTTAGCAATGATTGAAATAATGGAACTCCATCTGTATTACCTAACAGCGGTTCAACAGCTCTTTCTGGGTGAGGCATCATTCCCATTACATTTTTATTTTTATTGGAGACACCAGCAATATTTTGCAAAGACCCATTTGGGTTATCATCTTCAGATACATTTCCGTTAAGGTCACAGTATTGAAATAGAACCTGGTCTTTTTCAAACAAATCTTCTACTACATCTATTTCTGCATAATACCTGCCTTCCCCATGAGCTATAGGGATTTTATAGGCCTTGTTTTTATTAACATTTTCAGTAATTCCAGCAGAATCTGAACAAGCCTTTAGAAAGGTGTTTTTGCAAATAAACTTTTGGTTGTTGTTGTGTAAAAGTGCTCCTGGAAGAAGCCCAGCTTCGCACAAAATCTGAAAACCGTTGCAAATACCCAATAAAAGACCACCCTTATTGGCATGTTTTACCACCTCCTTCATAATTGGAGAAAACCTTGCTATTGCTCCAGACCTAAGATAGTCACCATAAGAAAAGCCTCCTGGAAGAACAATTAGCTCACAATTTTTAGTGTCTTGGTCTTTGTGCCACAACTCTACTACTTCTTGCTCCAGAGTTTTTTCTAAAGCAAATATCATATCATGATTACAATTAGACCCTGGAAAAGTTACAACACCACATTTCATAAATCGTTTGTTTTTATTTCAAATATAAAAGAAAGATATATATAAACAGCTTATTTTAAAACACATATTCTATAAGAACCTTCCCCAATATCAATAAAATTAAATAGGAATCAATCAACCATGGATATTTGCTATTCAGAACAGCATTAGACAGAAGAATAGAAAAGGGTACAACTAGAATAAAAAATAATGGATAATCAATATTTAAAACAAACTTTATATATAAAAACTGAGCAAAAGTTAAAGAAAGCAGAGAAACTAAAATCCAAGAAATTTTTTTGTAGCGGTTGGTGCTTTTTATAAACGTGTAGACCAAACTGCTAAAACAAATTAATATTCCAATTAAGACAGCAAGCGAAATATAACCCCACTCAACCGCTCTTGAATAGCCAACACTCCAAGAACTGACCAACCACTCTTTAAAAACAGAATAAAAGCCATCATTTATTAACGAAATCGGGACAAAAAAAGCTCCAAGAAAAACCAAAGCTATTAAAGGCATAAGATATTCTCGCCATTGAAAAGGTCTAATAAAGTACAATGCGAGCCATAAAACTGGCAACAAAAAAATATTTAAACCATAAAACAAACAGCTTATTATTAACCAACAACTGGCATTAAAAACCTCAATTTTACAGGGCTTTGTTCTAAAAATCTTAAATAGATTTTCTATTGCAAGTACTAAAAAAAAATTTCCCAATAAAGGATTTAAGGAAGAGTGAATATTTCCAAAAACCCCAATTAAAACAACATAAATCAACCCTGAGGCATAGTTGGATTTTTGAAAAAACACACTTTTATTAATAATTAAATTAATTCTAAGGGCGGTAAAAAAAATTGTAAAACTGTATAAAACATATAAAAAAACTGGATTTAATTGAAAAAAAGATTCAATGGTCCAGAGTAAGCTACTTGAATTCACATAATAAAGCAATGCTATAATTGGTATAATAGCACTACTAAAAAAGAAATAAATGGGGTTATTAGACCTAAGAAAATTCAACATTATTACAAATTAATCATTAAAGAGTCGAAAAAAGAATTGTCAGAATCAATTATTTTATATTTTTGAAAAAAAATTATTATGAACTGGCTTTTACATCCTATACGAGATTTTTTAATTTGGATGTTCGAAAATACTCTTGAACCATTAGGAAATGCCCCAAACACAGTTTTTATCTGTCTTATTTTTGGAGGTTTAGTTTATTGGATGTTTGTCCAAAACAAGCTTAATAAAAAAGCGGAGCAAGACCCCAATCAAATTAAGTAATTATTTTTTTTTGGTAATTAAGTCTTTGCCAATATCTTTTCTGTATTGCATGTTTTCAAAATTGACTTTGTCAATATTACTGTAACATACTTTTAAAGAGGTTTCAATATTCTTGCCATAGGAAGTTATAGCAAGAACTCTGCCCCCATTGGTTACAGTTTTATTGTTTTTTATTATTGTTCCAGCATGAAAAACTTCTGTTTTGCCTTTTAGTTCTCCAATTGTAACCTCTTTATTTTTTTCATACGCTTGAGGATAACCTCCGGAAACCATCATTACAGAACTTACAGAACGCAAATCAATCTCAACATCTCTTTCAGAAAGAGTATTGGTTGCAATGCCATCAAAAAGTTCTAGAATATCAGATTTTAACCTCGGCATTACCACTTCAGTTTCAGGGTCTCCTAGTCGACAATTGTATTCTATTACGTACGGATCTCCTTTAACTAAAATCAATCCAAAAAATATAAACCCTGAGTAGTCGATGCCCTCCTTTCTGAGACCTTTTATAGTAGGAATTATTATCTGGTTTTCTACCTTGTCAATAAATTCTCTATTTGCAAATGGAACTGGAGAAACGGCGCCCATACCTCCAGTGTTTAATCCAGTATCTCCTTCGCCAATTCTTTTATAATCTTTAGCCTCTGGTAATATTTTGTAATTGACCCCATCGGTAATAACAAAAACACTAACTTCTACACCAACTAAATAGTCCTCAATAACAACAGTTTCACTAGATTTTCCAAATTGACCCCCGAGAAGAGTTTTAACAGCTTTCTTGGCTTTACTTAAATCACTTTCAATTACCACTCCTTTTCCTGCTGCTAGCCCATCTGCCTTTAGGACATAAGGGCCTTGTTTTTCCTCTAAAAAAGCAATAGCTTCTTTTATTTGGCTATTGTTAAATGATTTGGATTTAGCTGTAGGAATTTTATGTTTTTTCATAAAAGATTTTGCAAAATCTTTGCTTCCCTCCAGTATTGCACCTTCTTTTTTAGGTCCAATTACCGTTACACTTTTTAGTCTAGAATTATTTTCAAAGTAATCGTGAATACCATTTACCAAGGGCTGTTCAGGCCCAACTACCAAAACATTTATTTTCTTTTGTACACAGAAATTTCCAATGGCTTCAAAATCATTAATGTCAATTGCAATGTTTTCTGCAATTTCTGAAGTACCTGCATTTCCAGGAGCAACATATAGTTTTTCTAACTGAGAGCTTTTACAAATTTTCCAAGCTAGTGCATGTTCTCTGCCGCCAGATCCTAATAATAGTATTTTCATAGAAATGTTTTCACAAATGAACATAATTTAGAACCATCTGCAGAATTTTTTTTTTAACAACTTGTACTTTGTTTTAAACATACTATATTTGTTTATCCTAAATGGAACGTTGTAACAATAGTTAATAATTTTTTAAACATGAAAAAACTTAAAACACTTTTATTTTTTTTATTCATTTTAAGCGCTTTCAATTTCCAAGCGCAATCTAAAAAAACATCTTTTATAGTCAACGGAATGTGCGGAATGTGCAAAGAAAGAATTGAATCTACTTTGGATGTTAAAGGGGTAACTTTTGCGTCTTGGTCTGAAGAAACACACCTTTGCAATGTTACTTTTAACAGCAACAAAATTTCGGAAAAAGAAATTCATCAGTTGTTGGCCTCTAAAGGACACGACACCCCAGTTTGTAGAGCAACGGATGAAGCATATAATAATCTTCACCATTGTTGTCATTATGTGAGAAAAGACTCTTTGTAATGAAATACATCTCACTTCTTGCGTTTATTTTATTTATAAATATTGGGGTTTCTCAAAAAAAACAAAAGCAAGATTATATATCGGGACATATTTTTGAACTTAACAATAACGAATCTTTATCGCCATTAACAGGAGTAAATGTTTCTTATTCTGGCACATACTCAGGAACTGTAACTGATACAAGTGGTTTTTTCAGCATTCCCTTTGTAGAGGATAATTATATTTTAATTTTCAGTTATATAGGATACAATACAGACACTCTAAAAATAAAATCCAATCAAGAAATTAATGTTGTTATGAGCGAGGGAAAAATTCTTGAAGACCTGATTGTTGAATTTAAAAAAGGCAGTTATACTTTTTCAAAAATGGACCCTAGAAATGCCCATATTATTGGCCAAGATGAATTAAGAAAAGCCGCCTGCTGTAATTTGGCAGAAAGTTTTGAGACCAATCCATCTATTGATGCAACATTTACTGATGCAATTACTGGAACCAAACAAATTCAAATGATGGGATTGTCTGGCAAGTATGTGCAAATGCTCTCAGGAAATATTCCTATCATAAGAGGTATTTCAATTTTGAATGGATTAAAACAAATACCAGGTTCATTTATCCATGAAATAGCAGTTTCGAAAGGTTCTGGCTCAGTCCTAAACGGCTATGAAAGTATGGTGGGCCAAATAAACATAAATTTAAAACAGCCAGATAACGCAGAAAAACTTCATTTAAACGTTTATTTAAATCAGGGAGGAAGAAGTGAGTATAATGCTTTTTACTCAAAAAAATTTAGCAATAAGTGGTCTACTACATTGCTTGCTCATTTTGAAGATCAGCAAAGAATTAACGACAGAAATAAGGACGGCTTTTTAGACAATCCACTAAGAAATGATTTTGTTTTTCATAATCAGTGGAATTATCGCTCTAAACTCATTCACATGGAGCTAGGCGTTAATGGGGTAATAGGTAAGATAGAATCTGGAAAGAAACAAAAATGGTTTGATCCTGCAATAACGGTAATTTTACCAGACTATGGAGTGGATATGACTACCAATAAAATAAATGGATTTGCTAAAATTGGATATTTCTTTCCAAATGATGATTTTAAAAGTTTAGCTCTTCAGTTGAGCAGTACTTATAATAAACAAAATTCGACAATAGGGTTAACAGATTATACAGGGTCTCAATTTAGCGGCTATGCTAACTTAATCTACCAACAAGAAGTAGGCATAAACAAAGAAGAAAATTATTTTAAAGTTGGTGCAAGTTGTCAGCTAGACAGCCTTACTGAAACCGTTCAATCTTATAGGGTTTACCCTCCAATAAATCGTTTTTTAGAAATAGTTCCAGGAGTTTTTGGAGAGTTTACCCACAATAGTGAAAAAATTGGACTTATTGCTGGTTTAAGAGGAGACTACACTTCATTTTATAATAAATATTTTTTGACCCCCCGTCTTCATTTTCGATTTTCACCAAATACGGATTTAGCATTTAAGCTAATGGCAGGAAGCGGAAGAAGAACTCCATTTATGCTTATGGAAAACATTGGTTATATGGCTAGTTCAAGAAGCTGGATAATTGATGACAACGTATTTGGAATACAGGGCCTTATGGATGATGTTGGTCAAGAATATTCTTGGAATTTAGGGTTGGCCATGGTCAAAGAATTCACTTTTTTAAACCGAGACGGCGTATTAACTCTAGACGCTTACCATACAAGTTTTGTTAACCAGCTTGTCGTAGATCTTTATCAATCTGCAAGAGAACTACATTTTTATGCACTTAATGGAAAATCCTACTCTAATTCTTTTCAAGCGGAAATTAATTATTCTGTAAACCGAAGGCTAGATATACGTGTAGCTTATAGGTTTTTAGATGTAAAAACAAAATATAAAAGTGGGCTAATAGAAAAACCACTGTTATCCAATCACAGAGGATTTTTAAATATTGCTTATTCGACAAGAAAAATAAAAAACCGCCAATGGAAAATAGATTTAACCACCCAGTGGATAGGAAGTCAACGAATTCCCTTTACTGGTGATAACGATATTGAATTTCAGTTAGCAGAAAGAAGCGAGGACTACTTACTATTAAACTCTCAGCTCACAAGGATATTTGGAAAAAGATTAGATGCCTATATTGGTGTTGAAAACGCTTCAAATTATAGGCAAACCAACCCAATATTATCATCAGAAGATCCTTATGGTGAACATTTTGACAGCGCCTTAATATGGGCACCTATTTTCGGAAGAATGGTTTATTTAGGACTTAGATTTACTATTAAAGATTAAAAGGAATAGCTTCCATTGCAAACCCCTTCTTTTTTAGACCTTTTATGATTGGCATAAGAGCATTTAAAGTAAGATGCTTAAATTTTTTGTTATCGTGCAAAACAATAATACTTCCATTTCTAGCATTTTTTAAGACATTTTCAATTACCTGAGAATAGCTTAGGGTTTTATCAAAATCTCCACTATTAATATCCCACATCACAATTTCAAACTTTTTTTTAAGCTGCGAAGTACTGCTAAAGTTCAATTTTCCATAGGGAGGCCTAAAAAGATTGCTTTTTATGATTTCAGCCGCCTTTTCTATATCTTCCAAGTACTTATTTTTGGTTACTTTCCATCCATTAATATGCGACATTGAGTGGTTGCCTACACTATGTCCTTTCTCTATTATTTCTTGAAAAAGCTCAGGGTTCTTCACAACATTATTTCCAATACAAAAAAAGGTCCCCTTAATCTTTTCCTTTTCAAGAATTTTAAGAATGTCCGTTGTGGTAGAATCGTTGGGCCCATCATCAAAAGTGAGATACACAATTGGTTTATTAGCAGAAAACTTCCACAAAAGCCTTAAAAAAATAAGTGGAATTATTCCAGGTGTTTTAATCCAATATCTCATTTCATAGAGCCACCCCAGAGTTGGGTGTAGTAGACAGGGAATTTTTGTTGGTTACTGAAAAAAGCACTTTTTTCTCTGTAATTATCCACAAAAACTTCTTTAATTTTAGCACAAATATTGTCGTAATCCGTGTTCGCTAAAACACCTTTGTAGGCAAAAGAAACACTTCCGCTCATATTATTGTTGTCGGGTTCAAACATCTTATTACGATCTATATCAACTAAAGATGCCTCTCTTAGCATTTCCACGTTAAATAGCGCCTTTCCAAGTTCGCTCCAAACATAGCTTAAATGTTCTTTGTCCATGGACGCAAAATGATTTAATCTTTGCAACTGCAGTTCTGCTAGTTTCTTTCCAATTTCATTTCCTTTAATGGTGTCGCCCGCTTCAAAATAATTCGAACATAGATAATAGCAAATGTCATCTGCTGGAACCTGTTCATTTTCTACTGGCATTTCTCTAAAGCATAGATTAAGAATATCTACGGCCTCATCATATCTGTTTTCAGCAATTAATTGATCGCTTAACTTCATCATTTGCAAACGAATATTTTGTACCATTCGCATTGTGTAATAATCTACCAACACCCCTTTTTCTTTCATGTTGCCCCATAAAAACTCAATGCTATCCTTTTGATTATTTCTTTTTTCAAGAGCATACTCTCCTTTAAATAGCTGAACCATTTTATTAATATTTGTCCCGCCGTTTCCTCCATATTCTATAGGCGATAGTTTATAAGTTAACCCTTCACAGTACATATGTTTTTGTAAATACCTATTGGCTTGCATTCCCATAATACTTGCAAAATAAATAGGTCTTTCCCACTGATAATTAGCTAAAAGACTTAAAACAGCCAAATCCGCCTTGTAGAGCATACTACCTTTTAAAGCCCATTTAAGAACAGGTCTATAATTAGGATTTTTAAGATCTGTACTATCAATAATTCCATTTTTTATTGCATTTTCTTGATTGACCTCTAGATATATATTATTGAAATTTAAATAAGACTCATTGTTACAAGAAAAGCTTTGAAACTTCTTATTTCTATCGTCACTAATGAAATCAATAGCTTGTTGTGCTGAGTACCATCTTTCTGGCCACTTAGAAATAATTTTGCTTGCATTTGTAAGCACTTGGCTTATCTGACCTCCCATATTATTGACGCCTGCTAAGGCAATAAAATTCTTGGCTTTATTTTTGTATTCTGTAAGGTCATATCCTTTTTTAATTAATTCAAGTGTTCCATCACTAATGCTTTTACTCTTATAGTCTTGATCGTCTTTCTTCAAAGAGTCTGCAATATCTTGTATCCAAAAAACTTGAGTAAGTAATGAATTTAGGGAGTTTTGATCTAGCCCTGACTTACCCAATAAAGCTTGTAAATTATCTAAGGTTTTTTGAATTTTTAATCGTTGAGAATTAGACTTGTATTTTGTGTTGTCATTGGGAGTAATCAACACATAATCTCTGCTACCACTTCTATAAACAGATTCTCTCATATTAATAGGCAAAGGATCTGACTCATAGGCTCTTTTTTTCATTTGGTTGATGTGCCAATCCGTGCTCAATAAAGACATATTAGCTACACGCACGTCTGTTCTTACCCCCTCTACTTCTTGAATATACCATAAGGGAAAAGTATCGTTATCTCCATTGGTAAAAAGAATAGCGTTGTAATCACAAGAGTTTAAGTAATTAGCTGCAAAGTCTCTAGCTGTAGATCTGTTAGATCGGTTATGATCGTCCCAGTTTTCAAAGGCTAAAATACTAGGCACAAAAAGGCCTAACCCAATAGGAACTATCGCAATCATTAAGTGAGAAGGGTATTTTTTACCCAGAAAGAACATTAGCCCAAAGACCAATAAGGAGACAACAGTCATGTAAGACAAGCTTAGACCAAGTGTCATTCCATTGCCAGAAATATATTGCGCTAAAAGTATAAGACCACTACCGCCAATGGTATAAGTAGCTATTTTTTTAAGGTGGTTAAAATTGATATTTCTTGCAAAGTCAAACAATGCCCACACACCGATACCAATCCAAAAAGAAAACGCATAGAAAGAAGCAGCATAAGCATAATCTCTTTCTCTTGGCTCTGCAGGTTTTTGGTTTAGATAAATAACTATTGCAATTCCAGTTAACAAGAAAAGAAGAAAGACAACAAACCAGCCCTTAGGATGTTTTATTAAGTGGAAGAAAAACCCAATTAACCCTAGTATTAAAGGCAACATAAAATATCTATTGTATCCTTTATTAAGTTTTATATCGTCTGAAATAGTTTCTTGTGGTCCAAGCCGCTGGTTGTCTATAAAATCTATACCACTTAGCCAGTTACCTTCTAAAATCTTACTACTTCCACCCGTAAGTCCATAACCCTGAACATCATTTTGTCTTCCTGAAAAATTCCAAAGAAAATATCTCAGATACATCCAATTTAGCTGATATTGGAACAAAAATTGAATATTTTCAGAAAATGAAGGTAGAAACAAAC
>Ga0206129_10007427_pt1 | contig 10801 bp, 8 predicted proteins | sample Helgoland_Spring_8_FD_148616 | JGI IMG/M metagenome (GOLD analysis project Ga0206129, IMG submission 148616) | Pelagic subsurface seawater microbial communities from Kabeltonne, Helgoland, North Sea - Helgoland_Spring_Bloom_20160502_2 | ecosystem: Environmental > Aquatic > Marine > Epipelagic ...
CGGGCCCAATATAATCGAAATAACCGCCAGTATTGGCGTGAGTTTGAGGTATAACGCCGCCCAAACCCATGTTCACCTGACCGCGCAGGAATTGCTGAAACAGGCAGATCGGGCGCTTTACCGCGCAAAGGCCATAGGGCGCGACCGTGTATCATACTTTGCTGAACAAGCGGCTTAGAAACTGCCGAAGATCGCATTTTTTCGCTTCCATGGCAGATATCCCTTGAAGGCCAAAGGCTTTGACGATTAGATCGCGCCGCGCAGAGGCGCTTGAAGCTCCTAATCAAGAAGAGGCGGCATTATGGGATACGCAGACGTTTACAACAGCTGGAAATCAGACCCCGAAACCTTCTGGATGGAGGCCGCGCAGGCGATTGACTGGGACCGCCCTCCGAGCTTCGCGCTGGATGCAAGCCGGGCCCCTCTTTATGAATGGTACACAGATAGCCTGGTAAACACCTGTTACAACGCGGTTGACCGACATGTTGAAAACGGCCGCGCCGCGCAAACCGCTTTGATTTATGACAGCCCAATTACGGGGGCAAAGGATTTTACCACCTTTCAGCAATTGCGCGATAAAACGGCGCTTTTGGCGGGCGCATTATTGGCCAAAGGCGTTACAAAAGGCGATCGGGTCATCATCTATATGCCGATGGTTCCAGAAGCCGTTATTGCGATGCTGGCCTGCGCGCGGATCGGCGCGATCCATTCGGTTGTGTTTGGAGGCTTTGCCGCGAATGAATTGGCCGTGCGGATCGATGATGCGCAGCCCAAAGCCATTTTGGCCGCCTCTTGCGGCATAGAGCCCGGGCGCATCATCGCGTATAAACCGCTTATCGACGAAGCGATCGAAATTGCGCAGCACAAGCCCGAAACGGTTTTAATCTTGCAGCGTGAACAGTTAAAAGCCGAGCTGCTAGAGGGGCGCGACCATGATTGGTTCGAAAGCCAGCGCGGCGTAGAGCCGGCCGATTGCATTCCCGTTGAGGGCAATCACCCGGCCTATATCCTTTACACATCAGGCACGACAGGTGCCCCAAAAGGGGTGGTTCGGCCAACCGCGGGGCATTTGGTGGCTCTGAACTGGTCGATGAAGAATATTTACAACGTGGATCCGGGAGATGTGTTCTGGGCCGCGTCGGATGTTGGCTGGGTGGTTGGGCATAGCTATATTTGTTACGCGCCCCTGATCCATGGCAACACCACACTCATCTTCGAAGGCAAACCGATCGGCACCCCCGATGCAGGAACGTTTTGGCGGGTTATTTCAGAACATAACGTGCGCAGCTTTTTCACCGCGCCAACCGCGTTTCGGGCGATTAAGCGCGAAGACCCGAAAGGCGAGTTTAAAGCCGCCTATGATCTGAGTTGTTTGCGCGCGCTCTATTTGGCGGGTGAACGGGCTGATCCAGATACGATAAATTGGGCGCATGATCTGCTGGGCGTTCCCGTGATCGATCACTGGTGGCAAACGGAAACAGGCTGGACCATCGCCGGTAACCCAATGGGCGTAGAGCCGCTTGAGATAAAGCTGGGCAGCCCGGCTGTGGCAATGCCGGGGTATGATGTGCAAATACTGGATGAAACAGGCCAGCAGATGCCGGTCAATACTTTGGGCGCGATCGCGATTAAATTGCCCCTGCCGCCCGGCACATTGCCCACGTTGTGGAACGCGCCCGAGCGGTTCGAAAAATCATATCTCTCTGCTTTTCCGGGATATTATGAAACCGGTGATGCTGGTATGGTTGATGAAGACGGCTACTTATATATTATGGCCCGTACAGATGATGTCATCAACGTGGCGGGCCATCGCCTTTCAACCGGCGCCATGGAAGAGGTGCTGGCAAATCATCCCGATGTCGCTGAATGCGCGGTTATTGGGGCCAGCGACGCGCTCAAAGGCCAATTGCCGATCGGATTTGTCTGCCTGACCAAGGGCGTCAACCGCCCGCATAGCGAGATCGCCCGTGAATGCGTTCAAATGATCCGCGATAAAATTGGGCCGGTCGCTGCCTTTAAAACAGCCGCTGTCGTTGATCGACTTCCCAAAACCCGATCTGGCAAAATTTTACGCGCAACCATGGTCAAAATCGCCGATAGCGAAGCGTTCAAACTGCCTGCAACCATTGATGATCCGGTAATTTTGGATGAAATCAAAGCGGCACTGCAAGCCTTGGGATATGCCCAGTGAAGGTTGCAGATTGGACATGGCTGCAGCCTTCTTCCTCGAAGAGGGCTGCGTTTTAGCTTGTTTATTAGGCTTGCACGTGTAGCCTACATTTGTTCTGCGCGTATATAAGGGGGCTGAGGCATATGAGCATGTCAGATATTTGGAAGCTGTCAGCCCAAGAAACCGCATCCTTTATTCGCAAGCGAGACCTCTCTGCGCATGACAGCGTGGGGGCCGCATTGGCGCGTCTAAACGCAGTCAATCCAAAGTTAAACGCCGTGGTAGAGCCTATGGCGGAAACTGCCCTGAAACAGGCGAAAGCGCTGGATCAACTGCAAGCTGATGGCGGATCATTGGGGCCACTCCACGGGGTGCCGGTGACCATAAAGATCAATATTGATCAGGAAGGTTGCGCCACAAGCAATGGCGTTGTGGCGTTTAAAGATATAATAGCTCAAGCGGATGCGCCCGTGGTTGAAAACCTTAGGAAGGCGGGCGCGGTGATTATTGGACGCACCAACACCCCCGAATTTTCATTTCGCGCCGACACGCAAAACCCCCTTTTTGGGCGCACGCATAATCCATGGGGCCAGCACATATCGGCAGGAGGCTCGTCCGGCGGCGCAGGGGCTGCGGTGATGGCCGGGATTGGCGCGCTTGCGCATGGCAATGATATTGGGGGCTCGCTGCGCTTTCCCGCCGCTGCGAATGGCGCCGTGACCTTAAAGCCGGGATTGGGGCGGGTGCCCGCTTGGAATGTCAGCCAAAAAGAAGAACGTGGTATTCTGGCGCAAGCAATGTCAGTCCAAGGTGTGCTCGCGCGGCGCGCCGGCGATCTCGATTTGGCAATGCCAAGCTTGATGCATCCCCATAGTGGCGATCCTTTTCACGTGCCCCTGCCCTATCGATTGGCCAACCATGATGGGCCTGTGCGCGTAGCCTTTTGCCCCGACACACCAGGTTTTGAAACCCACCCAGAGATCCGCAAAGGCCTCGATAATGCTGCGTCCGCGCTCAAAGATGCCGGCTATATCGTGGAACAGACAGAGCCGCCGCTGCTGGAAGAAACCGCGCTGATGGGCTATCGCAGCTTATTGGGCGAAGTCTCAACCTTGCTTGGGCCTGATATAAAGGCGTATGGATCGCCGCAAGTTCAACAAATATTTAAGGATTACTTTGACTACTTCCCCCCGTTTGAAGGCGATGCGCTGTTAAAAAACTTGGGGCAGCGCACGCATTATGCGCGCCAATGGGGCCTGTTCATGGAAAAATACCCGCTGATACTCGCGCCGTTTTTACCACAGCCGTTTTTTGCACCAAATCGCGATTGTGAAGGGCTGGCGGGCGTTTCCGACGTATTGGGCGCCGCGCTTTGGTCATATTCTATCAATTTCATCGGCCATCCATCCGGCTGCCTGCCGGCAGGTTTAGCAGAAATAAAAGGACAGCCCTATCCGATCAATGTTCAACTGATTGCGCAGCGCTGGCGCGAAGACCTTTGCGTGGCGGCTTTGCAGGATATCGAAGCGCGTTTGGGCTATCTCTGCGATGATTTATGGCAGCGGATGGGCGCGCCTTAAACGAATTGTTCTTGCAGCAAACGCTCATCCAGCCCGTGGCCAGGATCAAACAGCAACCGATGCTGCACATGCTCTTCAGAAGTGATATCGACGATCGCCACGTTGGAAATTGACGTGCTGTCAGCATCGGCCATAACGGGACGTTTTTCTGGATCCATTACTTCAAATCGAACATGAGCTTTTTTGGGGAGCAACGCCCCGCGCCAGCGCCTCGGCCGAAACGCGTTCAGCGCCGTCATCGCCAAAACATCCGCGCCGATCGGCAAGATAGGCCCATGCGCAGAATAATTATACGCGGTTGATCCCGCCGGCGTCGCCAAAAGTGCCCCATCACAGACCAATTCATCAATTCTAATCCGGCCATCCACCGAGATGCGTAATTTTGCCGCCTGTGGCCCAGCGCGCAGCAATGAAACCTCATTAATCGCCAAAGCGATATGCTCTGCCCCCGCGCTATCCGTGGCTTGCATGCGCAGCGGATTAATCGCGGTTTCTTCCGCCGCTGTGATACGCGCCAGCAAATCGTCTTCTTGATAAGGGTTCATCAAAAACCCAACCGTGCCCCGGTTCATACCATAGACAGGCAAGCCAAACTTCTGCGATGCGTGAAGCGTTTGAAGCATAAACCCATCGCCTCCAAGCGCAACGATCACATCTGCCGCTTGCGGGGCGCAGTTACCATAGCGTTCTGTAAGCTTTTCAAATCCGGTTTGAGCCGCAATTGAAGAGCTGGATGTAAAGGCAATTCGGTGATCCATTGACAGAATATCCCAAGCTAGCACGCAACCTCATAACAAGCATACTGCGACAAAAAAGACCAGACATGGCGCACAGAGTAAAAATAAGGTCGAATTGCGCACTTTCCCTCCTATATAAACTATTCTAAGGAGCCTTAGACTGTTTAATTCAAATCTGGAGTGCGAAATCATGAATGCGCCACAGCAACACCAAAACTTTTTTCAAGAAACGCTGGCCAGCCGCGACCCTGAGGTGTTTTCCTCAATTCGCTCAGAATTGGGCCGGCAACGTGATGAAATTGAACTGATCGCGTCAGAAAACATTGTCTCCGCTGCCGTCATGGAAGCGCAAGGCAGCATCATGACGAATAAATATGCCGAAGGGTATTCAGGCCGCAGGTATTATGGCGGGTGTCAGTTCGTTGATATTGCAGAAAACCTTGCCATCGAGCGCGCGTGTGAATTATTCGCTTGCGATTTTGCCAATGTCCAACCCAATTCGGGCAGCCAAGCCAATCAAGGGGTTTTTCAGGCCCTTTTGAAACCCGGAGATACCATCCTTGGAATGTCGCTAGACGCGGGCGGGCATTTGACCCATGGCGCGCGCCCAAATCAATCGGGAAAATGGTTCAACGCAGTGCAATATGGCGTGCGCGAAGACAATAACCGTATTGATTATGATCAAGTAGAGGCGCTTGCCAAAGAACATAAACCGCAATTGTTGATCGCCGGTGGATCCGCGGTGCCGCGCCAAATAGATTTTGCACGGATGCGGGAAATTGCAGATATGGTCGGGGCTTATCTTCACGTGGATATGGCTGATTTTGCCGGGTTGGTGGCTGCGGGCGAACATCCTTCACCCTTCCCACACGCGCATGTGGCCACGACAACAACGCATAAAACGCTACGCGGGCCACGCGGTGGAATGATTTTAACCAATGATGAAGCCCTGGCCAAAAAATTTAACAGCGCGATCTTCCCTGGAATTCAGGGGGGACCCTTGATGCACGTGATCGCAGCCAAAGCCGTGGCCTTTGGCGAAGCCCTGCGCCCCGAATTCAAAACCTATATCCAGCAGGTGATTAAAAACGCGCAAGCGATGTCGGATCAGCTGATCAAAGGAGGGCTTGATACGGTTACTCATGGCACGGATACGCATGTTCTGTTGGTGGATTTGCGGCCCAAAGGCGTGAAGGGAAATGCTACGGAAAAAGCTTTGGAGCGGGCGCATATCACCTGCAACAAAAATGGAGTTCCGTTTGATCCGGAAAAGCCAGCCATCACCTCAGGTATCCGTTTGGGATCGCCCGCGGCAACAACCCGCGGCTTCAAAGAGGCTGAGTTTCGGCAAATTGCCGATTGGATTGTTGAAGTTGTAGATGGGCTTGCCGCCCATGGCGAAGACGGCAATAGCGCCGTTGAAAACAAGGTGAAAGCGGAAGTGAAAGCGCTCTGCGCCGGGTTTCCCGTCTATCAAACCCTGTAAGCACAGCCGCATGCTTAAAGGCTAAGAATTTTTCGGGCGGGGGTTGCAAAACATCCGCCCGAAGCCGTTAGAACAGAGTTTATTTGAAGGTAATACGGCCTTCAATCCTGGATCTATAATCTGGAGCTGCCGCCATAAAGGCGGCCAATACATCCGCCAGATCAGGGCCAAAATCATAGGCGTTTTGCGCCCCTCGGAACATTTTATAGCCGTCTCCACCATTGCGCACATAATTGTTAGACACAGCTCGATAGACCCGATCTAACTCAAGCGGCTGACCAGCAATCTGCACCGCACTCACCCGCGCTCCAATTTCGGCAGCGCGATCAACCGTATATCGCATGCCCGCAACCTGCGGAAACCGCCCCGCCACCTCTTCAATTTGGCTCACACCATTCTCCAGCGCAGCAAGTAAAACCGCGCCTGAAATCTCAAAAGTCGATAACGTATTTTGAAACGGCAACACGGTTAAAACCTCTCCCATCGTTACCGGACCTTGATCAATCGATGCCCGGATCCCGCCGCTATTTTGAATGGCGATCTGAACGCCGCGGCTGCTCACTTCGGCCAGCATCGCATCGGTGATCAAATTGCCCATCTCGCATTCTTGCACGCGACATGTGTTCCGCTCACCATCGATAAAACCAGCAGCATCGGCAACAACCGTGTTGATAATTTCGCTCAATGGTTCGGCAGCTTCTGCAATTCGAGATTTTGTTACCGCATCTTCTTTAACCGCAGCATCCATAATCAATGGCTCGCCGGTCGCAGATAGGATCTGACCCTGATCATCAAATAGAAGATTCAACTCACCCAGAAATTTCCCATAGGCGTAAGCTTGCACAATCGCGGTTGTCCCCACCATCGTGGGATAAGGACCTTCTGCACGATCGGACAGGTTTGATAAATACGTGTTTGAATGCCCGCCCACGATCACATCAACGCCCGTGGTCTTGGCCGCAACCCGTCGATCCACCATATAGCTCGAATGCGACAAGACAATGATCTTATTCACCCCTTGCGCGCTTAGATGATCAACCTCATTTTGCACGGCCCTAATAGGATCCGAAAACGTAATATTATCGCCCGGAGAGGCCAGTTCATCCGTGTCCTCAGGTGTTAACCCGATCAAGCCGATCAATTCGCCTCCCCGCTCAATAATCGCAGACTTTGGCAACTTATCAGCCAAAAGCTTTTCCCGGCTGACATCCGCATTTGACATCAAAACGGGGAACTCCACATTATCAATAAAGCCTCGAAGCACTTCGGGGCCGTCATCAAATTCATGATTGCCCACGGTCATGCCATCATATCCCAGCTTATTCATCAGCTCAGCCGCCAATTTTCCTTTGTAATATGTATAAAACAAAGTGCCTTGAAACTGGTCGCCCCCGTCAACCAAAATGCTGTTTTGCGCCCGTGCACGCGCCTCGGCAACGGCGGTCACCAAACGCGCCGAGCCTCCAAAACATTTCCCTTCACTGTTATGTTCAGCGCTGCAACCGCTGTCATATTTACTAATCGGCTCAAAACGCGCGTGAAAATCATTGGTGTGCAACACGGTCAGGCTGAAATCTGCCTGCGCGAGTCCGGGCCATAAACTGCACAGACCCAATAGTATAATAAATCTATGGAACATTGGAATTATCTCTCCTATGAAAGGCGCGAAGATCGCGGGTAGGCCGTCAAATTCAATTGAAAACGCATCGCTGCTGGCACGAGGCTAGCATAAATAGGCCACAAAAAACAGATAGAACGGAATAAGACTTGCCATGATCATTTATAAGCTTTTACGGATCGCAGAATGGCAACAGCTCGAGGCTGAAACAGAAACCCTTGGCGCCCCGATTGATCTGCTGGATGGCTATATTCACTTCTCAACAAAAGAGCAGGTGAAAGAGACTGCATCAAAGCATTTTGCCGGCGTGGCCGCGCTGCAGCTTTTGGCCTGCGACAGCGCCGCAATGAGCAGCCATTTAAAATGGGAACCCTCGCGCGGGGGGGCGCTTTTCCCGCATCTTTATCGGGCTCTTTCCTTGAAAGATGTGCTCTGGCACCAAGAAATCGGTTTCAAAGATGGGCTCCATAGATTTCCGGAGCCGTTGGAATGAAAAATTTAGAACAGCTGGGCTTAAAGGTTTTACAAAGCCTAGATCCAGAACGGGCGCATAATCTGGCAATCAAGGCCCTGCAAATGGGGCTTGTTCCAAAACCGCGTTCGCGCAGTTTTCCGCGCCTGAACTCACAGCTGGCCGGGCTCACCTTGCCAAATCCGATAGGCTTGGCTGCCGGGTTTGATAAAAACGCACAGGCGCTTAATGGTTTGGCCGCGTGCGGCTTTGGGTTTCTCGAAATCGGCGCGGCCACCCCGGTGGCGCAACCAGGCAACCCCAAGCCCCGATTGTTTCGCTTGCCCAGCGATCGCGCCGTGATTAACCGCTTTGGATTTAACAATGACGGCATGGCGCAAATCGCGCTGCGATTGCAAAAACGCCCGAAACACCCTGTCATTGGGCTTAATCTTGGCGCGAATAAAGACAGCCATGACCGCGCAGACGATTTTGGCAGGGTCTTGCGCCATTGCGCAGCCCATCTTGATTTTGCCACCATCAATGTCAGCAGCCCAAATACCGAAAAACTGCGCGATTTACAGGGCAAAGCGGCGCTATCAGCCTTGATCGCAGGCGTAATGCACATTCGCGATGATTTAAAAAAACCCATTCCAATCTTTTTGAAAATAGCCCCAGATCTTGACACTGCCAGCCTTGAAGATATCGCAGAGGTGGTGCTTTTACATGGGATAGACGCGGTGATTGCCACCAACACAACGTTAGACCGCAACGGGTTAAACGGCCCCCATAAAGATCAAAAAGGGGGGCTTTCGGGCGCGCCGCTATTCGAAAAATCAACGCGTATTCTTGCACAACTTTCCAATTTACTCGGTGAAAAAATACCGCTGATCGGCGTTGGTGGGGTAAGCGATGCGCTACACGCCTATGAAAAAATTCTGGCTGGTGCCAGCGCGGTCCAATTATACACGGCGCTGGCCTATCAAGGGCTTAGCTTGGTGCCAAATTTGAACGAAGGTTTGGATGCGTTGCTTGAAAAGAATGGCTTTTCCTCGATCGACCAAGCGGTGGGCACCGGACGTGGGCGCTGGCTGTAAACCCGGCTAAGCACACCGCGCCTCCAATGCAGGATAGCGCCATGCCAAGCTAAAAGCGCGGATCACAAAGGAAATCAGCAAGGCCCCCCAAAGCCCGGAAAGGCCAAAAGCCGGGACCAAAAGCACCACGGCAAGCGCATAAACAGATAAACTGACCGCCATCATATTTCGCATATCACGGCTGGCTGTCGCCCCAACGAATATCCCATCCAGCATAAAGGCCGGCATTCCCAAAAACGGGGCCAAATATAAAAAGGGCAGATAGTGCAGCGCGGTAGTTTGCACATCGCTGGATTTCGTCATCACGGCGATTGCCCAAGGCCCAAACAAAATAACAAGAGCGCATAATAATGCAGCCACCCCGAAAGCCCAATAGCTGGTGATTAAAGCGCTTCGCCGAAACGCGCTGCGATTGCGCGCCCCAAAGGCCTGCCCCACCAAGGTTTCAGCAGCAAAGGCAAACCCATCCAGCGCAAAGAAACTTATCAACAATAACTGTTTCAAAACTTGTGTCGCCGCCAACGCCACATCATCAAAGCGCGCGGCAACCATCAGAAACGATACAAAAATACCCTGCAACATCAGCGTGCGCAGTAAAATATCTCGGTTGACAGAGAACATCTTCCAGAGCAGCGCTTTATCAAAAACGCGGGCCCACTCTTTCCAATATGGGGTGGCCCAAAGCGCCCGACACATCCAAAGCGCCAATATAAACCCGCTGAGCTCGGCAAGGAAGCTCGCCCATGCAACGCCAATAACGGCCCAGTTCAAACCGAGTACGAACCAAAGGTCCAATACGATATTCACGCCATTCATCCAGATTTGCAACGCTAACACATGCCGGGTTCGCTCCTGCGCGATCAACCATCCCGTAATACCAAAAATTGCAATCGCCGCGGGCGCGCTGAGAATTCGGATCTGCATATAGGCAGAGGCATCACTTTCCACAGCATGCGAGGCCGGCGATACCAAAAGCGCGCCATAAAATAACGGCCCCTGCAATAAGATAAGCGCCAAACCGGCCACGAATCCGATCATTACAACGCGGCTTAAAATCGCGCCCACCTCGTCAAGCTGTTCAGCGCCCAGCGCCTGCGCTGCAAGCCCCGTTGTGCCCATGCGCAAAAATCCAAAAACCCAAAAAATCGTGGTAATGATCAAACTGCCCATACCTACGGCAGCAAGCGGTATCGGCGATGCAATTTGCCCAACAACCGCCGTGTCAACCACGCCAAGCAAGGGAACCGTTATATTTGCCAGTAAAATCGGAAAGGCAATTTTCAGAACACGGGCATGCGAAATAATCATTATTTTGGGGCGCCTGAAGAATCCTGCAAAGGCGAGTCCGGCATCAGAAAATGCCCTGTTGCCTGCGCAAAAATGCGCGATCGGTTATCTTGCCAAGCCTCGACAAAAACCGAGGCATAGCGCCGCCCAGACCGATTGACCCGCGCGCGCGCATAGGCATCGCGCGGCAGGCCAGAGCGCAAGTAATCAACCGAAAAATCAATTGTTTTGGGCAGGGCGATGGCGGCAGTTTCTAGATTTGCGACATCGCGATCGGGGGCCGTTTCTATATCCTGCCACACCGCCGCCCAGCTTAATTCAATAATTGCTGCAATTTCCAAAAACGCCGCTGTTGCACCACCGTGAAGCGCGGGC
>Ga0206129_10007434_pt1 | contig 10798 bp, 8 predicted proteins | sample Helgoland_Spring_8_FD_148616 | JGI IMG/M metagenome (GOLD analysis project Ga0206129, IMG submission 148616) | Pelagic subsurface seawater microbial communities from Kabeltonne, Helgoland, North Sea - Helgoland_Spring_Bloom_20160502_2 | ecosystem: Environmental > Aquatic > Marine > Epipelagic ...
CGCACTTCGACGCGAGGGTCGTGATTGTGGATACCCGATACAAACCAATACAATCAGGGGCCGGCCTTGCCTGAGAGATATGCCTTATGGCGCTAAAATCCACCATTTATAAAGCTAAGTTAAACGTGACTGACATGGATCGTCACGTGTATCAGGAATTTCCCTTAACTATCGCTTGTCACCCTTCAGAAACTGAACTGAGAATGATGTTGCGGGTTTTGGCATTCGCCATGCACGCTGACGCGCGTTTGGAATTTGGGCGTGGGATTAGCACCGATAACGAACCCGATTTATGGCAGAAGTCATTAACAGATGACATAGAACTGTGGATCGATTTAGGAGCACCGGATGAGAGTCGAATTCGTAAGGCTTGTGGCCGAGCCCACCGTGTCGTGCTTTATGCCTACGGCGATCGTTCGGTGCCTGTTTGGTGGTCAAAGCAGGAAGCGGCGCTCAAACGCTTTGATAATTTGAGAGTGGTGCAGATATCAGATGACTCACTTAAAGCACTGTCCACCTTGGCGAGTAGCAATATGTCTTTGCAGAGCGTGATCGAGGAAGGGCAGATAATATTTAGTAGCGCTGAACACGATGCGCTGATTGAGCTCGAACTAAAGGTGCTTAAGCCGTAGGCGCTATCCCTGCGCGATAGGCATACGATCAGACTTGTTGTTTTTGTAATATTGCATAAGTCGTTCCCCGAGGCTTGAACAACCTTGTTTTGCATGCCACGCTGGAACTCGCGGTCTATATGATTTTATGACTTGCGTTAAACAATAATAATTAACAAGGACTTTATTATGCGAACTCTTATTGTTGCTCTTTCACTCGCTTTCGTGCCTTTCGTTTCTGCGCAAGAGTACGAAGTTAGATCTGAATTCCATTACTGCAAGCTGAACGAAGGAAAGTCCCTTGAGGATGCAATCGTCAGCAGCAAGCACTACGGTGAGTTCTCGGCATCACAGGGCACAAAGTATATGCAGTTTATGCTGACACCTATGCATGCGGGGGATACAAGCGATTACGATTATATTCTTTGGGGTAGCTGGCCGGATGGTCAGGCGATGTATGACGAATGGGGATCTTTCGCCAATAACTATGGTGGCTGGGAAGGTGGCGGTGAATTAGATGGTGCTGCAGGAACGTGTTCCCGCTCGATCGCCGTGTTCAATGCGGGCGTGGCTCACAATCGTCTTCCGATGAAAGATCGCGATCAGAAGCAACCCGTGCAATTTGCTCAATGTTCAATGCGAGATGGCGTGTCAATAGAGCAAATCTATGCCCAAGCTGAAGCAGACAAGCTGCTAATGGAGAAGGGTGGGTTTAAGGGTTGGGGTATACACTACCTGTTCCCATACATGGGCTTCGATGGTGATGCGAGCTATGACTTTGTTCAAATGAATCACTGGTATTCATTTGAGGCTAGGGGTCAGATGGCAAATAACTGGCAAGATTTCGTAGCGAAAAATCCTAGTGTAGAAAGTGGCATGAACTTGCTTGTCGACTGTAAAGGTTCTCGCTCATTCGTATCTGAGCTTATGTTTGATAACAACTAAACGTAATAGCAGAACTTGGTAAACCTGAGATGGACCGCCCAACATTGGGCGTCCATCCCATCAGCTACCTCATAAACGCGAAGTTTTTTGAGGTAGCTTTTACTTCATTCGAATAGCTTGCGCTTATTATTGACTTGCGGGTGCAGAAGCGTTCGCAACCACCAGCCACGTATCTCCTTGCTTTTGGAAAACGTGTAGGCTGGAGTGGGGGTCAGATCCAGCAGCAGTGTGAACCATTACCGCAATATCGTCGTTTAAAAACGTAACCTTATATCCGCTGACGACATAGGACTCATCCACATCGCCTGCGGCTTCTGCTTCAGCCACCATGTCACTGAATCCGACAATGCCGTTCGGACCAATGCCCATAACATCCTCGGAAACGAATCCTGCGGGTCCACCCGCTTCACCCCACTGTTTGTCTAGCGCAATTAAGTCGTCGGTTGCGTCAGCGATTGCAGACGACGCTACGGTAACAGCGCCAACAAGAATGATGCTCTTAAAAATAGTCACTATTTTTCTCCTTTTTATGTAAGAGAGTTTACTCTCATGCGAAGGATTAAAGCATGAATAAAGATGCAATGTTGAGCTTAAGTTGAGGTGAATCGGTTTTTAGCGGCTAACCTTGAGTACATCGACTTAGAAACTTCAGGTAATGCCCAGCGACTTCATTTGGCGCCTCAACCTGCGGGTAGTGGCCAATAAGTGGCAGTTCTGCGAGGTAATCTAGTCGGCAGTTGAGTTCCTGATATCGCCTAACCATGTGACCCCCGGAGACTGGGTCAAGGGTTCCATTGATTAACGCTAAGGGCAGTGATGAAGCCTGTAGTGCGCCGACCCAGCGCTCGCGATGCTGGATGCGATCACGAATATAAGTGATCAAATTGTGAAACACATGTTTGCCTTTGTTTTGATTAATGACCCACCAAAATTGCTGTAGGTCATCCTCCGAGGGTTTGGTATCGGGACCGAAGACCGAACTGAAACTACTACTAAACTTTTTATACCCGGTGAGTCGGTTGATCCACTTGCCCAATGGGCTCAGTAACAGCTTTTGCGTCAGTAAGGCGCGATGCGTTTCAGGGAAAAGTCCGCCATTTAAGAAACAGCAAGATAGCCATTGGCTCACGCCCTTGTTCTCTAACTGCCTCGCTAGTAATTCCTGTGCAACGGTATCGCCATAATCGTGCGCTAATACGTGTACTTCCTTGATTTGTTTGGCACTCAATAGCGCCTCGACCAAATCCGCTTGGCCGTGGATCGAGTAATGAAAATTTTCAGGTTTATCTGAAAATCCAAAGCCAAGCATATCCAGCGCGATAAGACGGTGGTGCTCAGAGAGTGCGCGCCACATTGGCTGCCAGTCCCAGCTCGATGTGGGAAACCCGTGAACCATTAGAATCACCGGCAGGGATCGATGATTCTCGTTACCGTGACTGCTGTCGATGACAAAAATGGACTGGCCGAGCAGCTCTATGACCGCTCCCTGCTTACGCCACGCATCTGGGCCAGGGGCGGGGTGGTCGATAGTGTCTTTGTTTGAAGTCGTCATAATAGCTTGGCATCCTATTAAAATTAGCTGTCATATGTGCGGTTTTATAGGAAGCGACCGCCGGCAAAAGAATCTGTTAACTTACACCTAATTATAATTTTAAGAGTTAAAAAAATGCGCTTGAAATTAACTGGCCTAAAGTTGGCTCTAGCAGCCACTCTCTTCGCGGTATTAAATGCCTGTACCGGAGACACTTCGGATCACTTCGACACTCTGATCCTAGACGGGACTATTTACGATGGTTCGGGTAGCGCCTCGTATGTTGGAGATCTCGGTATTATCGATGGCCGGATTGCCGCGATGGGCGTGCTTGATAGCTCGAGCGCAAATTATGTGATCAATGCCAAAGGCAAAGCAGTCAGTCCAGGGTTCATCAATATGATCGGCTGGGGTGTGACCAGCTTGATTAAAGATGGGAGAGGTCTCAGCGATATCTCGCAAGGAATTACCCTTGAGGTATTTGGCGAAGGCAATTCCATGGGGCCTTTAAGTCCTTCCATGCAAGCCGATTTTCCAAAATACTGGGCTGGCATTGAGCCTCAATGGACCACGCTGGGAGAGTATCTCGAATTTCTAGAGGCGAAAGGCGTAGCACCAAATATAGCCTCATTCATTGGCGCAACTACACCCCGAATAAATGTTCTTGGTTATAGCGATGTTGATCCTACTCCCGATGAGTTGAACCGCATGCAGGACCTAGTGCGTGAAGCAATGCGCGAGGGCGCTGTGGGAGTGGCGTCGTCTTTAATCTATACACCGGCGAGTTTTGCGGAAACCGAAGAGCTCATTGCGCTGGCAAGAGCCGCGGCTGAATATGGTGGAATTTACGCGTCGCATTTGCGCAATGAGGGCAAGCAAATTTTCAGTGCTCTCGATGAGCTTATTACCATCGCGAGGGAAGCGGAAATCCCCGCAGAGATCTATCACATTAAAATCGCGCACCCGCCTTCATGGGGGCAGTTCGATGAGGTGCTGGCCCGCATTGAGCGAGCACGCAGTGAAGGGCTGCAGATAACAGCAGATATGTATCCCTATCCCGCTGGGTCGACAGGGTTAGATGCCATCATGCCCGCTTGGGTCAAAGAGGGTGGGATTGACTCATGGATCGCGCGACTTAAAGATCCAGAGATTCGTCAAACGCTTGCGCAGCAAATGCGGGAAGATTCAGATGATTGGGATAATCGTCTTGCCAGCGGCGGCGCTGATACCGTGATGCTGGTGGCCTTTCGCAATCCAGAGCTCAAACATCTGGCCGGTAAGACTCTCGCTGAGGTGGCCAAGATTCGTGGCAAGAGCGCCGAGGAGACGGCCATGGACCTTGTGATTGAAGACGGAACCCGTGTCGGTGCGATGTATTTCAACCAGTCGGAAACGGTTGTTCGTAAAGCTATGCAGCAGCCGTGGGTCAGTTTTAGTACTGATGCTACAGCTATCGCTGCTGAAGGAGAGCCACTGTCGAACCATGTTCACCCACGGACCTACGGTACCTTTCCTCGGGTGCTAGGTCATTACGTAAGGGAGCTGCAGCTACTATCTCTCGAGCAGGCAGTGCATCGAGCCACCGGGTTTCCAGCAACGAATTTATCACTGCGTGACCGCGGATTTTTGCGGGAGGGTTATTTTGCGGATGTGCTTGTTTTCGACCCAGAGACTATTATCGACGAGGCAACATTTCAGCAGCCCCATCAGTACTCCAAGGGTATGGAGCATGTTTTGATAAATGGTACCGCGGTTATTCGCGATGCTGAGCCAACGGGGGCAACGCCCGGACAGGTTGTTCGAGGACCTGGCTGGAGTGGGTGGCAGTAAGCACGTGATCTTTCTGCCCCACCTGGCGTGAGGCCGCTGACAAGCGTCCGCTACGCCCTTATTAGTTTGACGGTTGAATCCCTCAGTAAGCGCTGAGGGTCTTGGTGGGTAAATTGTCTGCCACGTCGTCGGGCACGAAAAAATCGCGAAAGAGATCGGAGCCCGGGGCGACAGCATATTGATCGAAATCGGTTACGCCTTCCTCACGTAATACTTCTTCATCGATATAGAAGTTGCCAGTGCAGACATTGGAGTCGCGGCAAAGAATTGCATAAGCGGCATCTGCCATGATCGATACGAGTCGGCAGCCTTTTGCCATTTCGTCGCTGCCCAAGACATTACGAATAGCGGCAGTATCGATGGCGGTGAGCGGCCAGAGCGAATTCACTGCAATGCTGTCTGCTGCGAGTTCTTTGCTCATGCCCAATGTGCAGAGACTCATTCCCATTTTAGCAATCGTATAAGCGACGTGCGGTGCAAACCACTTCGCATCCATGTCGAGAGGCGGAGCGAGATTTAAAATGTGGGGATTGCTACCTTTCTTCAGGAAGGGAATGCAGGATTTTGACACGAGGAAAGTCCCGCGAGTATTCACTTCGTTCATCAGATCGTAGCGCTTCATTTCTGTTTCTAGAGTGCCGGTTGGGCTGATAGCGCTGGCGTTATTGATGCAAATATCAATGCCCCCAAACGTATCCACGGTTTTTTGCACCGCGCTCTGCACCTGATCTTCAAAGCGTATATCACACAGAATAGGCAGTGCCGTACCACCGGCATTTTCGATGTCTTTGGCCGCCGTATAAATGGTACCCGGCAGTTTGGGGTGGGGTTCGGATGTTTTTGCCGCGATTGCTATATTTGCACCATCTTGTGCTGCACGTTTTGCAATAGCCAGACCAATGCCACGACTAGCACCACTGATGAAAATAGTTTTGCCTTTTAAACTCATTGCATTCTCGCTTCGTTTTGGGATGGACCAGTATAGGTTTAAAGAAGTGCCAGACTGAGTCAAAGCATACCAGAATGAGAAGTCGAAAAATTTAGCCCAGTTTGGCGCTGCTGTGTCAGCAGTGGTTTATGCACCAGGGGGGGCTACGTCCTTGCAGAAAAGTTCATGATGACGCGGGTGTAGCCTTGCGCTGCAAAACTTGCGATGCGCGTCAAATCACTCGCTTCACGATCTAAGCTGAAATCAGTTAACCGCTCAAGTAAAGTTTCAAAGGCTATCCTTGCTTCTAGTCGTGCAAGTTCAGCGCCCGCACAAAAATGGGGTCCGTATCCAAAGCCCATATGAGTTTTTCCCGTAGGCCGATCGATATCGAAAATCTCAGGATTTTCAAAGGCCTTGGGATCCCAGTTCGCTCCGGCCCAGGCGGGAATAACCATGCTTCCTTTAGCGATAGGCACGCCGTTGATGCTGCCCTCGGCTGTTGCTCTCCGGTAAGTGCATTGAATAGGCGCATCCCAGCGGAGAACCTCCTCAACCATAGCGGGAATGTCTTCTGGCTGCTGCTTTAGCCGGGTCATCAAAGGCGGATCATTGAGTAATACCAACACACCATTACCAATAAGGTTGGTGGTGGTTTCATGCCCAGCCAATAAAATCTGATCGATGATCGGGAGTAATTCTTCTGTTGTTAGTGCGGGCTCGCCATCAATTTGAGCGTTAACCATTTCACTGAGAAGATCATCCGTTGGTGTGATTCGACGTTGTTCAATCCGAGGGACAAAGTAATTGTGTAGGTCGACCACTGCTCGCGCCACATCTCGCCGCTTTTCATGACTGAGTACATCGATGTTGCCCGATATCATCAAATCGCCCCAATGCTTGAAGGTCCACATGTCGGCTCGATCCACGCCGAGAATATCTGCGATAACGGTAACCGGGAGCGGGATAGCGAATTCATTGAGTAAATCAACCTGTGGATTTCCCACGAAGCTGTCAATCAGGGCGTGACACACCTCACGTATTTGAGGTTCAAGCGCACGAACGCTTCGAGGGCTAAGCGCCTTGCTGATCAACTTTCGATGGCGTGTATGCACCGGCGGGTCAGCGGTGAAGAGTGCATTTACGATAGGGTGTGCGTGAGACAGTATTTCTTCCACGTCGTCTTGCACGGGATCGCTACCCACGCCCATATGCCGCGGGCCATGCTCATCTTCAGTAATGCTTGAGGAGTATTGAGCGGTATTTTTAGCCAAGTCGACAATGGCATCGTAGCCAACAATTAGCGTTCCCACTGCGGGATCATCGCCGACGCCGCACTCTTTATGCAGTCGCTGATAAAGCGTGTATGGACACTGGATATGTTCTTCAGCCAGCAAATCCACTTGGGGCCGCAATTGTTCGGACATAATTCGGGACCTTATTAGTTTTTGTCAGCTAACGTACCTCAAAATGAAGTCATTGGAAAATAAGCGGGAAAATTCAAGAGGACGGTGGCGTAGAATATTGCGAGAGTATTAGGAGCGAAAAAAAAGGGCTGCATCTCTGCAACCCTTTGACGCTGTTATGAAAACCAGCTAAATATGGCTCCGCCTGCTGGGCTCGAACCAGCGACCCAATGATTAACAGTCATTTGCTCTACCAACTGAGCTAAGGCGGAATAGTGGCTCTCGAGGAATAGTGTCTCTCGAAAGAGGTCGCGACTATACATGATCGTTTTTTTTAAAGTCAACACCTGCTGGGCATGAGTGTAATCTTTCTCTAAAAAGCGCAATACTGTGTGCCGTCAAATTTTCCCACTTTGAGGCACCATGGCCCGACAGTTTGAAGTTAAATCGAGTTATCAGCCGGCTGGAGATCAGCCACAGGCGATCGAGAAGCTGGTAGAGGGCCTTGAAGCGGGTCTTGCCTCGCAAATCTTGCTGGGTGTTACGGGCTCAGGTAAGACGTTCACGATGGCCAATGTTGTCGAGAGGTTGCAACGCCCGACAATAGTCATGGTCCACAACAAAACTCTTGCGGCCCAGCTGTATGGCGAATTCAAAGAGTTCTTCCCCAATAACGCGGTTGAGTACTTTGTCTCTTATTATGATTATTACCAGCCTGAGGCTTATGTGCCGTCTTCTGATACCTTTATTGAGAAAGATGCCCAGGTGAACGACCACATCGAGCAAATGCGTCTATCGGCCACTAAGGCGCTACTAGAGCGAGAAGACTGTTTGGTGGTAACTACGGTGTCGGCGATTTACGGTTTGGGTGACCCCCAATCCTATTTCAAAATGATCATGCATCTCTCGAGAGGTGAGATCATTGATCAGCGAGGTATTCTTCGGCAGTTGGCTGAGCTGCAATACACGCGCAATGATATCGACTTTCGTCGGGGTACTTATCGGGTCCGCGGTGACGTCATTGATATATTCCCCGCAGATTCTGAGGATCTCGCTGTACGCGTCGAACTGTTTGACGAAGAAATTGAGAATATTGCAACGTTCGACCCCTTGACGGGGGCCGTCGCTGAAAAACTGCCCCGCGTTACCATTTTCCCTAAAACACACTATGTTGCCTCGCGAGACACCATGCTGGGAGCCGTCGATTTTATTGAAGAAGAACTCGAGCAACGAGTAACGCAGTTCAGGGAGATGGATAAACTGCTCGAGGCACAGCGCATCCAGCAGCGAACTCGGTACGACATTGAAATGATTCGAGAGTTGGGTTATTGCCAAGGCATCGAGAATTACTCCCGCTATTTGTCAGGTCGTGCACCCGGCGAGCCTCCACCCACTTTATTCGAGTACTTGCCCGACAACGCACTGTTATTAGTTGACGAGTCTCACGTGACTATCCCCCAGATCGGCGGCATGTACCGTGGCGATAGATCGCGTAAGGAGACGTTGGTCGAGTATGGGTTTCGCCTACCGTCAGCGCTCGATAACAGACCCATGAAGTTTGAGGAGTGGGAGGCGCTCTCTCCTCAGGCTATCTACGTCAGTGCCACGCCAGGGAAATATGAAAAAGAAAACGCGGGACAAACGGTTGAGCAGGTAGTTCGGCCAACGGGGCTCACTGATCCTGAGATAGAGATTAGGCCTGCGCGAACACAGGTGGACGACTTGCTTGGCGAAATTCGCAAGACGGTCGAGATAGGCGATAGAGTGCTCGTGACTACATTGACCAAGCGCATGGCCGAGGATTTGACCGAGTTTTTGAGTGAGCATGACGTTCGTGTGCGCTACCTGCATTCAGATATCGATACCGTTGAGCGAGTGGAGATTATTCGCGATTTACGCCTAGGTGAGTTTGATGTTTTGGTGGGGATCAACTTGCTGCGCGAAGGTCTCGATATGCCGGAAGTGTCGCTGGTTGCCATTCTTGATGCTGACAAGGAGGGCTTTCTTCGCTCAGAGAGCGCACTGATTCAAACCATCGGTCGCGGAGCGCGAAATTTGCGCGGCCACGCGATTTTGTATGCCGATAAGATTACCGGCTCTATGGAGCGTGCCATCGCCGAAACAGATCGGCGTCGTACGCTGCAAGTCGAGCACAATAAGACGCACGGTATTACCCCTGTGGGTATTGAAAAGAGTGTGCAGGACATCCTAGAAGGCTCGCGTCGGATGCCCACCAAGGCGCGGAGTGCAAAAGAGCGTCGTATTGCCGAGGAGCATGCAGCCTTCAGCGAAGATGTTGCCAAGTTAACTCCAGCAGCGCTGGCAAGAAAGATTGATAAAATGGAAACGCAAATGGTAGAGCATGCGAAGAACCTCGAGTTTGAAGAGGCGGCTCGATTGAGAGATCAAGTGACCCAAATCAAGCAGCTCGCGTTCATAAGCTAGTCGGCTGCTGAGATCATCGATTAGGCATGCCTTATTAATCGGTGTTGTAGCATCGTGAAGTCAACCATCAAACCTGTTCAGCGCGTATTCGCTAGGCTTTGACGGTGAAACCAACCTCGGCCCCTGTCTCTGTGCTGCGCGCCCACGGCTCACCGTGGTGATGCTTGGCAACCAGGGCGACGATATAGAGACCAAGACCTAAGTGATGACCTTCTGCAGCGCGCTTCTCGCGTAGGCTTTGCATAGGCGCAAACAGTATCTGGTGGTTGCCGGGTAGTTGCGGTCCATTATTTTCAACCGATAGGCGCCACCACAATCCTCGGCGTCTAATTCGTAGAGTGATTATGCTATTGCGAGGCGCATAGGATGTGGCGTTGGAAATGAGTTTATCCAGCGCTTGTACGATGAGATCGGGAGCGGCCAGCGTGTCGGCGCTTTCATTGTCTGTATCGAGAGTAAATGTCCACTCAGGGAATGTCGTGCCATAAGCTCTGACGAGTTCACTGAATAAACTCACCAATTCAATTTTTTCCTGAGTTTCTGTGCCAAGACTAGCTTCAAGGCGATTCGCCTCATTCATTGCATCTAGCATGGTGCTTAAACGCGTTAAGCCAGCTTGGGCGCGTTCTAGTAAGACCGTATGTTCCTCAGGTTTAGTGGGGTTCTTTAGGTGTTCGAGGGTTGAGCTAATAACGGCGACAGGTGTACGAATCTCATGTGCCAGCGCACGAGGAAGGGCGCGCAGATACTCCTCTAGGCGAAGTTGTTCCGAAAGAAGGTCGTTGAACTGCCGTGCAAGCTGGTCAATTTCATCGTTGGCGTTACTGACGGGTAGCGTGGGTTGGTAAGGCTCGGTACCTAAGGATGTCAATGTGTTATTGAGTCTTGAGATACGTAAGCTGAGCAGCGATGCGAAACCAAAAAGGCCTAATGCGACTAGTAGGCTCGCCAGCGCTCCTTTAAGCAATAGGCCTTCAAAGGCGGTATCAGTAAGCGAAAGGTATTTCTCTCTGGGCTGCTCCACTACAACAACGCCCATGACACCATTATCGCTGCGTACGGGTGTCGCATAGCGCGACCAAAAATTATCACCCTCTATGAC
>Ga0206129_10007435_pt1 | contig 10797 bp, 10 predicted proteins | sample Helgoland_Spring_8_FD_148616 | JGI IMG/M metagenome (GOLD analysis project Ga0206129, IMG submission 148616) | Pelagic subsurface seawater microbial communities from Kabeltonne, Helgoland, North Sea - Helgoland_Spring_Bloom_20160502_2 | ecosystem: Environmental > Aquatic > Marine > Epipelagic ...
TTTTGTTAATTTACTATTCGAAATCTTTTTAATAGTTGCTAGACCAAACTCTCTATGTTTAGATTTTTTAACACGTCCACCTAGTTTTTTGGACAGTATTTGATGTCCAAAACATATACCTAAAACTGGTATTTTTAAGCTTAATATCTTTTTATCAAATTTAAATTTATCATTTTCATATACATTAAGCGGACCTCCTGAGAGAATTATTCCACCAATGTTATTATTAATAATTTGATTTATTTTTATTTTTTTATGACTAATGATTTCTGAAAAAACACCAAATTCTCTTACCCTTCTTGCGATAAGCTGTGTAAATTGAGACCCAAAATCTATTATTAGAATTTTGGTGAGCTTATTATTAAGACTCATTTTTTGGTTCCAAATCTTTTAAAGACTCTAAAATAATTTTTTCTTTACCACATAACTCAATGCAAATTTTAGAGAAACTTTGGGCCAATTCTCTAACTTTTAAATAATTGCTTCTTTTAAGTTCTATTTCCATAAGCATATAATTTGCTTCTTCATTTTTAGGTTCTAGTAACAAAACTGTATCTATATTCTTTTTTTCTTCTTTTTTATTTTCTTCAATATTAAAAATTTTTGCTAGATATAAATATGATTTTTCATCTTTAGGATTGAATACTATTCCTCTTTGAAATAAAAACTTAGCCTCTTCATAACTTTTTTCATCATATTTAATTTTTCCCTCTTCAAAAAAATTATCTTCTGCAAAAGATAAATTCGAAATATTTAAAAATACAAAAATTATAAAGACTAGTTTGTTAAATTTAATCATTAGTATTTGTTGTCACTCTTTACTTCATCAACATTATGAACCATGCTTTCATAAAATCCAGCTTTTGTTATTTTTACAAAATTAGGTTTAGTTTTTAGATATAAAACTTTTTTTGCTCCCAAATAGCCCATAGAAGATTTTAATCCACCAATTAATTTATAAATTATATTTTTAACATCACCTTTATATTTAACAAAACCCTCTACACCTTCTGGTACATATTTGGATGTATCTTTTTGTTTTTTTTGAAAATATCTATCAGCAGAACCTTTATTCATTGCTCCCACAGAACCCATTCCTCTAAAACTTTTAAATAATTTTCCATTTTTTTTTATTAGTTTTCCTGGTGTCTCTGTGCTTCCAGCAAATAATGAACCAATCATTACAGCATCTGCTCCTGCTGACAATGCTTTTGCAATATCACCAGAATATTTAATTCCACCATCAGAAATTATTTTTGTTTTATTATTTTTTATTCCTTGTTTAACTGCTAGGATTGCACTCAATTGAGGTACACCAATACCAGCTACCAATCTAGTAGTGCAAATTGAACCAGGTCCAATACCAACTTTAACTATATCTACACCTAATTTTATTAAAAATTTTGCAGCGTCCGCTGTAGCAATATTTCCAGCACACAAGGTTGTCTTTTTAGTTTTAATTTTCTTAATTGCTTTAACAATTTCAGCTACTTTTTTGCTGTGACCATGTGCTGTATCAACTACAATTAAATTAATTTGTTCTTTTAAAATCGCCTCTGCCCTTTTAAGTTCTAGTGGACCGGCTCCTACAGCAGCTCCAACTAATAATCCTTGTTTTTTTACTTTTCTAATCTCTTCAATTTGTTTTTTGATATTTAAATTTCTGTGAATTACACCAATGCCTCCTGCTTTAGCTATCGCTATTGCCATTTTACTTTCTGTAACAGTATCCATTGCTGATGATAACAAAGGTATTTTTAATGTTAAATTAGCTGATAATTTTGTGCTTGTGTCAACTTCTGAAGGTAAAACCCCTGAGTACTTCGGAGCCATTGTGACATCGTCAAAGGTGAGTGCTTCTTTAATAGGATCCATAATAATTTATATACGATTCCTTTTAAAAATAAAGTTACTATCTTAGAGTTTTACAAATAATAAAGCTTTCCTTAGATTCTTTTCTACTGGATTTTGGCTTAAATACCTTCACCTCTTTGAATATTTTTTTACCAAGTGCGACTATTTCGTTAAATGATGATCCTAAAAAAATTTTAGAAACAAATCGCCCTTCTTTAACTAGCATTTCTTTCGAAAAGTTCATTGCTTCCATGGCAAGTTCCCCTGTATAAATTGCATCAATATCCTTTATGCCCGTTGTATTAACAGCCATATCGGACACGACAACATCAACTTTTGATTTGAATAAACCTTTTATTTTTTCTTGAGATTCTAAATCAGTAAAGTCTCCTTTTATTTGAATTATGTTTTCAATTGCTTCCATATTTTTTAAGTCTATAGAAACTAATCTTCCACTTTTTACCGTCCTTGCTATATACTGAGACCAGCTACCAGGTGATGCGCCTAAGTCTATTACTGATATTCCATTTTTAAATATCTTAAATTTTTCATCTATTTCAATTAATTTATATGCAGATCTAGCTCGATACCCATCCACATGGGACTGTCTAACATAAATATCTCTTTTTTGTTTGTTGATCCAGTTTTTAGAGATTCTATTTTTTTTCAATTAATGACCAAATCTAAGACTTTTAGATAATATTTTTTGCTGGATAGTCTTAATATTAATTTTAACCTCTCTATCTAACCTCATATCTTTACCTGAGTCCCAAATTCCAGCAGCTAAGTGCATAATTCCTATTTTATAATTTGGTAAGTAAGGTTCAACGAATGTATTTTTAATTTCGTCAAATTTTGGTAATAAATTACTAGCAATCCAATTGCAATTTAATGGTAAAAATTCAGTTTCTAGATCATCTATATAAACTGACATATTGATAGCAAGACCCTCTGAACCAAAGATATTTCCACTTTTTAATGTTTGTTCTAGATTTTTTTGCCAAGAAGCCCAACCAGGTGAATTTTTTTCTAATGAAAAAACGCCAATATTTATATGAGGAGCAAAAGCTAATTTTCTAGCTTTATTAATTCCAACTTTTGATTTTATTGCATGTTTAAAATTTTGAGATTTAATTATTGCTACTTTACCAAACAGCCAATTTACTTTTGACATTATTTTGTATCCCGGTCCTAATGTTTGAGTAATTCCTAATTTACCATTTTCACAAGCTTTAAAATATAATTCAACAGAATTCCAATCATTCACCCACGCGTCACAATCTATCCATAGAAATTTTTCATAACTGGGAAAATATTTTGGTAGAAATGCTCGAGATACTTGACTCTTTAGCCACTCTTTTCCTTTTACTTTAAATGCTGGAACATCAATATCCCATTCTGCTGATTTAATTTCATCAACCTTTTTAGATAATTCATTTTTTTGTTCTTCAGATAAACCAGCATCTAAAATACAAATTGCTGTATCTTTGCTTTTTTCAAAACTCTTAATAGAATCAACTAATTCATTAAGTAATTCAAAGTAATTTGAGTCAGCCAAAGATACAATTACGTTTTTTTTCATTTACAGTATGTCTTCAAGATCTTCGACTTCTTGGTTTTCACCACTTAAAATCTTTTGTTTATAGGTTTTTTTATAACTGAAATATCCAAATGGAAGTAAGGTTATATAAATCAGGCCACAAATGACTAAGACTTTAAATGTATATATAAATAATAGACCAAAAAATAACACAACACCAAATAATACAAAAATTGTCATTCGACGAGGTATTGAGATCTTTTTAAATGCAAAAGTTGGTATTTTACTAATCAATAAAAATGAATTTACAATAAAGAATAATGGTACAAGAATATCATAATTAATATTAATTAAATTTATATCACTTAGACTTAATATTAATGGCATAAGAATTAAAATTCCTCCAGCAGGAGACGGAACACCCTCAAAATAATTATCTTTCCATGAAGGTTCAGTATTTGAAGTTACATTAAACCGCGCAAGTCTAAGGGCAACACAAACCACGTAGATCATTGTAAGTAACCAACCAAATTTACCAAAATTATTTAAAGACCAAAAATACATTATAAAAGCTGGAGCAACACCAAAACTAATTAAATCAGCTAATGAATCTAACTCCTTTCCAACCAACGAAGTGCCTTTTACTAATCTTGCAACTCTACCATCTAGTGCATCAAAAACTGCAGCAAAAATAATAGCTATAATAGATAATTCAAATTTTTCATCTAATGCAAATTTAATAGAGCTAAGACCAATGCAAATATTGATTAGGGTAAGTGTATTTGGAAGAAGCATCCTTGCTTTTTTATCAGATACAATTTTAAAATTATTTTTGGGTTGTTCCATATGCTACCTCTTAGCTAATAGTGTTTCACCTGCGATTGTCTTTTGTCCAACTTTAACTAAAGGCTGATAATTTTCAAAATAGACATCAGCTCTACTTCCAAATCTGATCATTCCTATTCTATCACCTTGTTGTAGCTGTTGATCTTTAGATGACTCACATACAATTCTCCTTGCGATCAAGCCTGCAATCTGCACGACAATTACTTCTTCTCCGTGAGAGTTTGTAATTTTATAATAATTTCTTTCATTATCTTCACTTGCTTTATCAAGTGATGCATTTAAAAACTTTCCTGGTTTATAAAGTATTTCTGAAATTTTACCATCACATGGTGTTCTATTAACGTGGCAATCAAATACGTTCATAAAAATACTAATCTTTGTAAATTTTTTATCTTCCAAACCTAATTCTTTTGGTCCATCAACCTCATGAACCATTAAAACCTCTCCATCTGCTGGGCTTGTTAAGTAATTTTCATCATTGATTGAAATTCTCTCAGGATCTCTAAAAAAATAGTAAACCCATATAGATAGTACCAATCCAATTAATCCTAAAAAAGTACTAAACAAATACAAAAAAAAAGTTGCGATTATGGCTATTGCCAAAAACTTGTACCCTTCAGAATGAATTTTTGGAAAAACCTTGTCTAACATAAGCTTCTATTTGATAATATTTTATTAATATGTATATAAAGCACTAAATTACAATTACTAATATTTATTATTTAATTATGGCTAAAATAAAGGTTAAAAATCCAGTTGTTGAACTAGATGGTGACGAAATGACTAGAGTCATTTGGGAGTTCATTAAAAAGAAACTAATTTTACCCTATTTAGATTTAGATATTAAGCACTACGACTTAGGAATGAAAAGTCGAGACAATACAAATGATCAAATAACTATAGATTCCGCTAATGCAATTAAAGAGCACAATGTTGGTATAAAATGTGCAACAATTACTCCAGATGAGGCTCGTGTAGAAGAGTTTAAACTTAAAAAAATGTGGAGATCACCTAATGGAACTATAAGAAATATACTAGGTGGAACAGTTTTTAGAGAACCAATAATTTGTCAAAATATTCCAAAACTTGTGCCAACATGGACTGATCCTTTAATTATTGGAAGACATGCTTTTGGAGATCAATATAGAGCAACTGATTTTAAGGTGCCTGGTAAAGGTAAAATGGAAATCAAATGGACATCAGAAGATGGAAAGGATGAAATAAAACATGAAGTATTTAACTTTCCAGGACCAGGGGTAGCTTTATCAATGTACAATTTGGATAAATCTATTGAGGACTTTGCCAGATCTTGTTTTAATTATGGAATAATAAAAAAATGGCCAGTCTATTTGTCAACAAAAAATACTATTTTAAAAATTTACGACGGAAGATTTAAAGACATTTTCCAAGATATTTTTGATAAAGAATTTAAGACAGAATTTGAAAAACTAAATATTACTTATGAACACAGATTAATTGATGACATGGTAGCATGTGCAATGAAATGGAGTGGTAAATATATTTGGGCTTGTAAAAACTACGATGGTGATGTTCAGTCAGATACTGTAGCTCAAGGATATGGGTCGTTAGGATTAATGACCAGTGTGCTTCTTGCACCTGATGGAAAGACTATGGAGGCTGAAGCAGCTCATGGTACTGTAACAAGACATTATAGAATGCATCAACAGGGTAAAGAAACTTCTACTAATCCTATAGCTTCAATTTTTGCTTGGACTAGAGGTTTAGCACATAGAGGAAAATTAGATGGCAATGAAGAATTAATTAAATTTTCAACTACCTTGGAAAAAGTTTGTATAGACTGTGTTGAAAATGGATCGATGACTAAAGACTTGGCGATCTTAATTGGTCCAACTAGTAATTATTTAACTACTAACCAGTTTTTAGATGAATTAGATGGACGGCTTAAAAGAAGCTTAATTAATTAAATTTTTAATATTTTCAAAAGACTCTTCAATTTTATTCGGTAATGTTCCGCCTGCTTGAGCAAAATCTGCTCTGCCACCACCACCTTTTCCACCAATAATCTCTGAACCAGCACGTACAATTTCTACTGCATTAAATTTGTTCTCTAAAGATTTTGGTAACACCAACTGCTAATCCAACTTTGTTATCATTTACAGCATAAATTACAATCAGCCCTTCACCAATTTCTTTTTTTCCTTGATCAATTAATTTACGCAAATCTTTGAAGGGTAGATCTTGAATATTTTGAAATCTAACATTAATTTTATTTACAACTAAATTGGTTATCTTATTTTTTGACTTATCTTGTAATATAGATCCGACTTTAAGTTGCTCTAATTGTCTATTTAAGTCTTTAATTAGAGATAACGTATCCTCGTTTTTAATATTTGGTTTACCACCTAGCTCGATAATTTTTTTTGATAAATCTTTTATAATCTCATTGTTTTTTTGATTAGTTTCTGTTGATAATTTTTCTTTATTTTTAAGGTATTCATCAAGCTGCTTGTCCCTTAATGCCTCAATTCTTCTTATGCCTGATGCCACTGCGGATTGACTAATAATTTTAAACCTTCCAATATCGGAGGTATTTTTAACATGGGTGCCTCCACATAACTCAGTTGAAAAATACTTTTCCCCGTCATCTCCCATTGATAAAACTCTGACCTCATCACCATATTTTTCTCCAAACAAAGCGAGGGCACCATTAGCAACCGCCTCTTTTGGGGTCATTATTCTTGTTTTAACATCAGACTTTTTTTCTATAACAGCATTAACATTGTGCTCAATTTTTTCTATTTCTTCTTTTGAGATAGGTTTCATGTGGCTAAAATCAAACCTTAATCGATCAGATTGAACTAGTGATCCTTTTTGTGTGACATGATCACCTAATACTCTTCTCAATGACTCATGCAGTAAATGAGTTGCTGAATGATAAGCTCTAGTATCATTCCTTCTATTAGTGTCTATTTTCATTTCAACATCTTGGTCAAGTTTAATTGATCCACTCAAAACTTTTCCATAGTGAACAAATAGATCTCCTATTTTTTTTTGAACATCTGTTACTTCAAATTTGAAATCATCCTTAATAATCACTCCCGTATCAGCTACTTGACCTCCTGACTCAGCATAGAATGGTGTTTGATTTACAACTATAATGCCTTCATCACCTTTATTTAGCACCGATACTTCTTTATGATTTTTTAGTAAACATTTGATTATGCCTTGAGCTTGGTCATATTCGTAACCAAGAAATTCTGTTGTCCCAATTTTTTCTTTAATACCATACCAAATTTTTTCAACAGTACTATCGCCTGAGCCCTTCCAATTTTTTCTTGCAAGTTCTATGCTCTCTCGCATTAATTCATCAAATCTTTTTTTATCAAATTTTAAAGATTTATATTTTAAAATATCTTCTGTTAAATCAATTGGAAATCCATAAGTCTCATACAGCTTAAATGCTACATCTCCTGGCAAAATATTATCAATCTTAGATATTTCTTCATTTAGAATTTTAATTCCTTTATCCAATAAAACTAAAAATTTTTCTTCTTCTGTTTTTAGAGTTTCTTTAATTAATGATTGTGCTCTTTCAAGTTCTGGATAATTATTAGACATCTCCTCTAATAGTGTTTTAAAAATATCATAAAAGATTGGTTTCTTAGATCCCAACAAATGTGAGTGCCTCATGCCACGTCTCATTATTCTTCTTAAGACATAACCTCTTCCTTCATTAGAAGGCAAAACTCCCTCTGCTAATAAAAATGAACTTGCACGTAAATGATCAGCTATTACTCTAAAGCTTGATTGATTGTCATCAGTTACCTTAACTTTTAAAGTATCAGATGCTGATTGTATTAATTTTTTAAAATGATCTGTTTCATAATTATCATGAGTTCCCTGTAAAAGTGCAGCTATTCTCTCAAGGCCCATTCCAGTATCTACAGATGGCTTTGGTAATTCAATTCTTTTATCTTTTGAAATTTGCTCATATTGCATAAATACTAAATTCCATATTTCTATAAAACGATTACCATCTTCATTTTTGCTTCCTGGTAATCCACCCACGAGATGGTCTCCATGATCATAAAATATTTCAGAGCATGGGCCACAGGGACCTAAATCACCCATTGACCAAAAATTATCTGTAGTAGAAATTCTAATTATTCTATCATCACTAAAGCCTGCTATTTTCTTCCAAAAATTGAATGCTTCATCATCACTATGATATACAGTTACATAGAGACGATCTTTATCAATTCCAAATTCTTTAGTGATTAAATTCCAGGCATAACTAATGGCTTCTTCTTTAAAGTAATCTCCAAATGAGAAATTGCCCAGCATCTCAAAGAAAGTATGGTGTCTTGGTGTGTAACCTACATTTTCAAGATCATTATGTTTTCCACCAGCTCTTACACATTTTTGTGAAGTGGTTGCTCTTACATAATCTCTTTTTTCCAGTCCAGTAAATACATTCTTAAATTGAACCATACCTGAGTTTGCAAACATTAAGGTTGGATCGTTATTTGGAACTAAATTGCTAGAATCTACTATCTCATGATCATTTTTTTGAAAATAATCTAAGAAAGTTGTTCTAATTTGATTTAGTGTTTTGTCGGCCATATTTATAAAATACAGCTTTTTTATTTGATGTCTAGATATGAGTAGGGAAAAAAGGCGCTTAAATTAAGCGCCTTTTAATAATTAAAGATGACTTTAACTAATTCTTTTTAGATGGTGGAGTTACTTCTTCTTTTGTCTCAGTAACTGGGTCTTCTATTTGATCTTTCGCAGCTTTTTCAGGATCTAATGGATTACCTTCAATTTTTTTTGCTATTACACCAGCTTTTTCTCTAATTGCCATTTCAATTTCTGCTGCAACTTGAGGATTTTGCTCTAAGTAAATTTTAGCATTTTCTCTTCCTTGGCCAATTTTTTCACCTTTATAAGCATACCAAGCACCTGATTTTTCAACAATCTCAGCTTTTGCACCAAGGTCAATCAACTCACCAACTTTGCTAATTCCTTTTCCATACATTAGATCAAATTCAACAACTTTAAATGGTGGTGCTACTTTATTTTTCACCACTTTAACTCTTGTTGAATTTCCAATTATTTCATCTCCATTTTTAATTGCACCTATTCTTCTAATATCCATTCTTACTGATGAATAAAATTTAAGTGCATTACCACCAGATGTTGTCTCTGGACTACCAAACATAACTCCAATTTTCATTCTTATTTGATTTATAAAAATCATCATTGTGTTTGTATTTGAAATTGAGCTAGTCAATTTTCTTAAAGCCTGACTCATTAATCGTGATTGAAGACCTACGTGATGATCTCCCATCTCGCCTTCAATTTCAGCCCTAGGTGTTAATGCAGCCACTGAGTCAATTACGATAACAGATATTGATCCAGATTTAACTAAAGTATCAGCTATTTCTAAAGCTTGCTCACCAGCATCTGGTTGAGAAATTAATAATTCATCAGTATTTACACCAAGGTTTTTTGCATATACTGGGTCTAATGCATGTTCAGCATCAACAAAAGCACATATACCACCTGCTTTTTGAGCTTCAGCAACCACCTGTAATGCTAATGTTGTTTTACCAGAAGACTCTGGTCCATAAATTTCTACAATTCTTCCTTTAGGCAAGCCACCAATACCAAGAGCCACATCTAAACTCAACGATCCAGTTGATACAGATTCTATGTCCATTGCTCTTCTTTGACCTAGCTTCATTACTGAACCTTTTCCAAAGTTATCAATAATCTGGCTCATTGCTGCGTCTAAAGCTTTATTTTTATCGTTTGCGTCTGTTGCTTGTTGTTTTGTAGATTTAACTACTTTTAGGTTATTTTTAGTCATTTTATGCCTTTTTTTATTAAATAATTAGTATTCGAATCGTGTTTTAAATGTACACATTTTGTTCTTATTTTCAATAGTTATTTTTTTTGTGAAAAAACAGCTAATTACTGGAGTTTTAGATACTTGCTATTTAAGTAGCCTACTGACTGTAACAATTTAAATTGAGACAGTAGATAATTTCTTTCTGAATCTGCCAAGCTTATTTTGGCATTTAATAAAATTGAATTGGATTGGATCACATCCAAAGTTGATCTTCCAAGTCCTGACTCATATTCAACTGTTATTCCTTCGTTTGCAATCTCAGCTGCTTTAACTTGAGATGTAACAGAATTTAATAAGCTTTTAGAAACTTGAAAATTTGACCATGCACTTGCAACATTTGTATCATTAGATTTTAGAGCATTATCTAATAATAATTTTTTCCTATTTTTAAGATTTTTACTTTTATTTAATGAAGCATAATTTTTTCCTCCATTAAAAATTGGCCATGAAATAGTTGCTTTTAAAATTTCTTTATCACGTTCACCTATCGTTGAACTTACATCGTCTGATTTTGAACTATTAAAAGATAAGGATGCAGAGGGTGATAGATCTGATCTGGCTATAATCATATCTTTTTCTGATTGTTCATATTCTAATCTTGAAATAATTAAATTCGGGTTATCTTTTTTAGAAATTTCAATTGCTTCATTTAAACTTGCTG